>ERZ773035.42-NODE-42-length-100344-cov-26.144752_pt1 | contig 100344 bp, 104 predicted proteins | sample MGYA00511487_ERZ773035 | MGnify/ENA primary metagenome ERZ773035 (study PRJEB29015, sample SAMEA2737985) | human oral metagenome | biome: human oral; feature: human-associated habitat; material: dental | place: China | collected 2024 ... | reverse complement strand
CAGACGATCCGCCCGCGCCTGATGAGCATCCCCGCAGTCATCACCCACCATGCCCGCCGCACCGTCCTGCGCTACAAGGCCGACCACCCCTTCACCAGCCTCCTGCTGACCGCACTGAGCAGCTTTCAGGCCCTACCCGCACCACAGGCACCCGACCACTGCCTCCTGCCCACCACGACCCTGAAGGAACAACCCTGGCCCCTTGAAAGGCCCGACCACCGCAAGGCGACACGCGGCAGACCGTCACACCCACCCGCCATAATCCCACCCACAACACCGGCAACGACGCCACCCACACCCCACTCAACCAATGAAAGATCGAGGCTAGTCCAAGGTCCGTGAATATGTTTACTCCATTCTTTTGGAATGTCTACCTTGTAAGGGTTTACTGTAGCAGACTTGGACGGGACATAAAATGGCGACCCATCTTGGCAGAATTCGAGGTACTTCATATCCAGCGGCATTATATATCTCCTTACGTTTTGTCAACGTCGGTCACATTGCGGATTAAATAATACTGAGAGCTGAAAAGACTACATAGATCAAGTCCTATTCGTTCGCCAGAGTATGTCCAATCGGAGCACTGTACGCCTTTTTAACTGGTGCCAAAAGAACGATAGATAATGAGATAAACGAGACGCTAGCTACAACCATCAGTGGGCCGATAGCTGGATCCGGCAGGAAGTCTAGGCCCGCCTTATGGAAAAATAGTGCTTCCCCTACTGCGGTCACAATGAGAGGTACGCCCGACAGCAATAAGGCGGTGCAGGTGTATAGTAAAGACTCAATAACTGCTTGAGCCCGGATTTGCTCGATGGTACTTCCTCCACACCGAAGGATGGCAAACTCTCGCTGTCGGGAACGAGAAGTCATAGCCACCACGGCGATAGCGCCTAAAAGCGCTATCAAACCGAGAATAGCAATCATAACGAGCGTATCGAGTTGATTGATTTTATTGGGAAGGTGAGCTGATGCCACTACAGATTCTGTAGTGTATAAATTGGTCATTAAAGCGGCGGTAAATGAGAATCCTAATCCAAGTAATGCTACAGCGCTACCAGACAGCGATGCGCGCCAGCTCGTTGAGCGGCGGGCGACAAGCCATGGTCCACCAAGATGCGCCAATGGTAACGACCAAACTTTTAATAGACCCGGTACGAGAGCCGGAGCAATAATAACAGACAGAATAGAGATCAATATGGCCGCAAGCACTGCTTGACCACCGCCGGCGGGTAACCCATCGTCTATCTTCTGTGGTTGAATGGTGAACGCTAGGAATAGCTGGGCTGCGCAGATCAGACTCCATAACGCGCCCAGGCCCCATCGAGTTAGACTCATACGGCGAATAGAGAGACTCATTTCGCGAATAGCTTCAGTAGCTGGAACCTTAACAGCTGTTCTTGCTGGCCCGAAAGCTCCCAGAACAGCGATTCCTACTACCGAAACGGCGGTAAAGAGAATGGTGGTCGGTGTTTGAATCACTTCGATAGCGCCCATTTTTTCGGACGCTATACGGGTGAGGATCGAAGAAAAAGTTTGATCAACTAAGATCCCCACTAGTATACCGGGAATGCACGACACTAAACCTAGTGTCGCTATAGTCATAATGACGCTAAAGAACACTTGCCGTGGTACGGCTCCTGCTAATCGCCAGCGAGCCCAATTCGTGCGTAGTGCCTGTACGCATGATTGTCCGACAACGGCAACCACTGGGATAGCAACTAATGCCGAATAAATGTAGATCGATAATCCACTCATTTCAAGTTCCGCCGGGCTAACCCCAGCTGCTCTAGCGGTAGCTACTACTTCAGGCCTGGTGACTGAAAATCTATGGGCTAGACACACATTTACTAATGTTGCAGCGAAAGCTAACACTAACACTGTACCAGACCATGATTTCCACTGAGATAGCAAGGCGCGCAATACGTACCGTGTCATAATTCTATTCTCCCTCAACAGCGTTATTCATTATCGAGAGTAGAATCTCCGAACTAATTCCACTGTCTAAGCGACTAATGATATGTCCGTCACGCAGAATCATTACTGAGTCAGCCAAGGAAGCGGCATTCAAATCGTGAGTAACCAACACAACTGTGGCGCCCTCGTCGGCTAAACGGCGAAGTTCGTAGAGAACGACAGAAGCGGATCTAGTATCTAATGCGCCCGTTGGTTCGTCAGCAAATACGATAGCCGGGCGCCTGTAAAGAATCCTACCTAAAGCTACTCGCTGCTGCTCACCCCCCGACAACGTACTAGTCAACGAATTGGTTCGTGATTCTAATCTCAGTCTAGAAAGCACTTCTTCTAGACGTCTTTGATCAGAACGCCGCCCTGCTAACGTATCCGATATGGCAATATTCTCACGCACGCTCAGGTATGGGACTAAGTTGTAGGATTGAAAAACAAAACCAACCTTGTCTCGATACAACTTTGCGATTTTCGCGGGCGACAGAGCATTGAGGTCCCTTCCCATCAGCGTAACTTGGCCTGAGGTGGCTGATTCTAGTCCTGCCAAGCATAATAATGCTGTTGATTTCCCTGATCCGCTCGGCCCGACCATACTCGTCATTCTTCCTTGCTCAATTGAGCAGGATATGCCGTGTAGAACTTCAACAGAAGTTGCATCTGGAACTGGAAATGACTTGTGTAGATTGTGCGCTGAAACAGCTATATCTGTCATCCTGACATTCCTTGGATGCTTGTTTGATTTCGATACATGATATCTCCTCTCGTCTTTTTCGGTCATGAAAACAGTTTAAGCATGAGCTGTCTAGGAAATGCTGCCGGTTGTCAGTCGATAAAAATCATGTTGGCATGACTCGCAACATTTCACTGACTCTTATACAGCGTTTTTGAACCAATAGGTCATATCAAGACGTCTTCGTAACATGTTCGGTAGGATGCCACTGTCGCCCTGGTGGTGCAAGCAGTTTCAAAATTTTTCCGGTTTCCTCCAATAATGTTGAGGGTGCGTTGCTGGACATGGAGGCTTATTCATAGGGGTGTTTAGGGTGTTTTGTTGGTAATAGCGTGTCGCTAAGCAGGGTGGGGGCTTGCTCTTGAGAGAATCTTTGGTGCTTAAGCCAATCCAACCAAGAAGCAAACCGCCATGACGAATAGTAGCACGAGAATCCCTCGGTGTGAGGTTATGGGCCTGTGCGAGGCTATTTTCGCCGAGAACCCCGGTCTGCCGGTCTTCGGGGCGAGGGTGCTGGGGCTGTTCCTGTGCGTGCGCCTGACCCTGACCTACCTGCGGCACAACCTGCCCCAGGAGCTGCTCGCCGAGCTCTACGGCGTCTCCCAGGCCACCGTCTCCCGCGTCATCAGCACCTACACGCCCCTGATCGCCCACGCCCTCAGTGACCAGGTACCAGTTGTGGAGGACCTGGACCCCACGGCCCAGCTGATCATCGACGGCACCCTGCTTCAGTGCTGGTCCTGGAAGGACCACTCCGAGCTGTACTCCGGTAAGCACAAGACCACGGGGCTGAACGTCCAGGTGGCCTGCACCCTCTCAGGGACCCTGGCCTGGGTGTCCGACCCCCAGGACGGATGCACGCACGACGCTCAGGCCCTGCGCCGCAGCGGCCTGCTCGACGTCCCCACTACCGACCTCTCAGACGGAGCCTCACCGCCCAGGCATATTGGCGACAAGGGGTACATCGGACTGGGCATGATCACCCCGAAAAGAAAACCCGCAAAACTTCCCCTCCACCCAGACGACAAGGCCTACAACCGGGCCGTCAACCAGATCCGCTACAAGATCGAACGAGTCATCGCCAACATCAAGACCTGGAGAGTCCTGCACACCGGCTACAGAAGACCACCGGAAACCTTCCCGGAAACCATCACCACAGTCCTCGGACTCATATTCACCTACACCCTATGAATAAGCCTCCTTGTATAGGAAGCTCTGTATTGGGGCTCGTCAAACTAGCCTCGAGATTTCATCGTTGAGGTGGTGAAAGTGGGGTGAAGGTGTCGCTTCGCCTGGAATAATGCGGGTTGCTGAAATCCGAGAACTCCAGGGGAAGGACACCTTCGTGGTGAAGAATAGCGGGTTGTATCCGGTTGTGGGTGTGGAGTCCGGTCAGGTGCCGGCGGTGGGTCTGGCCGGGGCGAGGCTGCTGACCGAGACGAGCGGGGTCACGGGTATCCCCAAGGACGCTCGGGTTGCCCCTGGTAGCAGGACGTAGCCCGCATAGCGAACTGCACCGCGTCGTGCTCACATCAGATCACGATTCGGCCGCAAACAGCCCGGCAGGACGGGAGACGGCTACAGGTGCGCCGCCCAGCGCTTTACTATCGATTGCGGCAACGCAGCCCCGTCCCTGTTGGAGTCATCCTCCAGCCCCTGTCACCCATGGCGACACCGGCGTCGCTCGGTACTGCACTGCCGTATATCCCTCTCAATCCTGCGGTGGAGCCTCCCATGAGCCTGACGCGCGAACTGAATAAGAAACAGTCTCCGTTCCGGCAGCTGGTGGAAGGTTGTGCCCCTGCGCTGGCCATAGCGGGTGGTAGATCCCCGGAAGGCAAGCGGGTCGCTGAACACCTCGGTTTCTACGATCTCGTCAAGGCACGCTCCCTGGCACCACTGCCGGATGGAGTGACCGACGCACGGCGCCACTCACCAACTGTCGGCATGCCCTTCGACATCCGCACCAGGATGATGCTGAGCCAGTTCGAACCACGCCGGAGCGCCTCGGCGATGGGCATGGACGTCTTCAACCATCTCCTCGCCCCACTGTTGCCGAACGGTCAGCACATATCAGACGTGCTTGGCGACGCCTTCCTCGAAGCCGAGCGACTCACCAGAGACGGCGACGACGTCGACCAGGACTACGCCAGCATCGTCTTCGCCTGGTGCGAGTCGATCTACCGTGCCGGCAGGCAGGCAATACGCAGCTCGCTGGGCGAACGCCTATCGGCAGCGAGGAACGTCGACGAGGTGTACGACTCGATCCCACCACTCATGCTCGAAGACATCGCCCGGCTGCGCATCGTCAACCAACGGCAGATCAAGCACTGGCACCTGCGCATGAAACACGGGGCCTTCTTCATCTCAAACCCATCCTTCTCCGGCGACTTCCTCGTCGGCGGCGCCGACGGCGACTGGTTCATCGACGACACCCTCTTCGACTTCAAGGTCGTGGACAAGATCAGCGCACCATGGGTGCGGAAAGTCCTCATGCAGCTCCTAGGCTACCTCGTCCTCGACCTCGACAACGACTACCAAGCCAAGCACATCGGCATCTGGTTACCACGACAGGCGACAGTCAGAACCTAGGACATAGAAGAGATTCTTGGTAGTGATGCTGAAGCAGTGTTGGCCAAGGCACGAGTCGATGTGCAGAGTGTGATGGAGCGAGAGGTGGGGGTGGTGGCGTAACAACACTTCACCGAAAATGCCTGCATACTTGAACCAAGTACAGAAATTTCCTTTATACTCAAAGAGTAAAAAGGAAACGTTGATGCAAATCACTCGAATCAAGCAAATCAAAGACTACCGCATTTTTCAAAACTGGCACCAACGAGGCAATACTGACTTCGCGCGCTTTAACGTCATTTACGGTGGCAATGGCAGCGGTAAATCGACGCTTGCAGCACTCCTGACTGAAGTTGCAAAGAGAGATTGGAGTGACGGCACAATACTGACAGTCAAGGACGACAGTCAACAAACTCGGGAAATCAGGAAACCAGACGAAGCGCTCTCAGTACGACTCTGCATATTCAACGCGGATTACGTCGCAAAGAATCTTAAATTCGATAAAGGTGAAACGGAGTCACTGCTCTATCTCGGCGAAGAGAGTATCGACATCCAAAATCAGCGCGAAGTGCTAGAGGATGCCATAAATGACTCCGAGACGGCACTTCCGGAGTTGAAACAAGAACTCACGCGGAAACAAAAGCATCGCGACAAAATCGCGACAGATGGAGCGCGCAAGATAGCAGATTTGCTCCAAGGAATCGACGGCCAGCGATACGGAGGAAGACATTTCCAGCGCCCTCAATTCGAATCAGCATTACAGTCACCTCAACGCGATATGTCGAGCTTCGACATCGGTCAGCAAATCAGGCGAATCGCATCGCCCCCTAAAGAGAGGATTGCGCTACGGACTGGTTTAAGCATCCCATTGGCCGACGCGACCGACCAAGTAAGCAGAATCTTGGCGCAAACAGTGACATCAGAAGCCATTGAAACACTCAAGAACGACCACCAAGCTGCCGCGTGGGTTCAGGAAGGCATACAGCTCCACAACGCAGGAGACCGGTGCCTCTTCTGCGACGGTCTCTACACAGAGGAACGTGTCGACCGACTGAACCGGCATTTCGACGAGTCACTGAGGCAGGTACAGCAGACAATCGACAAGCTCGATACACAAATCGTCAAATATGAAGAGCAATGTGAGCAGTTAATAAAGGGCTTGGAACCACCGAAATCTCTTGACGAGGTTAGGACGAAATGCTGGCTAGACCACACTGACGCCATACGTTGCACCATCGCAGCAGTGAAGGAACGCTTGGCATTCCTTCGTCAGCAACTTGCCTGTAAGCGGGAAGAACTGTTCCAGTCATTGACACTCGAAGAATCGAACACCGACAGTGCGGTGTCTGGCAATGTGGATGTTGAACCTCTCAACGTAATCATCCGTGAGCACAACAGCGATATCGACAACTACGACCAACTTAAAAATCAGGTCTGCAGCGACGTTGTTCAATATTACGTGGAGCAAGTGCGAGAAGACTATGTGGCAAGCAAAGGGGCTGTACAAGAGGTCGAGAGAAAGCTCAATTCTACTAAACAACAACTCAAGGCTAACAAAACAGAATTACAGCGGCTAAAGAACAGCCAGCAGGATCACGCCCACTTTGCTCGACTCCTCACAACCGACCTCCACCGCTACTTCGGGCGCGACGAACTGACGTTTGAGATTTCTGACCATAACGGATACGTCATCCAGCGCAACGGGGAGAAAGCAGATCATCTCAGCGAAGGTGAACAGCGGTCTATCGCACTACTGTACTTCCTACGGGATATTGAATCGAACGGCGCCAATCTACGGGAGCGTATCGTTGTTTTCGATGATCCGGTGTCTAGCGTTGACGACGGAGCGGCGACGGGTGCGTTTGCATACATTTGGGATAAGTGCATTGGCAAAAAGCAGAATGGTGTGGGGCAACTAATCGTACTCACTCACAATTTCGACTTTTTTCGGCGCTGGGTTAATCGTCTCGCAAGTTTGAAAAGAATGTCTGAAGATGAGAGAAATTTAGTTAGCTACTCGGTAAGTGAGTTGCGCGTAAACAGCAGCAGTTCCTCGGCAAGCATCCATGTACGTACACCAGAGCTGGTTCGCTGGGATAAGCCATGGAAGTACGCGTTACTGCGCTCGGAGTATCACTACCTATTCTGGCGTGCCGCCACTGAGCTAGAAAAATGGCATAAGTGCTCATCAAATGTGTTGAGGGAGTATGACGCAGCTATTTTGCCCAACGTGTGCCGAAGGTTGCTAGAAGGGTTTGCGAGTTTTCGATGCCCGCAGAAGATCGGCAACTTCGAGGCGCAGATGAAGGAGATGCTCGATCAATCGCAAGGTAGCGCCAAGCGGACCTATCTCGTAAGATTCTTGCATGAGTATTCTCATAATGAACAGTGCGACCCAAACAAACATCTTCAACTGCTTGAGACACCCAGGATAATCGAAGACATATTTTCGTTTATTCGGGAAATCGACGGCGACCACTACAAAGCGATGTGCGATGCCCTAAACGTGTCACCACTCCCCAAACCTGCGGCGATGAGCGGCAGCGTCGGAAGTACTGAATTAGAAGCCGGCGAGACGATCTCCAGCAAGTAGCGACGCAACACAAGACCTCTACACTATATCAAGATACTTGACCCGTGCTGCTGCCGCTTGTGGCCAGTCGGAGCCGGAGCCTGACCTATCCCCCACTGCGACACAGGTGCGGACAGGTACGCGCCGCCAGAGCTTGAGTATGCTCACCACATCGACTCGCCCTGGGGAGATGGAGCCTATAGACGCCAGCTCCCAGGGCGGCTTTTGCACCGTTCCTCCAACGTTCACTCATCAGCATTGGCTGTAACCTTACTATTTGTTACGGTTTCATCACAGTTGGTGACGTGCGCCACTACTAATCGTCTGGGCGGTATAGCCTGCAAAGTGCAGGCAAGGACGTCTGCTGGAGTCAACAGCTCCATCGCCCTCATCCCCGAGGAGGACCACGATGAGCAAGACGAGCAAAGCAAAACAACTGATGACAATCTGCCTTAGCGTACCGTTAGCCGCTGGAGCAGTATTTGTAGCACCAACGGCAAGTGCAAACTATGCTGTTGTGAAGGTGTTTGATACGCCCGAAGTCCAATACATCAATGTGCACAATACTGCCGACACCAGTAGTAACGAGAATATCATCGATACCATCAGTGCTAGCTCCTTCGTATGGCCGATGTGCTGGATTAGTGGAAGCGCCGTCCCCAGCCCGTTCTCTGGACAGCCCGCAAGTACCATTTGGTACAGAATACCAGGATATCCGACTGGCCTGGTATCACACGCTTACCTCGATACAGGTGGCAACGACTCCCGTGACGAGCTCTACTAAACCCGAAGGCAGAAGCGCTAGTGGATTCCCAGGAATGGCGGACTGGCATATTCGAACAAATGATGAAACAATGTGGAACATCTTCCAAGGAATAGAATGAACTAATGGATTTTAAAATAACCGGGATCCCCCAGTATTCCATCAATGATTCGTTTCGCAAGTTCCAGGAATCATTAGAGAATGTCACAACCATTGGTTTTGGATCCATCCGAGGCGACCTGGTCCTAGACGGAAATAATTACCTTATCGGGGTGGATCAAAATGAAATCACTGGAGAAATAGAATGCGTTGAAGTTGCCTCACTCTTTCATGGCGACACATTCGAAGGCATTGACCTTACCAACATGTCCGCTGAATCTTTCGCCCAAGAGCTAGCAAAGATTGGTTCCACACCTGTAGTAGAAATCGATAACGTGTGGTGGCCCAAGGAACGCATGGGATTCTACGTGTACGAGAACACCCCCAGCACAATCTGCTGGTGGGGAAACACCACTGACGCTGAGGTGCAGGAAATATTTTCCCAAGGACAAGAAAATTTCCTGGTATAAGACAACAGTCTGTCATGGATCTGAATCACATTTCCCAGAAAGCAGCCATATACGGGAAGTCAAACCCCATTTCTTCGCGGCCGAATAAGCTTCAATAGCAACAATCGTTCTAGGGCCCGACCCCAATATTTTCCATTGGAATCAGGCCCTGAAATAAAACCGGCCTTTTGACGCCGGCATTTGTCGCTAGAATTTAATTCCCAAAGCACCCAGGATTTGGCTGGTGAACATGCCCATAAAGGTGAGCATTCCCAAAACCACGGCAATGGTGACGGCTACGGCCCGAATCTTCATGCCGGGGCGGCCCAGGTCGGAGGATAGATCATTGACCAGCCCACTGGCCTTGTTTTCGCCCTTGGAGCTCATGCCCTTATCCGAACCATCGGTAAGGCTGTCGAGACTACCGGAGGAGCCATCCTTAGCGGAACCCTTATTAGAATCAGCGCTGTTTTTCAGCTTGCCAACATTGGTGTCGGCACTATTCTTCAACTCATTGACTGGGTTGGAGGAGTTTTTCGACTCCGCAGCCACTGCTGGTGTAATCATAGGGGTCGCCACGACTGGGGCTACAACGGCGACGGCAGCACACAGGGCAGTTGCGATTTTTCTGGACACGGGTTTTTTCTCCTCTTAGTATCGTCGAAAAGCTTTTAAGGCTAAACCTTAGCCATTTTTACCAGAATGCAAAAGGCCGACCCCCAATTTGGATGTGAAATCTGGGGGTCGGCCTGATAAAAAGCTGAATATAGCCTGTTAAGCGGTGACGGGCTCCGCCGCCGGAACAATGTTCACGGTACGACGATTCCGCCGCATGGCGAACTTCACGGCCCCTGCCTTGAGCGCGAACAGGGTGTCGTCGCCACCGCGACCAACGTTCTCACCGGGGTGGAACTTGGTGCCGCGCTGCCGGACAAGAATTTCGCCGGCCTTGACCTGCTGGCCACCGTACCGCTTCACCCCAAGGCGCTTGGCGTTAGAATCGCGGCCGTTGCTAGAGCTGGATGCACCTTTCTTGTGTGCCATGTGGATTCCCTCCTTATAGGGTGTTGAGGTTACTTGATACCGGTGATCTTCAGCACGGTCAGCGGCTGGCGGTGCCCCTGGCGCTTCTTATAACCCGTCTTGTTCTTATACTTTAGGATCTTGATCTTCGGGCCCTTGACTGAGTCAATGATCTCAGCGGAAACCTTCACCTTGGCAAGCTCATCGGCCTTGGTAGTAACAGTTGCGCCATCAACGAGCAGAACCGGGGTGAGAGCCACGGACGAACCTAGCTCACCCTCGATCTTCTCGACCTTGACGATGTCACCTTCGGCAACCTTGTACTGCCTGCCGCCGGTCTTGACGATCGCGTACATACGAGGGCTACCCCTTATCTATCTCAGGATCGAGCGCCCTGGAATCGGCGGGCCCTCGATGCAACTATCATTTACTTTCCGTCTTAAACTACGTACAGAGCTTAAAACAGCGACTGTCAAAGACTACCTGTAACCCGGCAAAAAGACAAACTGCGGCTACTTCAGCGAACGCCGTACCGCCCGCCGTCGACCCCGCCCACGAAGATTGGTAGCCGAATCGGTACTCGCCTTTCCACTTGCCGCACTCCGCCGTGATTGCGTGGTTGCGCCCCGCCGCGTTGCGGTGCTCCCGGTCTTCCGCACCACCCGGCGCCGTTTCCGGGTTCGATGCGTGGTTTCCTCCAGCTTATCGACGTCAACCGCAGGTGCTGCCTCGGATTCCGTGACTTTTTTATGCACCGCCCGCCGGCGCCGCCGCGACCCCAACTCGGGTTCCGGTTCGGGCTCTGGTTCCGGGGTTGGCGGTTCAAAATCGGATTTTTGCGGTGGCACATCGGAGAGTGAATTGCCCCGCACCTTCCGGTTTCGCCGCGGCGACGCCTCATAGGCGGACACGGCTTCCTCATAGGTAGCGGGCAGGTAGTCTTCCGCCGATGGGGCGACCACCGCAGCAGCCAGCCCTTCGATGGAGGTTTCGGATAGCCGGAATGGTGGTTCCTCGGCGAAGTCGTCCGTAGGCTCCGGCTCATCCGATTCGTCCTGGTGTTCCATGGCGAGCACCGCCGGATGGCGGGTGGGGTCTTGGTGTGGCACCCCGTGTTTGCCGCGCCGTTCCGGCCGGTCGGAGATAGTATGGTGTTCCACCGGATCGTCGTGGATGAGCACGCCCCGGCCGGAGCATTCCTCGCATTCGGTGGCGAAGGTTTCCAACAGGCCGGTGCCCAGGCGTTTGCGGGTGATTTGCACCAGGCCCAGGGAGGTGACTTCGGAAATTTGGTGGCGGGTGCGGTCCCGACCCAGGGCTTCCGTGAGTCGGCGAAGCACCAGGTCTTGGTTTTCCGGCAGCACCATGTCGATGAAGTCCACGACGATCATGCCGCCCAGGTCGCGGAGCCGCATTTGGCGCACGATTTCTTCCGCGGCCTCCAGGTTGTTTTTGGTGACGGTTTCTTCCAGGTTGCCGCCCGAGCCGGTGAATTTCCCGGTGTTCACGTCGATTACCGTCATGGCCTCGGTGCGGTCGATGACGAGGGTGCCGCCGGAGGGGAGCCATACTTTTCGGCTGAGGGCTTTCTTTAATTGTTCGTCTACCCGCAGCGCTTCGAATGCGTCTTGGCCGTCGTGGGCTTCCCGGTCGAATTTTTCTAGCCGGTCGAGGAGGTCGGGGGCCACTGATTGGATGTAGGCGTGCACGGTGTTCCAGGCGCGGTTGCCGTCGACTACCAGGGAGGTGAAGTCTTCGTTGAAGAGGTCCCGCACCACTTTCACCAGCATGTTTGGTTCTTCATACATGGTGACTGGTTTGGTGCCTTTGGATTCCTTTTCTTTGAGGGTGCGTTCCTGGATTTGTTCCCACAGGGAGTGCAACCGGTTCACGTCGGCCGCGATGGCGTCTTCTGGGACGCCTTCGGCCGCGGTGCGAATGATGACGCTGCCGTCAGCGGGCACCACGTTTTTGAGGATGGCCTTGAGCCGTTTGCGTTCCGGGGCTGGTAGTTTGCGGGAGATTCCGGCGGATTTTCCACCCGGCACGTACACCAGGTAGCGGCCGGCGAGGGAAATTTGGGTGGTGAGCCGTGGGCCTTTTTGTCCGATGGGGTCCTTGGCGACCTGCACTAATACTTGGTCGCCGGATTTGAGGGCTTGTTCGATTTTCCGGTGCCGGCCTCCCAGGTTGGCTGCCCGCCAGTCGACTTCCCCGGCGTAGAGCACCCCGTTGCGGCCTTTGCCGATGTCGATGAAGGCGGCTTCCATTGCTGGCAGGACGTTTTGTACGCGACCCAAATAAATGTTTCCGGCGAGGGATGATTGGGTGTCCGAGGTGACGAAGTGTTCCACCAGCATGTCGTCTTCCAGGACGCCCACTTGGGTGACGATACCCGGGTGGTCGTGGCGTTGGCGTTCCCGCACCACCATGGTGCGGTTGACGGATTCCCGGCGCGCCAAGAATTCGGCTTCGGAGACGATGTGCCGTTTTTTGCGGGATTCTTCCCGCATTTCCATGCGGCGTCGGCGTTGGGCTTCTAGCCTGGTGGAGCCTTTGAGCGCGAGAGGTTCGGAGATGAAATCGTCTTCATCTTCGTCATCGTCGGTGATGTCTTCGTCGTCGATGATGCCAGAGAGCAGGTCGTCGGTTTTGTTGCTGCGGCCCCGGCCGGTGCCGCGTTTGCCGCGGCGTCGTTTTGGCCGGTCATCATCGTCTTCGTCGTATTCGAATGGGTCGGTGTGGTCGGTCGGGGTTGGGGCCGTCGGTATCGTGGGTACGGTGAATGAGGGGGCGACGAAGAGTGGGGTGGTGTATCCGGGTTCTTCCACGGTTTCCGGTTCGGCCGCCGGGGTGGCCTTCTCGGCGGCGGGTTTTGCCGCGGGGGTTTCTTCGGTGAGGATGCCTTGTTCGATGCGGTGGTTGATGTCGCGTTGGGCTTTTTCTTTGAGCTGGTTGAGCTCGTTTTCCACGTTTTTTTCCACCCGGTAGCGGAGTTTGTCTTCTTCGGTGAATTCCTCGGTGTGGGCCGCGGGCTTGGTAGCGGTAGCGGCAGCTGGTTTCCGGCCTGGTTTTTTCGCCGCTGGTTTCGCTGTAGCTTTCGCCGGTGTTTGGGTGGTTTTTTTGGGCCGTCCGGGTTTCCGGCCGGGCACTTTCACGGGCTGGGGGGTGGGGGTGATGTCGTGTTTGTCGAGGTAGTCCAGCACTGCGAGTGCTTCGTCCCGGGTGAGGTTGGATTGTGCCGCTTTTTTCAGGCCAATGCTGGCAAGTATGGAGACGAATTCTTTGGAGCTGAATCCCACTGCGGGGGCGAGTCGGTAGACTCGGATTTTGTCGCCTAGTTGACTGCGATCGAATGTAGTTGTTATAGCCATTTCTCCTCCTGGCGAGGATTCTTCTATCAGGCGTCCGGGCGCAAAGATGCCGCAAAAACTGCTAGGTGCTGCCACACGGATTGGTGATAGATTTCATCTGTAAATCGTACGTATGTTATTTAGTTTTCTTTATCGTGTGGCTTATAGGTTCGGCGCTCCCATTGGGGTAGGGAGTAACATGCACACAAGTTCCTATTGTTCCATAATTCTATTGCTTTATCACTTAGCGCCAGCCGCCCTGTGACTGGTTTGTGCTATAACCAGCCTTTTGTGATAGCGGCGTGAATGGCTTCGTGATAGTTACGGGCCCCGGTTTTTGCCATGACGTTCGAGAGGTGGTTCCGGACGGTACCCTCGCTGAGGAAGATCCGGTTGGCAATTTGGGCGACGCTGGCGTGGTCTTTGGCCGCGTTACAGATTTCAATTTCGCGGGGCGTGAGGGGGTTATTGCCGGCGCGGCGGGCGGCCTCGACCAGGTGGTTATCGAAGACGCGAAGTCCGTGATGTACGCGGCGGACGGCGGCGGCAAGCTCATCGGGCGGGGTGTCTTTGACAACGTAGCCGCTGACACCTGCGTCGACTGCGCGTTGGAAGTATCCGGGGCGGTCGAAGGTGGTGACGATAATGACGGCACAATCAGTACCCTTCAAGGTCTTAGCGGCTTCAATTCCGCTAACATCGGGCATTTCGATATCGAGAAGAGCGACGTCAACGCGATATTTTTTCACAGCGTCGGCCACTCCCACACCGCTGCCGAGTTCGGCGACGACTTTGATATCGGGTTCGAGGTTGAGGAGTACTTTCAGGGCGCCTCGTACGAGGTCTTGGTCATCGGCGATTAAAACTCGGATGCTCATAATAATTATCTTATGTGTGTTGTTGCGGGTAGGACTGCTGTTACTTTGGTGCCGTTGGCGTGGTTGAAGTTGATGGTTCCGCCGGCTTGGGTGACTCGTTCGGTGACCCCGATGATGCCGTTGCCGCGTTTGTGCGTGCCGATGCCTACACCATTGTCATGCACAATAAGGTGGTTATTGCCAATATTGATGACGCACCTGGTGGCGTGGGAATGACGGATGACATTGGTGACAATTTCGCGGAGCACCCAGCTGAATTCTTGGTGGGTGAGCGTACCGTCGCGGTGGATGATGGCGGTGATGCCGGCGGCTTCGAGGGCTTGGGTGGCGGCTTCGATTTCTTCTTCGACGGTGCGGGATCGAAGTTGGGCAACGGTGTAGTGGAGTTCTTGCATGGCTTGCTGGGAGATGCCCATGATCTCGGTGGTTTGTTGCTTGAGACTGTCATCGGTGGTGGTTGCTTCTATGCTGCGGGCGGTTCTGATAATGGTGGAGAGTGATTCGCCGAGGAGTTCGTGGACGTCATGGGCAATGCGGTCGCGGTCGTGTTTGCGTTGGCGAAGCTCTTTCGCTTGTCGACGCCGGTTGTCGAATTCTAGGAGGAGCCGTGATGCCAGGATAAAAAGGAAGCAATCGACCAGATCCATGATGGTGGCCTTGTGGGTTGCTTCGTCGATAAGCAAAGAGAGCATAATGCCAGCACCGATAATGGCGCTGCCGCTCACCAGGGAAACCCATAATCGGGCGACACAGAACACCAAAAGGTGGGCGAGATAGGGGACGAGAGCGCGAATGGCATAGTCGTGAATGAGCGCCCAAAGAGCAATGCCGAACCCTACCTGGATGGTGAGGAGAATAAGCAGGTAGCGGGGTGGGATAACCGGTGTGGTGTCGAGGTAGGAAAACGACTGGTGGAAGACGCAGTGCACTATGCAAATGAGCGCCCACACAAAGAGGCTGGGCATCATTCTTTCCTGATGGTTAGGCAGGTTGATGAGTGTTATTGCACACCAAAAAAGCCAAACCACGGTGAACATGAGTGCGGTGGAGTGACGCTGCATAGAGTATTCCTTGTGGCATTAGCGTAATTCGGCGGTAATCGTTGTTCCGTTCATATGTTCGAGGCGAAAACTGCCCCCGGCTTGAGTAATGCGCTGGGCAACTTCGGCGAATTCCGCATCATGGTGCGCGGTTTCTCCCTCTATTCCGTTATCGCTAATCTGTAGCCCGCCATTACTCATGGTGATGGTGCACTCCGTGGCCTGGGAATATCTAATGATATTGGTGACTGCCTTGCGGAGCACCCAACTGAATTCCCGGTGCCGCATTTCCCCATTACGATGCACCATGACCTTAATGCCGGCGGCTTCGAGAGCTTGGGTGGCGGCTTCGAGTTCCTCATTCATGGTGTGGCAGCGCAGTTGCGCAACCGTGTAGCGGAGTTCCCCAATGGCCTGCCGGGATATGGCGGTGATTTCTGCGGCCTGTTGTTTATTATGCGGGTCGGCGGAAAGCCGTTCGATGATTTGGGCTTTGAGCGCCACCACGGTCAGGGATTGGCCTAGCAGGTCGTGAATGTCACGGGCGATGCGTTCCCGGTCGGCTTCCTGGTGGGCCTTGCTGAGGGCTTTGCCATTTGCTTCGTTGAGCTCCACCGTGACCCGACTGACCAGAATATAGCCGGTGAGCACTACAAGCACGCTGATGATGCGTATGGGCGGTTTGTCGCCGATGAAGCTGATACCGCTGGCAATGAGCAGCAGAATAATGCCGCTTATCAGGTCGGCTTTGAGCCCGGGCAGGGTGAAAACCACCATGTTGATAAGGTAAGGGGTGATAAACAGGAGCACCGGACCGGGCATGAGCAACCACAAAATGATGGCGAAAATGAGCTGAATGGCAATGACGAGGGCCACAACCCAGGTGGTGAGGTTTTTCACCAGGAGGAAAACCGCCCAGTGGGTGCCGCAGAACGCCAGCCACGCCATGAGGCTGGGGAGAAAAACACCCCGAGTGGAGCCGGTGTAGCTCACGCTAATGATGCCCCACATCACCCACACCATGGTGAACGCCATGGTGGTTTTATTGAAATCCCGCATAGTGTCCAGGTTATGGTGTGCCCACCCCGGTCACTATGCGATTTGTCACGAGAAAGTCCCGACCACCGCTGGGCCGGGACCGGGGTTTGTGGTGGGGTTATAGGTTGGGGAACCAGATGGCGATTTCGCGGGCGGCGGATTCCGGCGAGTCGGAACCGTGCACCACGTTTTCGGCAACGTTGAGGGCGAAGTCGCCACGGATGGTACCGGGGGTGGCCTTGCCCACGGGGTCGGTGCCGCCGGCGAGCTGCCGCCACGCATCAATGGCACGCGGCCCCTCAATTACGCCAGCAACGAGCGGGGCGGATGTGATGAAGTCGACGAGCTCGCCGAAAAATGGCTTATCGACGTGTTCCGCATAGTGTTTTTCCGCGGTGGCCCGGTCGGCCACCCGCAGGTCCATGGCCACAAATTTCAGGCCTTTACGCTCAATGCGAGCAATGATGTCACCCACGTGACCGTTTTTCACACCGTCGGGTTTAATCAAAATAAGGGTACGTTCAGTCATGGGGAAAAAGTCTATCGCAAAACTCCCACCGCTACCCCTGAACTATAACCAATTCATAACTTTTTTCACATAAATGTCTGTGGGTGCTTATCCTGTCACCATGAGCACCCAACCTTCAGCTCACATTCATGACTACTCCGCCCGTCGGCTCCGCAGCACCCGCCACTACATGATGCTCTGGTGGCTCTTGGCCGCCATTCTCGTGCCCAATATTGGTCTGCTCTTTCGCCCCATTTTTGGCCTGTATGGTTGGGTTTTCTACGGCCTGGTTTACCAATCCACGCTCTACATTCCGGCCCTCATTGCCAGCGGTGCGATCCTGTGGATTTTCCCACCCGGCTACCGGCATTTATGGTCGGAGTTACGGGCCCCGTTTGGGTTCTTCTGGGCCATGATCCTGTTAGAAATCTGGCTTCCCACCGACACGATTGACGGCCGCAACCAGCACTTTCCCCTGGTAGGGTGGCTCACCAACCTGGGGGTCACCCATGCGTGGATGTGGTGCGCAATCATCGTCGGCGCCTTAGCATTAATAGTCTACACCTATATCATGGTGCGGGGTGTCCGCGCCCGACAGGCGTCGAAAAGCACAACACCCGGCGCGGCGTCGACAAGCACCAGTTACCCCCGGCCGGTCCGCAGCCACCGGCACACCATGGTGCTTGCGTGGATCAGCACCGCTGTCATCGGATACTACCTGGTGGCGCTCGTACACATTCGGGTGCGGGCCCTGCTCGGCGCCGACCTGGGGTTCACCCTCGTGCTGCCGCCCATAGGGGTTGCGATCGTGCCCATGCTCGCGCTCTTAGGCATGGTGCTGCTCGCCTTCCCCAAAACCAGTCCAGTGCGCCGCAGCATCTGGGTGCCATTCAGCATATTCTGGGCCATGACCTTCACCATCATCTGGTTTGTGGGGGATTATTTCACCGACTGGTGGCGTATCCCCACCTTTATGACGATCGTGTCCCACACCGGCCGGGCCTTCGTCCGCCCCCTCGCCCTCGCCATGGCCAGCCCGCTGCTTCTCGTTGCCTTCATCAGCCTGGTGAGCATTGGGATCATGGGCTACCACACCCGCTGCCGCACCAACGCCAACAATCCCGCCAGCCCGGCGGCCCTAACCGCGGGCAAGGCAACCGGCACGGACAGCAGCGAACGGCAACCGGCAACTAGGTGTGCTGGGTCGTCAATAATCCCCGTTTCATCCGCTCCAGCAGATTCCGCCGCAGGTACAAAATGTACCACCAGACCACGGCAAACAGCACTGCAACCACCCCAACAGCTGGATGGATAATAAACCCGAATAAGGCCACAACCTGCAACCCAATATTCACCGGCACCGCCCACGACTTGCCCTGGAAAAAACTCATCACCAGCATCAAGGTGGCCAACACCGTGATCGACACCCAATTCACAGTGGTCCAATAGGCGCCACCGTCAACCCGTAGAATCACCGTGAGCGCCAAATAAAACGTTGTGGCCTCCATGCCCATGGCACCGGCCATTACTCCCCGCAGCCCCTTCAGCGGGTCTTTCACGGGGGCGTGACCCGGCCCCAACGGGCCATACTCCCCCACAGCATCCGCCGAACCGGCCGCACCGGATGCATCTACCGAATCGTCACCACGCGCCCCACTCATGCCGGCTCCTTTCCAAATAATGTTCGGGCCTCCCCCGCCGTCACCACGGAACCGGTAATAATCACCCCGGCACCCGACTGCACCTCGGTGTCCTCCGCTAACTCCACGGCCAACTCCACCGCGCCCGGCAAATCCTGGGCCACATGAACCCGCTCCTCGCCAAAAATCTCCCGGGCAATATCGGCCAACTCCTCGGCCGGCAACACCCGGGGGCTCGTGTTCTGGGTGACCACCAACTCGTGCAGGCACGGCTCCAGCTCCCGGAGAATCCCGCGAACATCCTTATCCCCCAGCACCGACACCACCCCCACCAGCCGAGTGAAATCGAAATCACGTTCGAGAGCCTGGGCCAGGGCGCGCGCCCCATGCGGATTATGGGCCGCATCAAGAAACACCGTCGGTGCGGACCGAACCCGCTCTAACCGCCCCGGCGACTCCACCGCGGCAAACCCCTCCCGAACCACATCAAGATCCAGGCTCCGGCCGGCACCAGCCCCAAAAAACGCCTCAACCGCGGCCAACGCCACCGCCGCATTATGGGCCTGATGCGCCCCAGAAAGCGGCAGGAAAATATCAGGGTACTCGCCACCAAGCCCCCGAAGAGTCACCTGCTGGCCCCCCACCGCAATGCTCGACTCCACCACCCCGAACTCCATGCCGTACCGGGCCACCGCCGCATCCGTCGCCACCGCACGCTCCAACACCACCGTGAGCGCCGCCGGATCTTGTTCCCCAATCACTGCCACATTATCGGGCGGCGTCAACAGGTCATCAAGATCCCACCGCTGTTTAATAATGCCCGCCTTCTCCGCGGCAATCTCCGCAATGGTGTCCCCCAAATAATCCATGTGGTCCAAACCAATAGGGGTAATCACCGCCACATCAGCATTAATCACATTCGTAGCATCCCACCGGCCCCCCAACCCCACCTCGACCACGGCAACATCCACCGGCGCATCCGCGAAAGCCGCATAGGCCATGGCGGTCAACACCTCAAACTTCGACAGCTGCGGCCCGCCCTGCTTCACACTCTCCGCATCGGCCATCTCCACATACGGCTGAATCTCCCGCCAAATCCGCACATAATCCTGGGGGTGCAACGGCCGACCATCAATGGCGATCCGCTCGGTTACCAATTGCAGGTGCGGGCTCGTGGTCCGCCCGGTGCGACGGTGAAACGCCCGCATCAGCGACTCAATCATCCGCACCGTGGAGGTTTTCCCATTCGTCCCGGCCACATGGATCGTGGCAAACGACCGCTCCGGGTTGCCTAACAAATCCATGAGCAGCTCCATGCGGCTCAGGGTGGGATCAATGGTGGTTTCGTTCCACCGCTGATCCAACTCGGCCTCCACCTCGGCCAACGCGGCCATATCCGCCGCGGTCACCTCCCGCACCACCGGCTTGTCGGCATCCGCCGCGGCGCCATCACCCATATCAATGGGCAGGCTCAAACCCTCGTCGTTAAACTCCACCATGGTCTACCCCTCAAGCTCTCGCAGCCGGGCACTAATGCGGGCCACCTCTTCCGTGGCAATCCGCTGCCGCTCCGTGATCTTCGCAACCACCGCGGCCGGGGCCTTGGCAAGAAACGCCTCATTGGCCAGCTTCTTGCTGGTGGAATCCAGTTCTTTCTGCTGCGCGGCCAAATCCTTCTCCAACCGTTTCCGCTCCGCAGCCTTATCGACGGTGCCCGACGTGTCCAACGCCACCACCACGGTGCCCACCGAAAGCCGCACCTCAATGGCGGCGGTCGTGGCGAAACCCGCCTCGGGCGCGGTGACTCGGGCGAGGGACCGCACCACATGCTCCTGACCATCCAGGTCCACGGCGGCGAAATCCAGCTGGGCCGGCACTTTCTGGGAGGGCTTCACCCCCTGGTCGGATCGGAACCGCCGGATCTCGGTAACCAGCTTTTCCACGTCGGCGACGCGCCGGGCGGCAGTATCGTCCAGGGTGATGCCGGAGGGGGTGGGCCAGGTGGCCAGGTTGAGGGATTCCTGGTCGGTGAGGGCCCGCCACAGGGTTTCGGTGACGAACGGCATGGTGGGGTGTAGGAGCCGCAGGAGAGTATCGAGCACATAGCCCAAGACCCGCTGGGTGACCTCCCCCGGCTGGACTTTCGCTATTTCCAGGTACCAGTCGCAGAATTCATTCCAGGTGAACTGGTACAGGGCCTCGTTGGCTTTGGCAAACTGGTAGCGGTCCAGGTAGTCGTCGACGGCGGCGCGCACTTGTTCCAGGCGGCCGAGGATCCACTTGTCGGCGTCGGTGAGGTCGGCGACATCTGGGATGCCGGCAACGTGGGCGCCGTTCATGAGGGCAAACCGGGTGGCGTTGAAGAGTTTGGTGGCGAAGTTCCGGGAGCTTTGGGCGGCGTCGGCGCCGAGCGGCAGGTCCACGCCCGGGTTGGAGCCGCGGGCGAGGGTGAAGCGGAGCGCATCGGCACCGTATTCGGCCACCCAGTCCATGGGGTCGATGCCGTTGCCCAGCGACTTGCTCATCTTCCGGCCGTGTTCGTCGCGCACCAGGCCGTGGAGGAATAGGTCGGTGAATGGGATTTGGGGCCGCCCGTCCCGGCCGGACCCGAGAATTTCGGGGGTGGTGAGGCCGGCGAAGGTGCCAAACATCATCATGCGGGCCACCCAGAAGAACAGGATGTCGTAGGCGGTGACCAGCACGGATGTTGGGTAGAACTTCTCCAATTCGGGGGTTTTCTCGGGCCAGCCCATGGTGGAGAACGGCCAGAGGGCGGAGGAAAACCAGGTGTCGAGCACGTCCGGGTCTTGGGTGTAGCCCTCGGGAACCTCGTCATCGGGGCCAAGGCACACCACTTCCCCATCGGGCCCATACCAGATGGGGATGCGGTGACCCCACCAGAGTTGCCGGGAAATGGTCCAGTCGTGCATGTCGTCGACCCAGTCGAAGTAGCGGGGTTCGGCCGATGTGGGATGTATTGTGGTGTCGCCTTCCCGGATGGCGTCGCCGGCCATGCGTGCCAGTTCGTCGACTTTGACGAACCATTGCAGCGAGAGCCGGGGTTCGATGGGTTCCCCGGAGCGTTCGGAGTGCCCGACGGAGTGCTGGTAGGGGCGTTTTTCGGCAACAATTCGGCCCTGTTTGGCGAGTTCTTCCCGGATTTTTACCCGGGCTTCGAACCGGTCCATGCCGTCGAACATGGTGCCGGTGCCGGCGATGTGCCCGGTGGCATCCATGATGGTGGGCATGTCCAGGTTGTGGCGCAGGCCCAGGGCATAGTCGTTGGGGTCGTGGGCCGGGGTGATTTTCACGGCGCCGGTACCGAATTCAGGATCCACATAGTCGTCGGCGACCACGATCATGCTGCGGTCGGGGATGAAGGGGTGGGGCAGGCGGGTGCCCACCAGGTCGCGGTACCGCTCATCATCGGGGTGGACGGCCACGGCCACGTCGCCAAGCATGGTTTCCACCCGGGTGGTGGCGACCACAACATGGGGTTGGTCGTCGTCTAACGAGCCGTAGCGGATGGAGACCAGTTCCCCGTCGACGTCTTTGTACACCACCTCGATGTCGGAGACGGCGGTTTCGAGCACCGGCGACCAGTTAATGAGGCGGTGTGCCCGGTAAATAAGCCCCCGGTCGTAAAGTTGCTTAAAAATGGTTTGGACGGCCCGGGATAGGCCTTCGTCGAGGGTGAAGCGTTCCCGGGACCAGTCAACGGAGTCGCCGATAGCGCGCATTTGTTCGCCGATGGTACCGCCGAATTCGCGCTTCCATTCCCATACCTTGGCGATGAATTCTTCCCGACTGTAGTCCCAGCGGGTTTTTCCTTCGGTTTCTTTCAGCCGGGCCTCTACCTTGGATTGGGTGGCGATGCCGGCGTGGTCCATGCCGGGGAGCCATAGCACCTCGTAGCCTTGCATGCGTTTGCGGCGGGCTATGGCATCCATGAGGGTGTGGTCGAGGGCGTGCCCCATGTGTAATTGGCCGGTAACGTTGGGTGGCGGCAGGACAATACTAAACGCCGGTTTGGGGGAATTCACGTCGGCGGTAAAGTAGCCTCGGTCTACCCATTCCTGGTAGAGGGCACTTTCGACGGTTGCGGGATCCCACGATTTGGGTAGTTTGTCTGCGCGGTTATTTTCAGCCATGGTCTACATCTTAAGGCACTGGTCCGCGCAGATTATAGTTCTTGCTTTACGACGCCCGGCCGGCGTCGTAAAGCCTAACAAGGTTAGAGCAAATCAGCGACGGCGGCTTTTTCGTCCGCCAACTCTGCCGCGTTGGCGGCAATGCGCTTCTTCTGGAAGTCGTTGAGCTCTAGCCCATCAACGATCTGCCATTCGCCACCGCGGGCAACGGTCGGGAAGCCAAACAGCAGGCCTTCCGGCACACCGTAGGAGCCATCGGACGGGATTGCGGCGGTGGACCAGCGCTCGGTGCCGTTGATCCAGTCGTGCATGTGGTCGACGGCGGACGAGGCGGCGGAAGCTGCGGAGGACTTGCCGCGCACCTCGATGATTTCCGCACCACGCTTGGCCACCCGCGGAATGAACTCGTCCACATACCAGTGATGGTCGATGAGGTCCATGACCGAATCGGAGCCGATGGTGGCGTAGGTGAGGTCCGGGAATTGGGTGGCGGAGTGGTTGCCCCACACCACCAGGTCGTTGATGTCGTTCTTGTCGCGGCCCAGCTTCTCCCCCAGCTGGGACAGGGCCCGGTTGTGGTCGAGCCGCATCATAGCGTTGAACCGATCGTTGGGCACATCCTTGGCGGCGTGCATGGCAATCAGGGCATTGGTGTTGGCCGGGTTGCCCACGACCAGCACCCGAATATCGTCGGCGGCATGGTCATTGATGGCCTTGCCCTGGGGTCCGAAAATTTTGCCGTTAGCGGCGAGCAGGTCGGAGCGCTCCTGGCCCTTGCCGCGCGGCATGGCACCCACCAGGAATGCGGCATTGGTGCCGTCGAAGGCTTCTTCCAGTTTGTCGGTGACCACAATGTCTTTGAGCAGTGGGAATGCGGAGTCATTCAGCTCCATAGCCACACCCTCGGCGCCGCCGAGCGCCACCGGGATTTCCAGCAGCTGCAGCTCAATGGGGGTGTCTTTGCCGTACACATCGCCGTTGGCAATGCGCCACAGCAGGGAGTAGGCGATCTGGCCAGCTGCGCCGGTCACGGCAATCTTCTTGACGGTCTGGGTCATGAAATCTCCTTGGAAACTTAACAGGTTCACAATTAAACGCTAGTTACCAGGAGTAGCACGCAACCTGGTACCAAGCGTTTTCGTAACACCTCTTAGCCTATCGAAATTATGTGCCCAATGGTGGGTTACTGTGTGCCACGTTTGTCACATCCCGCATGACGGTTCACGTTGCCCCCGTTTTGTGGTTCTTGCCATACTTCGAAGCTATACTGGGTCACGCTTAGAACAAATGTTTAACCACCTGAGCGACGTCTACAACCGGCAAAACCACATTTCAATAGTCGAAAATCCCTAAGATTCCCACAACCGGGGCCAAAATTACCCCCATTCGGGTTGAAATGTGGGTGCGAATTGCGTGATTACTAGGCCGGGAGCAGACCAGCTACAAAGATTAGACTATCTTTGGCGATAAGGGGTGCACAAGAAATCGCGCATCTTTTTCACGCCTTTTCCAAAGATCTACCATTTCTGAGGAGATTTCATCATGACAGACAGCCACCCCCATGTGTTAGGAATGGAGGTTCATACGAGCACAAAGATGAGCAATACCATTGAATCAACGCCAGAAACGGTGCTTGAGGTAGCGCTAAAAAAATTCGCCGAATTAGGCTTTAATGACACCAGGCTGGAGGCAATCGCCAAGGAATCTGGCATGTCAAAGCGAATGATTCACTATCATTTCGGCGACAAAAAGGGACTGTACCAGCGGTGTCTGGTGCTGGCCATTAAGCAATTACGTCCCACCATTACCGAGATGGAATTAGATTCCGAGGTTCCCGTCGATGGGGTGCAAAAGATCGTTGAGGCCGTGTACTACCGGTACGCCAACCACCCCGAGGCGGTGCGGTTGCTGCTGGTGGAGAACCTCATGAACCACGCCAGTTTGCTGGAAGGGCAGCCGCTTGCCGACCAGTCAAGCATCACATTACAACTCGATAAGCTGCTCATGCAGGGGCAAGATATGGGGGCATTCCGGCCGGGTATTTCCGCTCAGGACATTTTCACCCTCATTGCCTCCATCGCCATGTTCCGGGTAAGCGTGCGCAATACCACCATTAATCTGTACAACATTGACATGATGGATGACGCAAATACCACGGGTATGGCGCATTTAGCGGTGGATACGGTGTTGGCGTTTTTGACATCGCATATTCGTTCCCGCGACCAGATTTCGTACGTGTCCATGATTGAAACCGGGGAATTAGAGGAAGTATCCGCAGATTCCGCCTACGATATCTCCCCCAATTTATTCCTCTAACCAGCTCATCCCCTCAAGCGTTTTGGCGCTCAAGGGGATGACGATTTTCGAATTATCCGCCCGGTTTCCGACCGCTTATCGACGCCAACCTATCGGTGTTCCGGTGTCACAATCACGGGGGGAATTACCCCCGATAATTACAACTCCCCTCAAGCCGACTGTTCGCCAGCATGTTCGATAATAATTGGCTCTTCTGTCCCCTGCGCCGCCGCCGCGGTAATGATGACTTGCTCCACGTTTTTTCGGTCCGGCACTTCGAACATGATCGGAAGCAATATCTCTTCCATGATGGCCCGCAGGCCGCGCGCCCCGGTGCCGCGATCTAGGGCCTTGTCCGCGATCACTTCCAGCGCATCGTCTTCGAATAATAACTCGACCCGGTCCATGTCGAACAGACGCTGATACTGCTTCACCAGGGAGTTCTTCGGCTCGGTGAGGACTTTCACCAGGGATTTCTGGTCTAGGTTCCCGACAGTTGCCACGATCGGCAGCCTACCAATGAATTCGGGGATCATCCCGAACTTCACCAAATCCTCCGGGGACACGTACTTGAAGATCTCCATGTCATTCTGGTCGGCCTTCGAGGGTATTTCCGCACCAAAACCCAGTGCTTTCTTGCCCCGGCGCGCCTCGATCACTTTCTCCAAGCCGGCGAATGCTCCGGCGACGATGAAAAGAATGTTTGAGGTGTCGAGTTGGATAAAGTCCTGGTTAGGGTGTTTCCGACCACCCTGTGGTGGGATGGAAGCAACGGTGCCTTCCAGGATTTTCAGCAAGGCCTGCTGCACACCTTCCCCGGACACATCCCGGGTGATGGAGGGATTATCAGACTTGCGGGAGATTTTGTCCACCTCGTCGACATAGATGATGCCCCGTTGAGCGCGCTGCACATCAAAGTCGGCGGCCTGCAGCAGTTTAAGGAGGATGTTTTCTACGTCTTCGCCAACGTAGCCGGCCTCGGTGAGGCTGGTGGCGTCGGCAATGGCGAAGGGAACGTCGAGAAGTCGGGCAAGTGTTTGGGCAAGGTAGGTTTTCCCGGAACCGGTGGGGCCAAGCATGAGAATGTTGGATTTTTGCAGTTCGGTGTCGTCGTCGCGGTATTTGCGCCCGCCTAGGGTGCGGGCGTCTTCGGCGCGGACCCGCTTGTAGTGGTTGTAGACCGCCACGGCAAGGATGCGCTTGGCTTCGTCTTGCCCGACAACGTATTTATCTAGGAAGGCCGCGATTTCCGAGGGGCGGGGCAGCCCGGTGGTTTGGTCTTCTTGGGGTTTGGAGGATTTAGCGAGTTCTTCTTCGATGATTTCATTGCACAGTTCAATGCATTCGTCGCAGATGAACACACCGCCGCCGGCGATGAGCTTCTTCACTTGCTTCTGACTTTTCCCGCAGAATGAACATGTAAGTAGATCAGTGGTTTCGTGAGCACGTGCCATGAAAGGTCAAAGCCTCTTTCTGTTCTTTTAAGCTCTTGGTTGTTGGCGCCTATGGTGAATCGTTGGTCGTTAGTCGTTGATCAGTTAGCCGCTGCGAGCTGCGTTGAATTACCCTCCCAACACTATCACCTCACCCGCGGTTTTTAGGCGGATGAGGTGATGTGGCGAGTGTTTAATGTATTTGGATTATGCGTTGAGTTTTCGATAATCAAAAACTTGGTCGATTATTCCATATTCCAATGCTTCTTGGGCAGTGAGGATTTTATCCCGGTCTGTGTCTTCGCTAATTTGTTCGGCACTGCGTCCGGTGTGCCGGGCGAGGGTCTCCTCCATAAGGGTGCGCATGCGTTGAATTTCAGCGGCCTGAATTTCCAGGTCGGACACTTGACCTCGGGCACCTTCGGTGGCGGGCTGGTGGATGAGCACGCGGGCGTTCGGCAGGGCGGCGCGTTTGCCGGGGGCCCCTGCGGCCAGGAGGACGGCGGCTGCGGAGGCGGCCTGACCTAGGCATACGGTGCGCACGTCGGGGCGAACATATTGCATGGTGTCGTAGATGGCCATGAGTGAGGTGAAGGAACCGCCGGGGGAATTAATGTACATGGTGATGTCCCGGTCGGGGTCGAGGCCTTCGAGGACGAGGAGTTGAGCCATGATGTCATTGGCGGAGGTGTCGTCAACCTGGGTCCCGAGGAAGATGATGCGTTCTTCGAAGAGTTTGGCGTAGGGGTTGGTTTCTTTGGTGCCGTAGGCGGATTGCTCGATAAAGGAGGGGAGCACGTAGCGGGCGGTGGGTAAGTGCATTTCGTTGGACATTCCGTTGGTCATGGTAGTTAATGTTCCTCTATTAGTTGGCGATGGGGCCTTGGGCTGCGGTAATAACGTGGTCGACGAGGCCGTATTCGAGGGCTTGTTGGGCGGTGAACCACCGGTCCCGGTCGGAGTCTTTGGTGATTTGTTCGAAGGTTTGACCGGAGTGTTCCGCGATGAGTTCCGCCATTTCCCGTTTGGTTTGGGCGAATTGTTCGGCCTGGATGGCAATGTCGGCTGCGGTACCGCCCACGCCTGCGGAGGGTTGGTGCATCATGATGCGGGCGTGCGGCAGGGCGTAGCGTTTGCCTTTGGTGCCGCCGGTGAGGAGGAATTGGCCCATGGAGGCCGCCAGGCCCATGGCGTAGGTGGCAATGTCGCAGGGCGAATAGGTCATGGTGTCGTAAATGGCCATGCCTGCGGTGACGGAGCCGCCGGGGGAATTAATGTAGAGCGAAATGTCGCGGGTGGGGTCTTCGGCGGACAGGAGGAGGATTTGGGCGCACAGTTTATTGGCGATTTCGTCGTCGACTTGGGTTCCGAGGAAGATAATGCGATCGCGGAGCAATCGTTCGTAAACGGAGTCGCTGAGGTTGAAACCGGGTGTGGACATGGACTAATACTCCTTACAGTTTTGTGTGGGTTTCTAGGTGTCCACCATACAATGACGTCGCGGGAAAAACCCTATTGTTCGCTATCAGCGTCGTGGCGGCGTGGGTGCGTCGAAAAAGCCCAGCGATATGGTGGTCGCTGGGCTTAGTAGAGTTGCTTGTCGACGCGCGCCTTAGGCGTTATCTGCCGCATCCTCGGTGGATTCGGCGGCTTCAGCTTCTTCGGCAGCTTCGGGTGCGAAGTATTCCTTCGGGTCGATGGTGGCACCGGTTTCGTCGGTGACGTTCACCCGGCACAGGGCGGCGGCCAGGGCTTTGCCCCGGGTGATGTCGGCGAAGAGTGCGCCGAGCTGGTTGCCCTTGGTCACCTGGGACATGAATTCTTCCGGCGACATGTTATAGGAGCGGGCGGTGAAGACGATGTGCTCGGTGAGTTCCTGCTGGGACACCTCGGGCTTTTCCTGCTCCGCCAACACGTCAAGGAAGATTTGGACGCGCAGGTCCTTTTCGGCGTGCTGCTTGGATTCGGCCATGAACTGTTCCATGGAGGAGTTTTGGGCCTCTAGGACGCGGTTCATGAAGTCTTCGTCGTGGGCGAGTTCGCCGAAGATTTGGTGCAGGGCGGCGTGGGCTTGTTCGTCGACCATACCGGCGGGCACTTCGAAGGGGGTGTCGGCCAGCACCTTGTCCAGCACGGCGTCCCGGATGGCGCCGGCTTGTTCGTTCTTCAGGTAGGCGACGGCTTGTTCCCGCAGGTCGGCGCGGAGTTCGTCGACGGTGTCGAATTCGGAGGCCAGCTGCACGAAGTCTTCGTCGACTTCGGGCAGGGTGCGGTGCTTCACGGCGTTGATGGTGACGGTGATGGTGTTGTCGTTTTCCGTGAAGGTGACTTCGTCACCCTTGTTTTTGCCGATGATGGCGTCGTCGAGGCCGTCCATGAGGTCTTTGGAACCCACCTGATAGGACAGGGCGTCGGCGGCGAGGTCGTCGACCGGGTTGCCTTCAGCGTCGACGGCTTTGATGTCGATGGTGACGAAGTTGTCTTCGGCGACCGGCTCATCTACGTCCGTCAGCTCGGCGAACCGTTCCCGCAGCCGGTCGAGTTCTTTGTTCACGGCTTCTTCTTCGTCGCCCAGAGCGGGCACCTGCACGGAAACTTCGGTGAAGTCGGGCAGGGTGATGTCGGGGCGCACATCGACTTCGGCGGTGAATTCGATGACGTCACCGTCTTCGATCTTGGTGAGGTCGAGTTTGGGCTGACCTAGGGGCACAAGCTGGTTTTCCGCTATGGCGGCCTCGTACCGGGAGGGCAGTGCGTCGTTTACGACCTGCTCTAGGACCGGACCCCGGCCGAACCTGGCGTCGATAAGCTTGCGGGGTGCTTTGCCCTTGCGGAAACCGGGAATGTTTACCGAAGCTGCGATGGTTTTATACGCCTGGTCAATTTCGTTAGTGAGTTCCTCGAACGGAACCTCCACGGTCATCTTGACTCGGGTATCGTTCAGCTTTTCGACGGAACTTTTCACGAGCAATTCTCCTAGAGATAATCGGGCTTATACTGGTTTAAACCCCCGAGGTGCATAAAATTTTCCATGCTCCCCGGGGGTTTCCGTCGGGACGACAGGATTTGAACCTGCGACCCTCTGCACCCAAAGCAGATGCGCTCCCAAGCTGCGCCACGTCCCGTTTGTTGAAACAACAGGAAAGATCATGCCATGCTTTTACGTTTTTACCTAATCCGCAGGTCACGCCCGCTCACATGCCGAGTGATTTCAGTCGCGCAAACTGGGTGGGTGTGGGTGGGCTCACAAGGAGTCGGGGTGGGTGGAGGCCTGGTTGGGGGATCATGAAGTCCGGGAATTCCCGGGTGGCTTTTTTCCGGGACACGAGCGCCACCACCCCGTCGCATTCGAACACCACCAGGTCGGTGATGGGAATGCTGGTGGCCGGCGTTGCCGCGGGCACGAATGCGAGCGACCGGGGCTGGTCCTGCACCAGGTAAATACTGTAGGGGGCGATGGTGTGGTCGCTGCTGTCATACCCGCTGCGACCGGATTCTTCCTGGAGGAGTTGCGCCTGGGTTTGGTAGATCCGCTGTTGGGCGGCAAACCGCACCATGCCCAGTTGTTGCCGCCAATTCGTTGTGGGCTCCGGCCGCCATTCCACCCACCGGTCGGACACAATGGTGTGCGGCACCGGGTAAACGGCCTCGTGGTCGGATAGGGTGAATTCCAGCTCCCGCACCAGTTTGTCCCAGATCTCGTTGGGCACCGCGGTGTTCACCAGGTAGAGCCGGTGCCGGCTGGCGGGGATGACCACCCACGTGCCGGTCTCCGCCTCCGGCACTGTCAGCGCTGTTGGGGCGGGGTTTTCCAGGTCTGACAGCAGCCGGCCCATGGCCCGGACGTCGGCGAACCATGCGGTTTCGCTCCCCGTCGGCTGGGAGACCACAAGCACCCCCGGGCCCAGCCCGGTCTGCTCGGTGACGATGGTCGGAACCAGGGCGTGCAGGTTGTCAATGGCCTGGCTTTGCAACTGGAGTGCATCGAATTTGTCGTGGTCCGCGGGCAATAATGGCTCATTAATGACACACCGCATGCCGGGCTGGTCGATGGCCAGGCCGAACCCCACGAAGTCGGTGATCCAACTGAGGGCGATGGGGGCGGCCGGGCCGAAGCTCATGAAATAGTCGGCGCCCCGCACCAGGGGAATGGTGTGTGACAGGGACAGCCCGCCGGTGTTTCCCATGCCCGGGGTGCGCTGCATGATGGCGATGGACCGCAGCACCCGATCCACACATTCGGCCTCGGTTTCGCCCGGGGTGATCGGCTTGGCCAGGTTCGGGTTCATGTCCACGGTGGTTCCGTCCGCGAATTTCAGGGCCAGGGCGCCGGACTTTGTGGACACGTGGGTGATTCCCGGGTAGTCCCGAAGAATCCGAATGAGCCGTTCTCTGTCCATACTTCAGAGAGTAATCGCAGATGAGCGCACACTGTGGTATCCTATGCCGTCCCAACCGGCAAGCCCCACCCCAATAAAATTCGAACCTTTGATCGTATGGCTGTTATCTAGTCATCGCATTACACCAATAAGATTCCCCAGCGCAATGCTGGCCGTGGGGTAAACAATTTCTCGCTACAGGCCGAGCAATTGCAATAGCTCCATCTCTTGAAGTGTGGGGCGTTTCACAGTATAGCGGGGTGGGTGGACGTCGGGTTGTTGCTCAATAAGGTGCGGTAACCGGTCGACAACGCCTTGCCAGGGCACCATGGTGCCCGAGTTGCCGGATTCGAAAAACAGCAGGTCAGTCCGGGGCACGCTGGTGGTGATCCAGGCCTCCGGGACGAGGGCAAACGACATATCGTGTTCGGCGCCATCCACGGTGGTAATGGAGAGTGCTTTGTAGCTGGCAATGTTATTTTCGGTAGCCGATAGCACTTCCGCCTGAGCGTTGTAGCTTATGGTGCGGGCCTGCAATTGCAGCGTGTGGAGCCGCCGCCCCCACTCCGTTTCTGTGTCGATGGGTTGTTCTACCCACTGGCCGTCGATAATGCTGTGCGGGAGCGGGTAAATGCCATTGTGATATTCGATCGTAGGTTCTAACGCATCGAGCAGGGCGCCCCATTCTTCCGCGGTGGCGGCAGTGTTGACGAAGAATAGTTGGTTACGGGTGGCCGGAATCACCACCCAGGGGGTGCCGCTCTGCTCTGAAAGGTAGTCGATGAGGTATTCCATGACGGGAATGTCGGCGAACCAGGCCGACTCGTTGCCCTCGGGGGCGGGCATGGCCACCACATTGGGGCCCAGCCCGAATTCCACGAGGGAGAAATAGTCCTCGGTCATGGTTTTGTGCAGGTTGTCAAACGCCTGGCTTTGCAGCTGGAGGGCATCGTAGCCGGCCGGGTTGTTGTTGGCGTTGGGGTTGAGTAGTTCGGCGTCTTCGAGCGCTATGCCGTAGCCGATGAAATCCGTCAGCCAGGTGAATGCGCCGGATGACATTTCCCGATATTGGATGGCGAACGCCAGGCTGCGGACCAGGGGAAGAACCGGCACGGATGCTTGTCCGTCCTGCGCGCTGCGGCGTTCCGCGTCCAGGGCCTGGAGGATTTTTTCGGTGGCTCCAATGTCAATGTCGTCCGTGTCGGAGGTGCTCAGCACGTCGGGGTTGAGGTTGACTTTCGTCCCGTCGTCGAAAAGCAGTTCCAGCGTGGACCATTCGGGTGCGTCGTCGCTTTGGATTTTGGACACTGACGTCACACCGGGGTAGGCGCGCAGGTATTCGATGAATTCTTCCCGTTTCATACCAGTCAAGCATAGCTTTGCGACGCTCACGGCCGCCCCCGTTGCCCACCGGCACCCGGCTATTCCCACCGGGGTAATTGTGCGAATTCCGCCGGCGTGGGCTGAAACACCCGATACCGTGGCGGGTGCACTTCCTCGTGGGGTTGAATCAGGTGGGGGAAGTTTTCGGCCAGTTCTTCCCGCCGCACCAGCGCCCCCGCGTCGGTATCGCCCCGGTCGAAGAAGATCAGGTCGGTGAGGGGCACGCTCGTGCAGGGCACGTGTTCCGGCACCACGGTGAGGGAAAACAGCTCATCGTTGATGGCATAGATGGAGTATTGGCCGATCTCCGCAATGGTGTCGTCTTCGAACAGCCTGGGGTCGAGGAAGTGGTAGATGTGCTGCCGAGCGTAGAGTTGCAGCCGCCGGAATCGTTGCCCCCAATCCGTGTCCGGTGGTGGGGGCCGTTCCTCCCACTGGCCGTCAACAATGATGTGCGGCACGGGGTAAATACTGTTGTCGAATTGCATTGTTTCTTCTAACAGGTCGAGCACCGCATGCCATTCCGCCGGAGAGGCCATGCCATTGACCAGCAAGAATCGGCTGGCGTGGGCGGGGATTGCCACCCACATGGAATTGGTGTCTTCCGAGAGCTGCCGCATGGCCATTTCCATCTCTTGGACGTCCGCGAACCAGGCGGATTCATTGTCCATTGGCCTGGTGACCCCCACAATATTGGGCCCTAACCCGAATTCGGCCACGGCAAGATATTCGGAGGCCGCATGAAGATTTTCCAGGGCCCGGCTGCGTAGCTGCAGGTCGTCGAATTCATCGTGGTTCTCTGGCAGCTGGGTTTCGTCGATGATCCGCAAGGTATCGTCGCGGAGAGCCCCAAGCCCCATGCCGATAAAGTCGGTGAGCCAGGCCACCGCGACCGGGGTGGTTGGGCCGCATTCGAGGAAGTAGTCGGCGCTGCGGACCAGCGGCTGGGCCTCGGGTAATAATACTTTGCCGGGGAGTTCCTGGTTCGCTATCGCAATGTCCATTGCGTGCAATATTCGTTTGATGAGGAGAATGTCGATGTCATCCGGTCCCCCCAGCATGTTGGGGTTGAACTTGGTTACAGTACCATCGGCAAATTCCACCGTGAGGTTGTCGTGCTTCGGGTGGTCCGTCACCGCAACAATGCTGGGATATTCATGCAGGAATTGGATTAATTCTTTCCTATTCACATCATCCCAGCATAGCGATGCGCACCAGTTGGGCGTCGACAAGCGGCCGCGGGCGGTTAGGCGAGCGTGAATTCGCGCAGCCGCTCGTAGTCCCGCGGCGTGGGGCGGGTGATAATGGCCCGGGGCGGGTGCTGGTCGTCCTGCGGCTCGACAAGGTGTGGGCATTCCCGGCACAGGTCGGTAAACATCACATACAGCATGGAATCGCCGTCGGCGATAAAGATCATGTCGGTGATGGGCACGCTGGTGCGCTGGGCGGTTTCGGTGATTTCCGCCACGGAATAGAGTTCGTCGTTGATGGAGTACACCGTGAAATCGGCGATTTCGAATCCCGCCTCGGACGGCTGGCCCTGTTGTTCCTGGTTGCGGCCGGCCATGTGGGCGGCCAGGGTTCGGGCCAGCACGTTATAGATGCGGGATTGGGCGGTGAGCTGGAGTTTCCGGAATCTGCGCCCCCAATCGGTGTCCGTGGGTGGCAGCCGTTCCTCCCACTGGCCGTCCACGATCAGGTGCGGCAGCGGGTGGAGGCAGTCGTGGGCGTCGAGGGCGGGTTCCAGCAGGTCAAGCAGCCCCCGCCATTCCTCCGGGGTGGCGTCCGAATTCACGAAGAAGAGCTGGTTGCGGCGGGCGGGAATCACAAGCCAGGTGGTGTGGGTTTGGTTATAGAGCTCGACGAGGGCGTTTTCCATGCCGGCGGCGTCGGCAAACCAGGCGGATTCGTTGTCGGCGGGGCGGCTGACAGCCACCACATTGGACCCTAACCCCACCTCGGACACGGTGAGGTATTCGGACATGGTGTGGAGGTTTTCAATCGCCTGGCTTTGCAGCTGCAAAATGTCGAATTCGTCGTGGCCTTCCGGCAGTTGACTGTCGTTGATGATGCGCAGAATCTTCGGCTCGTCGATGGCCAGGCCGAAACCAATATAGTCGGTTAACCAGCCGTATGCGTCGGCGCTGCCTTCGCCATGGTCGGCGAAATAGTCGGCGGCCCGCACGAGCGGCACAATGTTTGTCAACGAGGCAGGGTCGAAGTCTGTCATGTTGACTTTCATGGTGTCCACGGTGTGAATGATCCGTTGGATGAGGTCGTCTTTGGTTTCGTCGGGGACAAGGGGGCTGGTCAGACCGGGGTTCATGTGCGCGACGGTGCCGTCGTCGAAGTGGATGACGATGGAATCCGCTTCGTTGGGGTCGGCGGGTAGCGGTTCTTCGGTGACCTTGGCGATACCAGGATGCTGTTGAAGAATCCTTATTAGTTCTTCTCTGTCCATAAAATGTAATCCTGCTGGTAGGAAATGAAGGTCTTATCCGTTCCAGCATAGTGAATTTGTCACGGCCCGCCCGGGTTTTCCGGTTTCGGGTTTTCAGGTTCTGCTTGACGACGCCGGTTGGCATCCGCGTCTTCTGCAAGGTTACAACGCTAATTCTTGCAGCTGCCGCCATTCCTCCGGGGTGGGGTGCGGCACGAGGAATCGGGGCGGATACACACCTTCCTGCCGCTGGTACAGTCGCGGCAGGCGTTCCATGAGTAAGGAGCTGGGCACAAAGATGCTGCCGGTGTCGTGGCGAAATGCCATAAAGTTGGTTGCGGGCACGCTGGTGGCCGCCACATTGGTGTCCACGTACGCGATGGAGTAGGTTTCGGGCACGGAGTGCGAGTCGTCAATGTCGGAGGTCATAACCTCGAACGATGCAATTTCGCAGCCGGTTTGTTCCCGAAGTAATGCGGGGATTTCTTCGTAGGTTTGGTGCCGGGCCGCCATCTGGAGCCGGCGGAGCCGCCGGCCCACATCGGTCGGGTCGTCAAAGACCGGCTCCACCCACCGGCCGTCCACAATGATGTGCGGCACCGGATAGACCACATCGTGGTAGCGGAATGCGTCTTCGATGACGTCCAGGAAGGTGGACCATTCGGATTCGGAGGATTCGGTGTTGACGAGGAGTATTTGGTTGCGCCGTGCGGGAATGACCACCCACTCGCTGTTGGTGCGCTGGCGCAGGTTTGATAGGAGATCGCTCATGGTGGCGACGTCGGCGAACCAGGCGAGTTCGTGGCCGGCGGGCTCACTCATGGTGAGGATGTTCGGGCCCAGGCCGATATCACTCAGCGTTACCTCTCCAGCTAAGGCCCGCAGGTTCGCCACAGCAGCGTGGCATAGTTCCATGTTGGTTGCCGCATCGTGGTCTGGGGGCAGGTCTTGGGTAGACACCACCCGGAGCGTTGTGGGCAGGTCAAAGGCTAAACCAAAGCCGATGAAGTCGGTCAGCCACGCGAAGGCCTCAGGTGATGCCTGTTTCAGGTCGGCGAAGTAGTCGGCGCTGCGCACCAGCGGTAGGGTATCCGTGAGCGATGACTCCCTAACAACGGTTTCGGCTTCGGAATTGAAGACGAGTTTCAGGACCCGTTCCACGCATTCCGCTTCGGTTTCTCCCGGATAGGTGGGTTGAGCTACGTTCACATTGAGGAGCTGGAGAGTGTCGTCGGTGAAGGTGATGGTGATGACATCCCAATCCAGCAGGCCGTTTGGGGCCGGGCCAAAGGTGGCGGATTGAATATCCGGGTGGTTGGTGAGTGCATGCAAGAGGTGTTCCAGGTTCATGGCCCGAGTGTAACGAGCGGTCCGGACACGTTATGGGGAACTGCATCGGTGGAAAAATAAAAGACGCCCAACCAAAACAGTTTGGGCGCCCATAAAAAGAGGGAACGACGGGAATCGAACCCGCGTCTTCAGCTTGGAAGGCTGAGGTATTAGCCACTATACGACGTTCCCGCGCTGTGACTTACAGTAACCGATCCACTGGGCATGTTCAAATCGCATCATCAATCCGTCATCAATACCGAACCAATCCCCCCATTTTTGCCCATATTTTTTAGGACATCTAAGAACGGTAGGGGAATAACTACCTAGGATAGGTACCAAATTGATTAATGGGTACACCCATTACCCCCTGGTATTTTTGTTTATGTTTACACGTTTATGACCAGCGGAAATGCTGATTTTACTGCTACTTTTACGATTAAGTAATAATCCGGTTTCAACAATAGGAGAATCCTTTAACCCCAGCAGATTTTCACATAAATGAACGTTTAAGGATTCTATCAAAATAAAATTAGGTTCTCTTTCAGTTTATGGGTTAACATCTTGATTTATGAAGCCAACAATCATTGACGCAGATTCCGGTCGGGAGCTCTGGACCGCAATCGAATGCGCTACTTTCTCCGGTACAGCTCGTGGCACTTTTACCAGCTATGCGGGGCGGGGTCGCGCCCCTGTCCCAGTCGCCAAACACCACGGTCTCACATTGTGGGATTCTGACGAAATCCGCAAATGGACCGCGGAGCGTCAGGCGGCAAAGGCCGAAGATTAATGAGAAATCCATTTAAACTTATTTAAACCCGGTATCAACCAGCCGAATGTATTCATAAGGATACCTATTTGATTATCAAGTAATCATTGTAGGAAATGTGATTATCGGAGTTTTATTCAAGTTTACCTGGAATTCGATTCTTCGAGCCAGTCGTTTCTGACTTCCGCTCGTGCCCCCATTCTAGCAAGTCATCACCATGTTTGATAGTGCTGGAATATCTTTCCCCTGTTCGATCAGTTCCCAGCTGTCAGCTCTTCTGATGGTTGGGAACTTTCTCTTTTTCCACCACGTTTGAATAGGTAGGCAATCAATAGACCAACCATTAATCACTAAAACATTGGGGATGCTTTGGGTGTCCCAAGGAGAACGGATCTTTTATGCTCGTCATATTATTCCTGTTAGCGATAGTCGGAGGCTTCGCATTCTGGGCAAATAGGAAGTCAAAGGCCCAGCTTGCGGCGAAAAACCAAGCAGAGCTTGACGATGCCATAGCCGACGCCCGGCGCTGGATTGAGCGCCTAGGTTCCCAGGTGTTATCGCTTTCCGGCACCGATGCGGCATCCACGCAGGCCATTGCGGATGCTTCCGAACGGTATAATGCAGCATCGTCCCAGATTTCTACGGCGAACACCGCCAAGCAGGCGAAACTGGCCCGCGAGTCAGCACTGGAGGGCCTGTACTATATCAATGCGGCCCGCGAGATCATGGGCATGACTCCGGGGCCGGAGTTGCCGCTGTTGGAGGGCCAAAAGCAGGCCGGTAAGGTGATGGAGCAGCGCACTATTGAATATGAGGGGCAGCAGATTACCGCGTCCCCGGTTGCTACCGCTGAAACCCCTAATTATTACCCGGGTGGCACGGTTGCTGGGCGTCCGGTGCCGGCTGGCTGGTATTCGCAACCATGGTGGATGTCGGCGCTCACCACCGGCATGTGGGCTGCTGGGTCAGCGCTGCTGTTTTCGTCACTGTTTCATGGCATGGCCGGCGTGGGCCCGGGTTTGACCACGGCTTTTACCAGTGATGGGGGTTTTGACATGCCCGACGTGCCGGATGTGCCCGATGTTCCGGAGGTCGACGCTGGTGGTGACGACGGCGGCGGATTCTTCGATGGGTTGTTCGGCGGGGGCGATGGCGACGGTGGTGGCCTGTTTGATTTTGGTGGTGATGGGGGCGACGGCGGCCTGTTTGATTTCTAGCCGCCGACCTAGCCGAACCGACCGGTCTCCCCTATTGTTCTTAGGGTGACCGGTTATTTATTTGGTGGCTTCGGGGACCTCGGGGGCCACACCGGTGGTTTCGAATTCGGAAAGGATGTCGATGCGCCGCTGGTGCCGGGGGTTTCCACTCCACGCCTGGTCGAGGAAGGCGTCGACGATTGCGAGGGCTTCCGCGTCGGAGTGCATGCGACCGCCGATGCCGATGAGCTGGGCGTTGTTGTGCTCCCGGGCCAGTCGGGCGGTCTCTACGGACCAGGCCAGGGCGCAGCGAGCGCCCTTGACTTTATTGGCAGCGATTTGTTCCCCGTTACCGGAGCCGCCCAGCACGATCCCAAGCGACCCGGGGTTGTCAACCACCCCTTGGGCGGCCGCGATACAAAATGCTGGGTAATCGTCGTTGGCATCATAAGTGTGGGCGCCGCAGTCGATTACTTCGTATCCTCCCGCCAGCAGGTGGTCCTTGATAGTGTTTTTGAGTTCAAAGCCTGCATGATCTGCACCAAGGTAAATTCGCATAGGTGCAGTTTAACAGCAGGGTTTTATAATTGGGGCGTTTCAGTGCGGGAACGTTTGATTTCAAAGAAATATGGGAAGCTGGCGAGTCGGACGGAGGCGTCGAAAAGCTCACCGGCTTCTTCGCCGCGGGGAATGCGGGTGAGCACCGGGCCGAAGAATGCGGTGTCGCCGAATTTCACCACGGGCGTGCCCACGTCGTTGCCGACCTCGTCCATGGCGGTTTGGTGGAAGGCCCGCAGCTTATCGTCGACGGTGTCGGTGTCGGCCACGTCGGCGTAGGCGGGGTCGAGTCCGGCGTCGGCGAGGGCTTCGCGGATGAGTTCATTGTACGCACCGTAGCCTTGTTTACCACCCTGCTGACCGTGGTGAATCTTGGTGCCCAGGATGGTGTACAGTTCGTCGAGTTTTTCGGGTTCACGGGTGGCCACGGCTGCGAACACTCGGGCGGGACCCCAGTTGGCTTCCATTTTCTTCATGTAGTCAGGGTCGAGGTCGCGGCCATCGTTGAGGACGGACAGGCTCATGGGCACCCAGTCGATGGTGATGTCGCGGACTTGTTCGACTTCTTTGATCCAGCGGGAGGTGATCCAGCAGAATGGGCAGGACACGTCGAACCAGAAAGTTACTTTTTCGCTCACTATTATTCCTTGTATTGTTACTTGGGTACTTATGTGACCGTTTTCCACTGTAGTCACCGTGGGAGTCGGCGGCCACGATAATACTTCATGAAAGGTTGTTTTTTACGCCTATGTCTTCTACGAATCTGACCCGCCAGGAAGCGCAAGAACGTCGGGCGATCATTGGTGCGGTTGATTACAGCATTGCCGTGGATGTGACCCGCGGCGATGCCACGTTCCCGTCGGTGACCACGGTGCGGTTTGAGGTTGCCGCCCCCGGTTCCACGTTTATTGACTTGATCGCCCAGTCGGTGGAGTCTGTCACGCTTGACGGTAAGCTTGTCGACGTCACCTACCGGCCGGATTTCGGCATTCCGCTCGATGATCTCACCACCGGTTCCCACGAGCTGGTGGTCACCGCCACCTGCGAGTATTCCCGCACCGGCCAGGGCCTGCACCGGTTTGTTGACCCGGTGGATCACGAGGTGTATTTGTACACCCAGTTTGAGACCGCCGACGCCAAGCGGGTGTTTGCCTGTTTCGACCAGCCGGATGTGAAGGCCACCTACACGCTGGCGGTGACTGCCCCGGCCAATTGGTCGGTGGTGACGAACTCCCCGCAGGAGGTGTCCCCCGTCGAGGGTGATGCCGGCAAGGCGGTATTTACGTCCCGCATTGATTACCTGCTGTCCACTTATCTGGTGGCGTTGTGTGCCGGCCCGTACTATAAGGTCACCGACGAGTGGCGGGGCGAGGTGGCGGCCCATCCCGAAAACTTGGATGAGCCGCGCGAGGTGGTGATCCCCTTGGGGCTGTATTGCCGCAAGTCGCTGGCGGATCATTTGGATGCCGACACCCTGTTTACGGAAACCAAACAGGGTTTCGATTTTTACCACCAGAATTTTGGGGCCGCCTACCCGTTCGGCAAATACGATCAGTTGTTTGTGCCGGAGTTTAATGCGGGGGCCATGGAGAATGCTGGTGCGATCACCTACCGGGACGAGTATGTGTTTACTTCGAAGCACACTCGCCATAGCTATGAGCGTCGGTGCGAGACGGTGTTGCACGAGATGGCCCACATGTGGTTCGGCGACCTGGTCACCATGACCTGGTGGGATGACCTGTGGTTGAATGAGTCGTTTGCCACGTGGGGGTCGGTGGTGGCCCAGTCGGAGATGACGGAGTATGACACGGCGTGGGTGACGTTCGCCAATGTGGAGAAGGCGTGGGCGTACGATCAGGACCAGTTGCCGTCGACGCACCCGGTGGCGTCCGACGCCCACGACATCGAAACGGTCGAACAGAATTTCGACGGTATTACGTATGCGAAGGGCGCGTCGATTTTGAAGCAACTCCAGGCCTATGTGGGTCGAGACGCATTCTTCGCCGGGGTGCGCCGCCACTTCGCCCACCACGCCTTCGGCAATGCCACGTTCGACGACCTGTTGGGGGCGCTCGCGGAGGCCTCGGGGAAGGATTTGTCGTGGTGGGCGGACCAGTGGCTGAAGACCACCGGCATGAACGAGCTGTCCGCCGCCGTTGAGGTGGACGAGTCCGGCCGGTACACCCGGTTTGCCGTGGCCCAGGGTGGGGCGACCCCCGGCGCGGGCGAGTTGCGCACCCACCGGATTGGTGTGGGCCTGTATTCCCTGGTGGATGGCGCGGTGGTGCGCATGCATCGGGTGGATATGGATATTGATTCGGCGTCGACGTCGGTGCCGGAGTTTGTGGGCCTGCCCAAGGCGGACCTGGTGTTGGTCAACGATGATGATTTGACGTATTGCATGATGAAGCTGGATGCGGAGTCGTTGGCGTTTGTCACGGAGAATATTGACAAGATCACGGACCCGTTGGCACGCACGTTGTGCTGGTCGGCAGCGTGGCAGGCGACCCGGAGCGGGGAGATGCGGGCGCGCGACTACATCCAGTTGGTGGTGCGGGGCGCGGCTGCGGAGTCGGAGATGAGCGTGGTGAGCAGCGTGCTGCGGCAGGCGCAGACGGCGTTGCGGCGCTATGCGGATCCGCAGTGGGCGGTTTCGACCGGTCGGCAGTTGTTGTGCGGCGGCCTGGTTGCTGCGGCGCGGGCGGCGGAGCCGGGTTCGGATCACCAGTTGGCGTTTGTGCAGGCGCTCAGCACCATGTGGCTTGACGACGACGCGACCGCGCTGTTGAAGGCCATCGTGAAGGGCGATTCGCCGTTGCCGGGCCTGGTGGTGGATAACCAATTGCGGTGGGATGCGCTGACCGCACTGGCTGCCATGGGGCTTCACGATGTGGAGCACCAGGTGTCGGTGTTGTTGGAGGTGGATCCGAGCGCCACCGGTCGGGCTTGTGCGGCCCGCACCCGGGCGGCGGTGCCTACGTCGAAGGCGAAGCGGAAGGTGTTTAACGAGCTGACAACGAACGCCACAACGAAGCTGTCAAACGTGGCCATCCGCTACAAGTTGGCCGGGTTCGGGTTTGGGTGCGCTGATGAGGCGATGCAGCAGTTCAATTCGGAGTTTTTCGACGCGGTGTTGCCGGTGTGGGAACTGCTGCCGAATGATACGGCAACCACAATCATTCGGGGCCTGTATCCTTGGTGGGATATTTCCGAGGCCGGCCTGGGCCGCGCGTCGGAGTTCTTGACGGAGGATGCCCCGGAGGCGGTGGCCCGCACAATTCGGGAATGCCAGTCGCAGGTGGAGCGGGCGCTTCGGAACCGGCTGGTGGATGCCGGCGAGTAACCCCTCGTTTAGATTGTGTTCAATGGGTTTCCGGTAATGGTGGTGTCCGCCATCACCGGGAATCCGCACCGGTGGGCGTCGACAAGCGTCGAATGTCCCCATGCGCCACGAACGCTAGCGTGGCGGGCAGAAACAGCAGTGCGGTGGCCACCACGACGGTTGATGGCTCGTAGCGTTCGCTGATGAAACCCGAAACCCAGGTTCCCGCGGGCATGAACCCCATCGCCGCAATCGTGGTCATGGCCGATGCTTTGCCGATGAACCGTTGGGGGATGCGGGCCAGAAAATAGCCGCTCAGTATCGAGTTGAAGAGCGGCAACAGCAGCCAAAACAACCCCAGGAACACGAAGCACGACATGGTGGTGAAGACCAGCGCCAACCCGCCGAACGAAAGAATGAACCCCACCGCGGTCGCCACCAACCCGACGCCGCCCCGCACCCGGGAGACCAGCACCGTGGCGGCCATGGAACCGACAAGGCCCATGATTCCGCAATAGGTTTGGAACACGCCCAACACATACGCCCCGTTCTCTGCGCCCGCTAGCTGGGTGAATGCGCTGTTGAAAATGCTGAACATGCTGAAATTCAGGATGGGGGTAAACCACAGCACAGCCCACAATACGGTGTCGGCGCGAAGAATCTTCAGCGTCTCCCGATAACCGGCCTGGGCATCATTGTCTGCCGCATCGGAATGTGTGTCCGGCACCTGGAGTTTCTTGAAGGTGCAGAAGGCAAAAATGTAGGTGCACAGGTCAAACACGAATGTGGCGATCGGCCGGAGGGAGTGCAGGAACGCCCCAAAGATGGGTCCCGCCACCGTCCCCAGGGAATATCTTGTTTGATTGATCGCCATCGCCTGCCCCAAATGCTCGGGGCTGACCAGGGTTTTCAACGCCGCTTTCTCCGCGGGCGAAAACACCGCCGTCGCCGAACCCACCAGGCAGGCGGCCACGGCCAACACCAGCGAAATAGGAGCGTGGAGGATGAAATGGTTGGCCACCACCACGCAAATCCCCGCGCCCCCAAGGATCGTGGACGAAAGCATGAGCGGTAATGGTCGATGCTTGTCCGCCCAGATGCCGGCGGGGATCCCCATGACCACGATGGCCAGCGTCACGCACCCGCTCACCAGAGCCGCATAAAACGGCGACTGGGTGAGGGCCAGCGTGTAGGCGAAAAACGCGAAACTGGACACGCTATTTCCCAGCGTGCTGACGGTTTGCCCCGTCATGAGCAGGCGATAATTTTTATCGGAAAAAAGTATCCGGTTGTCGCTCATTCGCCTCCCGCCACTACCCACTGCTCTACGGCTATTCCACCTCAGCCAGGGCGGCGTCAATGTCGGCAATGAGGTCGTCAAGATCCTCAATGCCAATGGAAATCCGCACCAAATCCCGGGGCACCTCCAGGGTCGAACCCGTCACGGACTGGTGCGTCATGGTGGCCGGATGCTCCACCAGCGACTCCACCCCACCCAATGACTCCGCCAAACAGATAAGCCGCGTGGCCAAACAAAACGCCCGGGCGGCAGCCTCGTCATGGAACCGCACCGAAATCATCGCCCCAAAGCGGCGCATCTGCCTCAACGCCACCTCATGCCCCGGGTGGGTTTCCAACCCGGGGTACAAAACCGCCTTCACCTTGGGCGACTGCTGCAAATGCCGGGCGATGGCCTCGGCGTTATCGCAGTGCCGATCCATGCGCACGGCCAGCGTCTTGATGCCCCGGGCGGTCAAATAGGCGTCGAACACCGAGGGGATCGCGCCGGCCCCGCCCTGGAGAAACGCCAACTCCTCGTCAAGCTTTGCGGAATTCGTGACCACTACCCCACCGACCACGTCGGAATGCCCACCCAAATATTTCGTGGTGGAGTGCAGCACGTGGTCGGCCCCCAGCGCCAGCGGGTTTTGCAGATACGGCGACGCAAACGTATTGTCCACAACCAACTGGGGACCGTCGAGCAGCTCGGCGACCGCCGCAATGTCGGTGATCGCCAACGCCGGATTGGAGGGGGTCTCCAACCACACGAGTTTCGTGTCGGGCGTGATCGCGGCGGCAATGGCGTCGGTCGAAGTAGTGTCGACAACGGTGTAGGTAATGCCCCACTCCGCAAACACCGAATCAATGAGCCGAAAGGTGCCACCGTAAGCATCGTGGCCGAAAATCAAATGGTCACCCGGGCGCAGCAACGCGCGCAGCAGCACATCGGTGGCGGCCATACCGGAGGAAAACGCCCGGCCATAGGTGGCACCCTCCAGCGCGGCAACGGTTTTCTCCAGGGCGGCAATGGTGGGGTTGCCGCAGCGGGTGTATTCGTAGCCGCCCCGAAGCTCGTTCAGACCGTTTTGGGCAAACGTGGTGGAGGCGTAGATGGGGGTATTAATGGCCCCATAGAGGGAATCCGGGTCGTAACCCGCGTGGATGCTGGCGGTGGCAAACCCCTGGGGCTTCGGTGCACTCATCGGCGACGCTCCTTGAACAATGTAGCTTACGGAAAAGTTCACGATTGGTAGACAATCCTTTCCGAGATACTAGACTAAGCGGTCCACTCGCGTCGATTCCCAACAGAACCGGGTGAATAAAACCACCCCCAACCCGCCCTATAGGGCCAGAAGATTAATCCCGCTGCTGTGATAGGCTGACCCGAAGGGAGCGTCGACCCGCACCCATCGACTATTCCGCGACACCCGCAAATGCCGCGGAATGGCGGCCGGGGCATCCATGCCGGGAATCAGCCCCAAGGCGGTGAGCGTAAACACCAACCGCATGGGAATCTCGGTGTCATCATTGACGGTAATCACCGCCTGATCCATGAGCGACTGCGGCGGACCCAACGGGCCCGAAAACTGCCGGGCCAGGGCACGCCCCTGGTCGCTCAGCCGCTGCACCACATCGGCGGGGATTTCATCAAGAAGCTCAAAGCCGGTAGTCGGTGGCAGCGCACCCATCCCCCACCCCGCATCCATGGCCACGGCCGTCATGGTGGTGTCGGTGGCGTCGGCCAAAAGGTCGCTGACCAGCACCGCCGCCCCATCCCTGGAGCAGGAGCCGGCCACGCGCCGGGATGCGATGACGGCGAAGGGGGTGGTGACGAACACGTCAACCGCTGCGTCGGAGACCGTCGAAAAGCGGGCCATGGCCCGATCCTGCAACGCAACCGCGCGCTGCAACAATGATATGAGTCCGCGGCCACCGCGTTCTATGGTGAGGGTTTCGGTAGCCATTATTCGTCCTCGGCGCGGGTGAGCACTTTGATTTCCTTCGCGGTGATCGCGCGGGGGCGTGCGGTCATGATGTCGATGGCGACCTGCACCACCTCGACCACGCAACAGATCTGCCCCTCACCATCCTTGATTTCCTGCCGGGTGGTAAACGACGTGTTACCGATCTCAACAACCTGGGTTTCCACCGTGACATAGGGGTTGTGCGGCAACACCGGCCGCAAATAATCGGCCTCGATTTTGCGAACAAACACACTGGGCATGTCCATGCCGCGGCCCACGAATTCTTCCAGCGCGAATGCCATGCGGGCTTCCTGCGCCAGTTCCACATAGGCGGCATTGGTGATGTGCCCGAACCTATCGAAATCCCCCCACCGAACTGGCACTTGAGCGATGTGGATACTACTGTTTGACTGGGTTTCTGCCATGGGTGTTACATGCTTTCTTCATCGTTAAGTAATCAAGTGTACGCTTCAATCAACATAACGAGTCTAGCTGAGTTCTTGTTACGGCAAAACAAAACCCCCGGGTGCATCCGGGGGCAATGCTATTTGTCACGCATGCATTATGTCGGTTTTTGCCTGCGCTTATCGACGCACTATCGAGTGAGTTTTCGGTGCGTCACTCGGGAGGGTCGGGCCGCCTCAGCGCCCAGCCGCTCGACCTTATTCTTCTCGTAGTCGCCGAAATTGCCTTCGAACCAGAACCATTGGCCTTCGGCCACGTTCCCCTCCCATGCCAGAATGTGGGTGCAGGTGCGGTCGAGGAACCACCGGTCGTGGGAGATCACCACGGCGCAGCCCGGGAAGTTCTGCAGCGCGTTTTCCAGGGAGGACAGGGTTTCCACGTCCAGGTCGTTGGTGGGCTCGTCCAGCAGAATCAGGTTGCCGCCCTGCTTGAGGGTGAGCGCCAGGTTCAGGCGGTTCCGCTCACCACCCGAAAGGACTTTCGAGGGTTTTTGTTGGTCGGCGCCCTTGAACCCGAAGGCGGACAGGTAGGCGCGGGACGGCATTTCATTCTGCCCAACCACAATGTGATCCAGGCCATCTGAGACAACCTCCCACACGGTTTTTTCGGGGTCGATGTTTTCCCTGCCCTGGTCCACGTAGGACAGCCGCACGGTTTGGCCCACATTCACTTCGCCGGTGTCGGGTTCTTCCAGGCCAACAATGGTTTTGAACAGGGTGGTTTTGCCCACACCGTTGGGGCCGATCACCCCGACAATGCCGTTGCGGGGCAGGGTGAACGACAGGTCTTTAATCAGGATACGGCCGTCGAACCCCTTGTTGAGATTGTGGACCTCCACCACCTGGGCGCCCAGGCGTGGCGGGGTGGGGATTTGGATTTCTTCGAAGTCCAGCTTGCGGTATTTCTCCGCCTCGGCGGCCATTTCTTCGTAGCGGGCCAAGCGGGCCTTGGACTTGGCCTGGCGGGCCTTCGCCCCGGACCGCACCCACTCCAGCTCCTGCTTCAGGCGTTTTTGCAGCTTGCGGTCTTTCTGGCCGGCGACCTCTAGGCGTTCGGCTTTCTTCTCCAGGTAGGTGGAGTAGTTGCCCTCGTAGGGGTACAGTTTGCCGCGGTCGACTTCGCAAATCCAGCCGGCCACGTGGTCGAGGAAGTACCGGTCGTGGGTGACGGCCAGGACGGCACCCGGGTATTTAGCCAGGTGTTGCTCCAACCATTGGACGGATTCGGCATCCAGGTGGTTGGTGGGCTCGTCGAGCAGCAGTAGATCCGGTTCGGCCAGGAGGAGTTTCGCCAGGGCCACGCGGCGGCGCTCCCCGCCGGACAGGTGGGTGACGGGCTCGTCCGATGGCGGGCATCGCAGGGCCTCCATGGCCTGCTCGATTTTGGAGTCGATTTCCCAGGCGTCGGCCGCGTCGAGTTTTTCTTGCAGCTTGCCCATTTCCTCCATGAGCTCGTCGGTGTAGTTGGTGGCCATTTCCTCGGCGATCGCATTGTAGCGTTTGAGGGTTTCAAAAATGTCGCCCAGGCCCTCTTCCACGTTTTCCCGCACGGTTTTTTCCTCGTTTAGCGGGGGTTCCTGAAGCAGGATGCCGACGGTCGCGCCGGGGTCGAGGAAGGCTTCGCCGTTGGAGGGTTGGTCCAGGCCGGCCATGATTTTGAGGATAGATGATTTGCCCGCGCCGTTGGGGCCGACCACGCCGATCTTGGCCCCTGGGTAAAACGCCATGGTGACATTGTCGAGGATGACTTTATCGCCGATGGCTTTGCGCACATTTTTCATCGTGTAGATGAATTCGCCCACGTTTGGTTTCCCCTTAAAGTGAGTAAGTTAATAGTTGGCTTCTAAGGGTACATGACCGTGCTGCTTGGGTGCGAGACGCCGCTAGCCACCAGTGCTTCCGACACCGGTTCCGCGGGTGGGTCGTCCGGCATGGGTTCCGAATAGGGTGCTTCCGGGGCGGGCGGCGTCGGCGACGCGGCCTCCAGTGCCGGAGGTTTGCCGTCGTGAAGCGACATGGCGGAAACCTCAACGGCGTAGTGGGTAATGTTTTTCGGCTCGCAATTGAACCTGCTCAAATCCGCGCCCCCGGTATGCTTTGCGACGGGCAGTGGGTTGCGGCAATACCGCACCACATAGGCGCATAACTCAAAACCCACGTAGAGCGCCCGCAACACCACCTTGGTGCGCAGCTTGCCTTCCTGGTCGCGCCATTCTTGCGTGGTCAAATACCCCACGCAAATCACCGGGTTTCCTTTCGACAATGATTCGTGCACGTTGACCGCGAGGTCGCCCCAGGTTTCTACATCAATATAGAGTTGGTCGCGTTCCTCGTAATGCGCGCTGTTGTCGGCGAATCGGCGCACCCGCCGGGAGGTGCCCAGCCGAAACCTGGCGAATTTCCGGCCGGTGTCGAACTCGCGGTAGAACGGTTCGGCGGTGAGGTGGCCGATGAGGGTGACGGTTTGTTGTTGCATGGGCAGGCTCCTTGAATCGGGTCATCACGTGGGGTTTTGTTGCTGTTACCTCCCACTGTGCCCGCCGGCTGCCCGGTTGTCGAGGGTTTTCCGTAACTCGTCCGGCCTGTGGATAACTTTCCTGCGGCTGCCGAGTTATCCACATTATTATTGTGCAGTCGACTGCAACTTCTCAGCCTACTGTGGGCTTTTCGACGCCCTGCCCAACCCATTCGGGCTGAAACCCACAATCAGGACCCGTTCTTATTCATCCGCGCCAGCATTTGGTTGTACGCTTCCAAATCCTCGTCTTCGGTGTCGTCGGCGCGCTGGTCGTAGGCCTTGGCCTCGTTCCGGTCCTCCTTCAACCATTGCAGGAACAGGGCGCCGAACACCACCACCAGCGGGAACGAGCCGGAAGCCCAGGCGATGCCGCCGCCCACGTCCTGGTCGTGCAGCAGGTCGATGTCCCACGGCAACCCTAGGGTTCGGTAGAAGTCTTCCGCCAGAATCTGCGACAGTTGCATGAGGTACACGCCGAAATACAGGTGCACCGGCATGGAGAACACCAGCCAGGCGAGGCGGCGCAGCACCGTGTTTTCCCGCGGTTTCGGGTCGGAGCCGATCATGTCCCAGTAGTAAATGTATCCCGACAGCAGGAACACCCAGTTCATAATGAGGTGGCCGGCGTGTTCTTTCACCATGAGGTCGTACCAGGGGGTGATGTAGAGCACGTAGAAGAAGGTGAGGAATTGGATGGTGTTCACCGCCGGGTGGAATAGGAATTTGAGTGTGGTGGATTGGATGAAGGCTTGCACCCATTCGTGCAAACCGGGTTCCTCCGGGTTGGGGGTGGTGATGGTGAGGATCATTTGCAGGGGGGCGCCCAACACCAGGAACACGGGGATCACCATGGACAGCATCATGTGGGCCACCATATGCATGGAGAACATGGCCGGCATGTACAGGCCAATCCCGGAGCTCATGGCCAGCGCCAGGGTGATGCTGCCAAGCAGCCACCAAAAAGTGCGCTGCCACGGCCAGGCTTTCCCCAATTGTTTCAGGCGATACAGCCCATACAGGTAACCAATGGTGAGAAAGATCCCCAGGGTGGTGAACATGATGTCGAACCGCCAAATGGTCCACACGGACCACACGGTCGGCTCAAACGTGAGGTCATACCCCATGGTAAGGGCCATGGGCGACAGATCCACCACCCGCGGTGGCGGTGGCGGGGTGCGACCTAAGGAAACCGCAACACCAATGGTGGCCGCCATGACGAGCACCTCAACGACGGCGATGCGGATAAAGGGGCTGCTATTTCCCGACGTCAGGCGCGGAATGGTGACGGTCCGGTGCCACCACCCGAAAATCGCCAATACGAACGTGAGTACCGTCTTGGCCACAATCACCCGACCGTAATCGGAAGTGAACAAGTCTTCGAATCGCACCCGGATGGCGGCGTTGATGACCCCGGAAATGGCCATGGCGACCATGGAAGTGGCAGCGATCATGGAGTAGCGGCGCACCGCCAATTGCAGGCTCGGGCCTAACCGCCGGCCGTGGGCGATGAGCGCCATGAGGCCACCCACCCACAACATCATGAACAGCACGTGCCACAGCAGCGAGTTCGTCCCATAGTCGTGGTCGCCGCCGGCCGCCGAGTGCCCAGATAATCCTTGGGGGGCGACGATCAGGATGGCGCCCACCAGCCACACGGGCTGCCACATCCAGGTGCGCGGCGCAATGAGCGCGGCCCCACCCACCGCGAGAGCAATCATGGCCGAAATGAGCCACGCCTTGGCATCCGCCACCTGGTTAAGCGCCACAAACCAGTTCGCTGGCTTGATGGCCTCGGTGATCGACTGGCCCGACACGTCGGAAAGTACCAGCGGCACCATGATGATCCCGATGAGTGCAAAGACGAGCGCCGCCACCGCACCCGTGCGCGACGCGATGAGACCATCGACGGTCAGGTACGCCCGCCGAATGTCCCCTTGACGGGGGGAGAGTAGGAAACTTGCGAATAAGAAGGATCCGACCGATAACGCGGCGAGCAACCACGCCCCCGCCCGCAGGAGTGGCAAACCTGCTGTGGTTATGGGGCCAGGGTCGGGAATGCCCAGGACAGCGAGCGATTCCGTTAAGAAACCCCAGGAAATAATCGCCCCCGTGACACCAGCGATGAGAAAAAAGAGGAGGTATAACGGCCAGGTTATCCGCGCTCCCCGACTGCTCTTCGTTTCGACCATGCGTTTAAGCCTAACCCCCGGTGGGGTAAATCCAGTCATTGCCCCATCAACAAAATTTCAACGGCGGGTTAAAATTGCGCTAATCTGTTTCTCGTTACGCCTCCATAGCTCAGTGGATAGAGCTACCGGTTTCTACCCGGTTGGTCGCGGGTTCGAATCCTGCTGGAGGCACGAAATCGCCCCACCTGCCGGCTGGTGTTTTACCTGGTTGGCGGGTGTTTTTATTGAGGCGGTCAGTCACAAGTTTTAGTTTGTTGTAGTTTGTTTTAGTTCTTTGTGTCGTGGGATTGTCGTGGGATCATGCCATGCCCAAAGTTGGGAGAAACGGGGAGGGCTGATGCTCTGGGCGCCTGGGGCGAATAGGCGTTCGAGCGAAAAATAGTGGGGCATTTCGGGCACATAATCGAACATGGGTTCCATAGCGGAAGGGCATAAATGCGGAAAGACCCCCGCCCGGGCTGGGTGGCGCGCCGGGCGGGGGTTGGGGGTTTAAGTATTGGGAGACTGGGGTTTGAGGTCGGTGTTTGTCCAGCCGATGTAGCTGGCAACGTGGGCGGATATTCTGGGCGGGCCGGGCGGATCAGGATAGTCATCGAGAACGTCGAAGAACGCAGCGGCTACTCGAAGATATGCTTCGCGTTCGTGCTGCATTTCTTCCACCTTGGCCTCCAGTACCGATACCCGGGTGGTAAGCCATTCCCTCAGCTCTTGCGATGCTTTATCTATAGCCTCGGCTTTGCGCTCTAGGGCAGCGGCCTTGGCGGCGTCTTTCTCAGCGTCGGCTTTGGCCCAGTCTACCTCGGCCCGTAGTTCGGCCATCTTGCGGTCGGTGAAAATCTTGTACCAGGTACCAGCGGCACCAATGAGCGCCAGGCCGACGGCCTCCGTGGGGCTCACCCATTCCCAGAGCGCTGCCCAGAACCCCCGACTGACAGGGGCCACGGTAGATATGATTTTAATAAAATCTATGGGCCCCATGGTTCCTCCGATCTGGTTAGGAAGATAATGCTGATGCCGCGTCGATGACTGCGGCTACTAGCACTGGGTCAAGGCTGCGGATGAGCGCATCTACCGCATTCATGAGGGTGATAATGTTGTCACTCATGCCGCATGTTCACCGCCGGCGTGGGTGTTTGGGGTGATGATGGCGGCAGTGCCTTTCGGCCCGACTCCCGAGAAAGCGACCGAAGTCAGCACCGAAAGGATAGATGCATGAGCCGCCAGGGTAAGCGTCGCGCGCCAATCAATATGGAGCGCCGCGGCAGTAGAAAGAGCTGGGATAATTACTTGTGCGAAAGTCCGAAAAGCACGGTCAAATGCATCAGCCCAGAACTTCCATGTCCACATGATTATTTTCCTTCCTGTGTGGTTGTGTAGTGGTTCTTGATGGCCTCGATGGTGGTGCCGCTTTGGGCAGCGGCCCAGGCGAGTAGGGCTTTTACATCGGCTTGGGTTTCGCTGAGCCCGTCAACCAGGGTGTGGTATTGGCCGGTGGGGGTTGCGCCGAGTTGTGGCCAGCCGCGGCCACCTGCCGGGTTTTTCTGTCCGTCGGGTAGGTCTTCCTGCCGGGGGCCTTGGAGTTGGGTTGCGATGTCTCGGGTGAGATGCAGGAGCTCGCGCTGTTCAGCGTCGGTTAGTGCCATGAGAAAATCCTCCTTGGTTGGTTGGTTTGGGGGCGTAGCGCCCCCGTAGAAAATTGTGCGCAATTCATCGCGGTTGCCGCGGAAAGCATTGATGTCCACAGCGAAGCCCGCTACCAAAGCGCGGGATCCGTATTGCCAAATCCGGGGCTTTTGGTTGCCCAGCGGATAGTCCCACTGTGGGTGCGCGTTGCCGGGGTAGATGAGGCTGGGGTCACCCTGGCGGTCTTGCCCGTAGGCGGCTACCCAAAGGGCCCCGAATTCGTTGCTGTCTGGCTCACCGCCTGTGATCCTGCGCTCCCAGTAGGGCACGTAGGAGTACACGCCGCACACCCGCACCCCAGCAGCCTCAAAGCACTGTTTAACGGCACGGATATGCTCCACCGAGAGCCCTGCCTCGGTCTCAACGTCAAGCCACATGGGGCGAATGGCGTCCCCCATCACCGCTAGTGAAGCGTTCACCTGTTCCTGGATACTGGTGCCCTCGGAAGGGTTCCGCAGGTAGTGGTAGGCGGCGGTGAGCATACCTGCGGCTTCAGCATCCTCCAGGTGGCTGCGGTAGCAGCGATCCCGGTAAGTACCATCCGTGGTGCGGATAATAGCGAAACTGACTCCTTCACGGGCTGCTTGCTGGAGGCTCATGCCGTCCTGATGCTCGCTCACATCCACGCCAAACAGCGGATCGCCAAAGGACGCAGCCGCCGCCAATGCCCCACTATCCGGGTAGGAGGCGCCCGCAAGGACGCTCATGGGGTCGATACGGTCAGGGCCGGGCGGCGCCCACACAAACCGGTGAAACTCCAAGTGCAGGTGCGGTGGGAAACCCCCGTTTGTCGCTGGATTAGGGTTGATGCGGGCAATCCGCTGCCCCTCCCCTACCCACTGGCCAGCCACCACCTCGGGGATCACATGCCCGTACACACTATAGCCCCCACCCACATCAGCCGGATGGTCAATTGTCACCCACTCGCCGAAACCAGCAGCCTGCCCGGCGTACTGCACAGTACCCGGCCGGATAGCGAAAACCAAGTGGTTACCACTACCACCATCACGGCCGAAATCCGTACCATAGTGGAACTCACCCCCCTCCCGCGGTCCAAAACCACTGGTCACGTAAAAGCCCGCTTCAACAGGCATCACAGTCATATTACTTTCTCCTTCTTCATTTAGATTGCGCCCATGCGAAAACCCCGGTGCGCCCAAGCGATAGGACGTTCCAGGGTTTGATGGGGGGTTTGTTTATTGGGGCTCTTCCGGTGGTGTGGCAGGCTCCGGCGCAGGCTCAATGCGTAACCATTTACCATCAGCGCCGGGGGTCGAACAGTTCAGATGCGGGTATACGCTTCGGTAGAGGTTGCCCTCGTACTGGATGATATCGCCCTGAACGTAGCAGTTTTGCGGTTCGTCTTTGGGGTGCTGCCACTCGGGGGCGTCTTCCACATGCCGGGGTGGTTCCCGCAGTGCGTCGGGGGCGGGGATTTCCCCTAGCTCACGCAGGTGCATGATGAGCCGGCGCGTGCTTCTTCCTGGGCTTGTAGCATCTCCCGGCGCGGCCGCTCCTCAGCCACACACCAGCCCAGGAACTCCTGCCATTCCTCCATAGTGAGGGCCTGGGTACTGTTTTTAAAATCTTGCAATGACATGAGTAATGAGCCTTTCTGTCTGGGCTAGAGTTTTGCGAGGTAGGTAGCGCATCCGAATCCACGATCGGAACTGCTGGTATCTCCTGAAAAGCCGATTTCGACACTGCCATTGGCGAGGATATTACAGAAGCCAGGGTATCCGCGGCGATTGGGTACGGTGAGGAAGAAGTCTATGTCATCTACGGGGTGGAATTTTTCAGGCAGTTTACCTTTATGGCCTATCGGGGCGTCTCGAACATTGATAAAAACCCAACGCCCCAGCCTACGGGCAGTGACGTGGCCAGTCAGAGAGACTGCTTCCGTAATGTAGGCCAATTTGGACATCTCACGATCAACGTATTGCTTATTCGCAATGTCTTTCGGATCAATCGGATCAGCGACTTCAGAGCGCCCAGTGTTGTCCCTGGTCATGATCGTAGTCACACCTTCAGTATCGACTACTGGGGTTGCCTTATCCGGCACTCCATTGATAGTACTCAGATTGTGGGTATGGCCCACTGGCGCCCTGGTGCTTATCTGGTCGTCAACGTATTTTTTATTAACAGCATGCCAGTAACTAGTGATGCTGGGGGTTTCGATATGGATTTGACCGTCGGGTTGCGTTTTTACAAAGCCCGCTTTAGCGGGATGCGCATCGGCGGTAATACTCCACGCTGAGTTACCCGCTGTAATAATTTTAGGGTTATCGGCGGTGCCGGTGAGGTCTCCTGCTAGGCGGATTTTGCCTTGGGTTGCGGCAGTTGCGGGCGGGATGGCGTCGGCAGCAGTTTGGGCGGATTTCGCTGCCGCTTGAGCGTGAATGGCGGCTTCGGTGGCTTTCGCCCCGGCGCGGCTGGCGGCGGCTGCTGCGGCTTGTTGGGATGCCACGATTTCGTGGTACATGTTGATGACGGAATCGCGCTCGTCGGCGGTGAGATTCCCGGCGTTCCGTACGGCTTCGGCAAAGGTTGTGGTTTCCGGTTTCACAAGAATAGGGATTGGGAGCCCCATGGTACCGGAGTAGGCAGGGATGCAAATAGCTTCACCAGGCTCAATAGTGGTAGTGAAAGTACCATCGGGTTTCACCTGAATAATATCGGGGTCAGTGAGGATCACCGTGCTGCCAGTAACCCGGGTTTGCGGGGCATGGATATGCAAATGAGTAGCGCCCGCAGGAATTTGGGTTACAAGCTTCAAATCGCCGGTAATAGTGGGCATGATAATACTCCTTAAATAGTGCCGTTATGCGTTGGGGAGGATGAAAACCGTAGCCGATTTATACGCCTGGAAAAGCCCACCGGTTGCCGAATCATGATATCGGTTTCCAGCGGTGATGTTGGCGCAGCTCACATCCGTTGCGCCCTGGTCAGATACCGCGATCATGAGAATGGATCCAACCCAGTTGCCTTTGGCCTCAAAGCGGGCACCACTGCGAGGCCGCACCCCGGCAGCAACCCACCGTAGGGTGCCCCATTCGGTGCCGGAGTTAATTTTTCCGCTAGATCCGGTGAAAAGATTGATATCTCCGGTGTCGATATGGAGGATGCGGGGCATGCCAGTGATCGTGGTTTGCAGGGCCTCAATAGCTTTTCGGTCGGCTTCCCTGGCTTTCCTATCAGCATCATCGGCGGCAACCGCTGCGTTATCGGCTTTGGTATCTGCTGTGGCGGCTTTCACATCGGCCACACCAGCCGCGGTTACCGCCGTGGTGGCGGTCTTCTGCACCGCCCCCACCGTGCGCAGCCGTTCTGCCCGCTCCTGATTAATGCGCTCCCAGATAGCACTGTTGTGGGTTTTCAGGGCCTCAGCATCGGATATCATCTGCCCACCCACATGAACCCGCCAGCCCCTAGCCCCCTCCTGGCCATTGCCGATAAGGTCGATAGCGGTCACCGGCACCTTGATGCGCCTGCCCCAAATCTCCACCAGGACCACATCCCCAAGCCGGAAATCCGCGCCGGGTTCGTAGGCGCCGAGACCGCGGCCTGTGATATCGCGTTCGAAGAACAAATTGCCGTCGACTCGTTTTTGGGCTGCGTCTACTACGGCCTCAAGATTGGAGGATTTGCCGTTCATGTTGAGGGTAACGTCGGCGCGCACAAACCCAACATCGAAAGCGCCAGCGCCGGCGTCGGGTGGGCGGTAAATGTAGCCGTTGCGGAGCCGGTTCTCGGCAGGTTGTTCTTGTTGTTTGTCGGCGGGGATGGTGACGTCGAAGCCGCCGTAGGTGTAGGCGGGCATGTGGCGGCCTACGGTAAGGTCACCACCGTCAGTGACAAGGATGACGTCGGTTTTTTCGGCCATGATCTCCTCCTATCTGCGCCTGTTAGCCTTGGGTGACGCGAACAATCATGGTGGGCTGGGTGAGGGGTTTCACCCCTATGGGTTGGGGGTCGGATGGGAACCACAGGTCACAGGTGACGGTGATGCCGGCCTGGAGGGCTAGGGCCCCTATGGAGTCCCAGAGGGGCTGGTCGTCAGCGGTGTACACCAGGTGTGGGGATGGCAGCCCGGAGGATGCCGTCGACACCACAATCCGCTGCCCCTTCCCCCACAGCCTGAAACCGATCTCCAAGGAGGTGGCGATGACGTTGCGGATCACGGTTTCGGCTGGGCCTTCCATGGTTACCCCGTCAACCGCGGTGGCCATAGGGTAGTGCATCAAATCGCGGGGGGTTTTATACAGCTCCAGCTTGGTGGGGTCGCCTACCCAGTCACGGGTGAAAGTTTGGAAGCTGCCTGTTCGAAGCGCTTGGGGATTTGACCAGGCTACATGCCGGTTCAGGATTGAGAGCAGGTCAGTGCCGTTGATTTCCACGAGGGTTGGGGTGTGGAAGGTGCCCCTGGCCACGGTGTGGGTGATCCGATACACTCTGCGGAAGCCTGGGCGCTCCACCATGATGTAGCGGGTGGGCCCATCGGCTTCGATGAGTTGCCCGTTTTGGGCTGCGCCGAAATCGGCAATCAGTTCATCCGCTAACGGGTGTACTGCCCCGCTAACACCGTCTGCTATTTTGTGGAGGAACCTGCCTGATACCGGGGCGCCCCGGGTGGCGGGTGCCGAGAATTCTATTGGTGGTGGGCAATCGAAAAGCGGTTCGCAGTTTTCATCTAGCAGCCCGATCCATTGTCCGAAATCTTCCGCCACCATAGCCCGGTGCCTAGCGTGCCGCCACCACTGCCCTATTGTCATCGCCATGGGTCGAGCACTCCTATCCGCCACTCCAGAAACGCCCCGGCAGGTAAGTCGTATTGCCTGCTTTGCCCCGGGGGTACGCCTTCGGAAATGATTTGGCCTCGAATTTTGCGCCAGAGATCATCATCCCGTACGCCTATGCCATTGAGTACTTGGTGGGATCTCTGCGGGTCCAGGTGCAGTCGGCGGATAGCATCCACTGCGGGTAGGGTGAATTCTGCCCTGGAGGGGAGTGTTACTTTCCCACCAGCTCCTTCCCATATGATTTCCGGCCATATATACACCTGACCCGAATTCGTCACAGTGACGATCCCGGGTTTTCGGAATGGGGTCGTTTCCCAGTAGCCAGCGTCAATAGCAAGCGGTATGGATAATGCCCACACATCGGCCGTAGCATCATCAACCTCCAGATCAGACGGAGCACCGTTGAGCCTCACTTGGGCGTGCATAGTGCCCATGGGTGACTCGATCTGGAGCGTGCCCAACGGCGGAAGGATGGAGAAACCATGGCGAAACTCTGCCCAAATATCATGGGCATGCCGGCCCTGCCCGGCGCGCACAAAAAGATCGAGGGAGCCTTCGATGGCTGGGAATCGGAGGCCTTCGATGGCTCTGCCTGGTACGCCGAGGGTTTCGATGCCGGTGGCTTCGGGCCGACCAATGAGCTCTTTGATGCCGGCTCTGCGGATGCCCGCTATCCAGGTGCTGGATGAAAGCTCCCAGGTTTTACCTGTGGGGGCGATGTACCGCACTAAATAGCGTCGGTCAATCATGGTGCCTCCTTTCTGTTAGATTCGGGCTCGCTCGTAGCGCACCGCATCAACTGCCGATAATTGCCCCACCTGCCCGGAGCCGGTAGCGAGTGAGCGTTTCGTGACCGCGAGGAGTTCTGCCAGGGTGGCGTTGAGCTGGCGGAGTTCCCCGGTTTGTGCTACCTCGGTGGTGGTGGCGAGTGAGCGGAGGCGTTCTACTTCCGCGGCGGCGGTGAGTGCTTTCCGCACTTTTTCGTCGTCGGTTTTTTCGATCTCCTGTTTGAGTTTCGCGTACTCCAGTTCGGCGGTCAGTTTGTCTTTTTGCCGGAGGTATTCCACGGTTTTAGTGGCTCGCTCTAGTTCCAGGTTGAGGTTGTTTTGGTCGATCTGGCGTTGGATAGTAGTGAGCCGGTCTTCGGTTTGGCGTTGGGATTTTTCGATCCTGCCGCTGATACCGTACTGGAGTGCACCGATAGTGCTCTCCATGAACTGCTCGCCGAGCTTGGCGCCGCCGGTGGCGGCTTCTACCCCGTATTGTTGGGAGAGCACACCACCACCGATGGTGAGGGCGGCACCGCCCGCGGACCCCAGAACCAGGGCGGCTTTTTCAGCTGTCCCTAGATTCTTCCAGGCGTCCTTGATGGAGTCCTTGTTTTGGTGGATGTCAATGCCGCCCTGCACTAAATCTTTCAGGCCGCCCAGTGCCATGCCGGCACCCGCCAGGGCGCCGAGGGGTCCGCCGACGGTGAAACCAGCAACACCGGCAGCGGCGCCGGCTAGGAGTTTACCGATGCCGCCTACTAGTTTGGATACCCCACCGAAGCCCTTGGACGCGCCTTGGGCTTGGCCTGCGGTCATGCCGTATAGGCTGGCGGTTTGCTCGGCAAGGGCTGTGGTTTGGGCCCGCAGCAGCTGCGCTGCCGCGGTTTGTTTCAGTGTTGCCTCTAGCGCCTCGTAGCGGGCTTCTGATTGGGCCTTGGCCGCTTCCAGGTCGTCGACTGCGGCTTGGGCCCGGGCGACTCGGATGCCCCATTCGGCGGCCTGGATTTCCTTGCTGTTTGCCACCACAGAGGCGGTCAGGTCTTCGACGGTGAATTTGCCGGTGCGGTAGAAGCGGCCAATGGCACCTTTCATGGCTTCCACGCTAGTGGATCCCATGAGGGCAGACTGCTTACGGGCCTCGGCGAGGGCGGCCTCGGCTTGGGCAATGCTCACGATGCCTCGGGCGCGGGTGCGCTCCACGTCCCGCTCCCTGATCTGCAGCTCAGCCAACGCCCTCACCCTGGTGAGGGCGTTGGTTTGCTGCTGCATTTCCAGCTTAGAAACCTCTTGCCGGGTTTTATCCACGATGCCTGCGGCCTTCTCTATTTCAGAGAAGAAGCTAGCGATGTGCCCAATACCGGCGGAGAGGGAGCCGCCGATTTTCTCGGCAATCTCGGATGCTGCCTGGTAGCGGGATGCCGCCACGGTACGCTCGGCCGCCTCTAGATCAGCGAGGGATTCAGCCTGGGCGGCACGAGCCGCCGCCAACTTGTCCTCCGCTTTATTCACCTTTTCCTGAGCGCTCTTGACGGCCTTGGCGTTCTTGTCGGTGGATTTTTCCAGATTGTCGCCAATGTCTTCCCGCACCCGGGCGAGCTTCTTCTCGGCGTCAGCGACGCGGTCGGCTTTGCCTTTCTTCCTGGCATCAGCCAAGGATTTTTCGGCGTCCTCCAGCTTTCGCCTGTCAGCCTTGGATACCGCGGCACCCTCTTTCTCGGTTTTCGCCAATTCCTTCTTAGCGTCGGCAAGTTCCTTTTCGGCTTTGCTGATGCCGTCAGTCTCGGTGGCGATCTTTTTCCGCAGCTCATAGAGGCCTTTTTCGGCGTCTCTTACAACCTCGGCGGAGTCCAACCAGCCACCTCCGAAATGGCGGCCTTCGGCTTGCACGACTACCCGAGCGTCTTCGGCGTCGTGGGCGAAGAGCTTTGCCGCGGTAGAGATTTCCCCAGCGGCTTGTTCGAATTTTTCGCCTGCCGCCATGAGGATTTTCGCCGCAGTAGCGTTCTGTTTCCCAATTTCAGGTAAGGCCTTGGCGATGGCCGACTGGTGCCGCCACTGCTGGTTCGTCAAAACCAATTCGTCGGCGCCGGATTCGTTCCGTCCTCGAACGCCGGATGGCCACCGGCCGCCGGTGTCGAACTTCGGCCCGTACTGCACATACTTTTTGGCCTGGTCAAACAAGGACTGGGCTTTGCCCCACGAAACGTTACCACGGCTGGTTTTCACCCCATCCACAGAGGTGGATTCGATGTCATCCCCAAGGTTCAAAAAGTCGGCAGGATCATAGTCTTTGCCGTTGATGGTGACGATCTGCCCGGCAATGAGCGGCAGGTAGGCGTGGTTGGTGTATTGGGGGTGGGAGGCTGGTGCCGCCCCACCGCCGATTTGACCGTTACCGCGCCCACCACCCATTTCGACGTTGACAGCTTGGCCGTCAGCGAAATGAACAGTACCTGAGGTGTGCCCACCGGCGGGGCCGCCATTAAGCCAGCCAATGGAAAACCGGGGGCCGCCACTGCCCAGGCCGGTACTGAACCCCATGCGGGCCAACACGGGGCCTTCGTCCATAGTGGCGAACTTACGGCCGTCGAGTGGCCACCCCACAGCTAGTGCGGCCAGGCCACTCATGGCACCGCTACAATCGCCCCAGTTGGCGAGTAGGCCGCCGCCGAAAACATAGGGCGCACCTTCGAGAGAACGCGGGGCTTTCTTACCGTTGACGGTTTCACCTTTGGCGAACCGCAGGAGCTGGCCGGGGGTGACGACCCCACCATCAGCCAGAGCCTGCACGCCCCCTAGGATCTTATTGAGCTTGGGGGAATCATCATTAATCGCCCGCAGCAAATTATGGTGCTTAGCGGACGATCGGCGGTTGATGACCCATTCCCCGGCATCAACTCGGGCTGTGGGCCTACCCTGCTTATCGACGCCCTGGAAACCATCGACCTCGGTGGTACCGGGCCCGGAGAGGGGCAGCCGATACCCTGCCGGGGTGCCGAACAAACCACCAGCTGCGAGCCCTACAACACCGCCCATAGCACGGCGTGCCGGGCTGCCATCAGGGAGAAGCGCGGGACGGCCCCCACCTACATACACGGTTTCCACCGAAATCGTGTGGCGAGATGTGGTGTTTTGCCCGCTCAGGCCATGGATCCGCTTGATGACTTCTGGTACGTTGTCGTTGATTTTGACTTCACCGGTGCGTTTGTCTCTGACCAGGATACCCAGGTCAAGCATGCGGGTTTTGACGTCAGGGTCGTTGGAGTCGATGACGACTTTGCCGCCGGGGAGGGTTTTCGTTTTCAGCCCTAGGGCATCTAGTTTTTCGATAGTGCCGGGCACTTCGGCGTTATCAATGTGGATGTAGCCGTCGAGGCTGGAGAGCTTGACCCCCATCTGATCCAGTAAGGAAATGATGGAGAAAGCGTCGGGGAAGTCAATGGTCACCTGCCCCTCGAAGGGCTCGGAGACTTTCGCCCCCATGGCTTCCAATTTTTGCTTGGTTTCATCGGTGATCGCATCCGATTCCACCTTGATAGTTTTGTCATCGGGGATGGATTTGATCTTGTCACCCAGAATCGAGTAGATCTGAGCCGCCGTGTCGGCTTCCTTAGCAGCATTCGTCATGGCGGCAGCTTCGGCTTCGTGCTGCCTGGTTGCCTCTTCCAGATCGTTGTTGGCGCCCCGGGTGGACTCAGCCAACTTTAATGTCGCCAGGTCCGCATCAGTCAGCCCCTCTTTCCATTTCGCAAAGGACTCGGCGGCGGACTGCTTGGCTGTTAAGCTGCCATCACTGAGATCTGCCAGAGCGGTGACCACGCCAAGAGCCGCATCCTTGTTGCCGTTGAGCGTGGCTTCTAGATCGTCGGCGGAGATTTTGGCTTGCTGCAGCTGGGGGTGGGCATGCATGAACGCAGTGACGATGGATTCGGCTTTGCCTTGGATGGCTTCCAGGCCGGAGGCCTGCCCCATCATGGCGTCCACCACGGTGCTGGATGCGATACCTGCCTTGCTGGCCAGGTCTATCAGGCCTTCGCTGGATGCGCGCTGTACCATCACCGACCTGGTGGCTGCCTCCTCGATGCCGTTCAGGGAGTTCTTGAGGTCGTCAACGTTGTTCTTGTGCTGCTGCTCAGCGCGGGCGGCTTTCTCGTTTTCGCTGGCGAACAGGGTAAGGGCTGCTGCGGCGCCGGTGAGCGCCAGGCCCCAAGGCCCACCGAGGGCGCCTAGTAGGCCTTCGGCGCCGGATTTCAGCAGGGAGAAACCGCCACGGGCCACACCAACAGCTGCGTCACCGATCGAGCCCAGGGCAGCGCGTGCGGTGTGGGCTGCCTCGGTGTGCTTTTCCGCAAATGTTTTCAGGGCTGGGGAGCCCTGCTGGAATGCGGCCTCGGCCCTAAGCACGGCGGCGGCCAAACCGCTTTGTGCACCGGTCAGGTAGTGTGTGGTTGCCCCGACCCGGTCCATTTCCACACCAGCGTCCCTGTAGAACTTTTGGATGCTGGATATTTGTCCCCGCATTTCAGACAGGCTAGACACGTGCCCCCGCATCTCGGACAGCTTGGACGTGTACTGGCCCACGGTGGTGGTGATACCGCCAACGATACCGGGCACGGTGCGGAATGCTGTCCAGCCTGCCATAGCGGCCGCTAATAATCCGGGGTGGGCTTTCAGCAGGTCAGCGACAGACTGGAGGGACGGGGCCAGAGCAACGAGCACGCCAGATGCTGCATGCAAAGTACCAAGGAAAATATTCCAGGTGCTAACGCCGAGGGCTGCGGATGCCTGCCCCAGAGCAGTAGCCACGGTGGACGCCACCGGTGCCAGAGCTCTACCTGCATCAAGCACGTCGGTGAAGGCCGCCTGGACGCCGGTAAGCATGCCTTTGCCCTGGTCGGACTGCAGAAAATTCGACACGGCACTCTTGGCGTCTTTGAGCCCTGGCACTAGGCGTTGCTGAAGGAAAGTATCGATATCGGCTGCAACTGGTTTGATTTTGGTTTCCAGCCCGTCGATGGCGCGGGTGGCGACCACCAGGCCGTCCTTCGCCAGGCCAAAAAACGGCTTCAGGGCGGTAGCGCCCAACCGGCCCAGGGCCGCCTGGGCATTGGCGGCGGCACCTGTGAAGGATTCGCCCATTTTCAGGGCGGACCCGCCCATGCCGGCACGCATGGCTTTTTCGAAGGTCGCAAAGTCGATCTGGCCTTTGGAAACCATATCCGAGATTTCGGCCGAGGTTTTTCCGGTTTCCTTGGCGAGCAGCTGGAGCACGGGGATACCAGAAGCCATCAGCTGTAACATGTCATCGCCCTGGAGTTTGCCGCGGGCGGCAATCGAGCCGAAAATAACGCCAACGTCCTGCATGCTCCGGCCGGCGATAGCGGCAGTATCACCCACGGTTTTCAGGGTGGTTTCCAACTGCTGGCCGGGTTTAATGCCTGCGGCGACCAGACCTGCAGCAACGGATGCCGCCTCCCCCAGCCCGAAAGCAGTGCCTTTCACTGAGGAAAGAGCATCATTCATGACCCCGGCAACAGTCTTGGTGTCGTTGCCTAGGCCGAGGAGTTTCTGCTGGGCGTTTTCGATAGCGGTGAGGCGGCCCATGCCCTTGGCCATGGCGGTGCCGATAAGCCCACCTGCCGCCACACCGGTGGCGAGCGCCCCGGCTTTCAGCGTCTTGCCCACGCCAGCAGCAAGCTTGCTTCCCCACGAGCCGCCACGGCGCTCAGCTTCGCTCTCCACACTCCCCAACGCTTTAGCGATGGTGGGGCTGATTTTACTCACCTCGGGGATGATCGAGATGTAGCCGGTACCGAGCTCTGCGCCCATGAGAAATCCCCTCCTTTCGGATTTAGATGTGGTGCTTTTCCCTGACCTTTTGCCTGATCTCCGCGGCGGTCAGCTCCCGCCTATGCGGCCGGCTCACCTGTTGGTGAGATGCCTCAATACCCTCGATGGTTTGCTGAATAAGACCCCCAACACCACTCGTGTTTTTCCCGGCGCGGGCCAGCGCCAGGATGTACTGCTGGTCGAAAAGTGCACCCAATACTTGGTTGGTGGGTGTCATCCAGGCTGCGGCTTCGGCGGCGGCGGGGTTGAGGTAGGTGTGGAGGTGGGATGTGGCTGGTAGGTGTTTGAGGAATGCCCTAAGATCGCTCCACCGGTAGGTGCGGCCTACGTTGCTGAGTGAGTGCCCAATGTTAAGGAGGTCTACTCGGAGGGCGTCGGTGAGTTGGGGGTCTCCCCCGAAGACGTACCGGTAGAGGGCAAGGATTCCCCCAGCTGAATACCTGATTCCTGGCTCCAGATGCGGTCGATTTCCACCAGCTGACGTTGCACCAATTTGCTGATGGCATCCTTCTTCGCCTGGGCGTTGTTGAAGTGGAGCAGGAAAAGCCGCATGATTTCAACGGAGCCGTTGCCGATGTGTTGTTTTTCGGCTTCGTTTTGGATGGCGGTGATGTCTGTGGGGTACAAACAATCAACTGGGGGGATGGTGATGGTGATTTTTTTATCTTTGCCTGCTGGGATGCTGAATTCGATGTTGTCGAATCCGGGGATGTCGAATGCCATGATGGCTCCTTAGGTGTGGTTAATGGATAGAGGATGGGAGGGGCCGCGGGCGGTAACAGGGTTTTGCCCGCGGCCCCTTTTTTTCATTGTGGTTAGCGCCAGTTTTTCAGCACCTGCCAGTGGGCAGTGGTGAGTTTTGATGCTGGCGTGACTTGCAGCCACGGTTGGGGGCGTAGTGAGGTGATAGCCGCGTCTAGGTCGGTCGCGGGGATGGTGGTGCCGCCAGCACCCCACAGGCCGATGGAGGGGCGGATCTTGCCCGGCCATTGCGTGGTGAGCGCTTCCACCAGGGGTGCGGCTTTTCCAGCCTGCCCAGCGTCGAAGTAGACCCACGGCTGCAGCAGATCGGCGTGTCGCAGTAGTTTGGCGTAGTCGTGTCCGCTGTCGGGCCGGCCAGAAACCGGGTTGGCCCAGTTGACTCGCACGTCGAAAACCAGTTGGTTGGTGCCGATGGCGCGTTTGATACGGGCTGCAACTTCGGCCATTTTATCGCCAAACCACGCCAGCTCTTTGGGCCCCTCGTGGGGAGTGCCGTCGCCGCGGCGGGTCCAATCCGCCTCGCCGGTGTCTTGTTTGAATAGCTCCAAGTCCTTATCCGAAAAGCTGCCGGAGTCCCAGTGGATTTCGGTGAGGATGATGTGAGCCCACTGCCTGAGGGCACCTCGGGGGAGAGCAACCATTCGGGGCGGCCTACCGCTAGATCGACGGTGTTGCCGCCCGCGGCCACTACCTTTTGGAGGGCTTCTTCCCAGTTGTAGGTTTTCGATGAGGTGTCTTCCCACCCAAATGATACAGCGCGTCGGCGGGTGTCCGGTTTCGGGGGCAGCGGTACAGCCCCGCCGCCGTTGTTGTTCCCTCCGCCGCCCGGAGTTACCGGGGAGGGGTTTAGGGGTTTACGGTGATGGTGGTACCCGCACCACCGGTGAGTTTGGACCCGTCGGCGGTGAGGGCCCCGGTGATGTCCTTGATGGTGTAGGGGCCGCCAGCATTACCGGTGACGGTGGCGGTGGTGGCGCCTGTGAGTTTGCGTAGCTCGGCTTGCACTGTTTCGGCGGTGGCATTAAACGCTAGTTCGGCGGTGGCGTGGCCGTCGACGGAAAGGGTAAAGGTGCCGCCTGTAACACCGCTGGGGAGGGTCACGGTCCGGTCTTGGGCGTCGGGGTCTGGGGTGTTGGGGTCGACCATGCCATCGTCCCGGAGTTCGAATACGTTGGCGTATTTGTATTCCTGGGGGCCCTTGAAAGCGGTGATCGTGATGTTGTATTTCGTGGATGCGGAATGGGTCTCTGCGGTTTTTTCCACGGTAGTGATCCGGCCGTTAGGCACGACCAAGGTTTTAGCTTTTTCGCCGGAGACAGCTTTGACGATGTGGCTTTTTAGTGGCAGGCGTTCAGCGGTGTGAAAGATGGTGCGCTGCCGGCCGTGTTTGTCGGTGGCGGTTTTTTCGATGACGTTTGCGTCGCCGAAGCAGGACTTCAGCACGTGTTCGTTGTCGTCTTCTAGCAGGGTGATGGTGACGGTTTCGGTGTACGAAGTTTGTAAGTCAACCCAGTCATCCCCGCCGAACATTTTTTCAGTGCTGGTTTCGCGGGTGGGGGTGTTACTGAAACCGTCTTCGCCCACAGCACCGTGATCCACGAATGCTGAATTGAGGGCTTCGGTGGCGGTTTTCGGCAGCGGGGTACCGACCGGGGCGTTGAAGTAGACGCCGCCGTCGATGGGTGGGGTGGCCACGAAGGCGTTTTGGATGTTGATAGCCATGATGGTTCTCCTAAATCAGGAAAGTTGGAAAGGTGGTTGCGGCAGGATGTGTCCCCTGCTGCCGCACCAGGGACCGGCTAGTGGGCTAGGAGCCGCACGCCACCGGTGAATTGGAAGCGGTAGAGCTTCGGGTCGGGGTCGTCGTACCTGGTGAGGGCGTCTATGGTGGTGGATTGGATTTTGGCGGACCTCATCCGCACCCATGCTTCGTAGGCTGTTTCGGCCAGGGCCTCAGCGTCTAGCTCAGTGTGGGCATAGCATTCGATGAGGAAGCGGGGGTTGCAGAGTGCCCAGTCCTCCATGCCGCCGCCGATACGGGAAACAATGATGAAGGCCTGCGGTTTCGGGGTAGAAGGCATGCGGCTGGATACCGGCACCCCTACCCGGCGCGCCAGCTCGGCAATCACTGTGGTGGTGGCGGTGGTGGTCACATGGGCCTCCTTCCAGAGGGCTGATTAGCCTAGGGCTCGGGTGAGGATATTGTCCCGGGCTTCTCGACGTTTAGCCGACCAGGTGTCGGCGTAGATGATGCAGCGGTGGCGGGTTTTGCCCATCTTGTAGGATGAGACAAACCCGTCGCCGGCCGCTGCTGCTACTTGTTCGGCGTGGTCGACTACGATCCCTTGGGTCATGGGGTCTTTGAGCAGTGCTTTCAGCGCGGATTTGTTCGGCACGTACTTTGACATAGTCCACTCACACGTAGCGACGCCAAGCGCGGTCTTGTTCGGCACGTACTTCGCTGTAATCCACCCACCTGCAGCTCGCCCATCCGGTGGGCGAATAGGCAGCTCGTACTTGCCGCATACCCTCATCAGCGAAACAAATGAGGGACCCGCCATCGAAGGATAGACTTACGCATTCGACATAATCTGATTGGTTTGCCTCAGCGCCGAGAGTTACTTTTAGCCATTGGTCATTCGATTCCGGCAAGATTAATCACCTCCAATTCTGGGGCCCAACCGAAGGGGCCACACTCGTAGTTTTCGGGTTCGCCCACAACCTCTAGGCGTTCGCCACCTGGGGTGAGGATGACAATATCGGTTTCGATAAAGTCACCGGGGTGGGCGTACATTTTTATGGCGACTGTTCGGCGGGCGTGGCCCGCTAGTTCGGGTTCTGCGGTGGTGGGTTTCGCCCAGCCCACCACATGGATGATGGTGCCCTGGAGCCCATAGGTGGGGTTGCCGAGCTCATCAGTACCGGTTTTGAAGCGGCGGAGCCGGGTTACCGGGTATTGCTTGATCGTAGGGAGGCCTGGCATCACGTCCTCTTTTCTTTAGCTCATGGTGATGGAGTAAATGCCGCGTCGGCGCCTACGGAAGGGGGCCAGCATGGTTTTATCCGATGCGGTGAGCCAGGGGGCGCCGCCGCTACCACCATGGGTGAAATTAGCGCTTTGGCTAAACGGGCCCGCGGTGACCTGCATGGATTCCTGGAAGGCGGTTTCTTTGGGGGCTTCGATGACCCTGGCTACCATGCGGGATACCACGATTTTGATGGTTTCCGGCACCGGTTCGGGCACTGGTTTTTGCAGGTATCCCTCAACCAGGGCGGATGCTTCTTCCAGTAGCCCTAGGGCTTGGTCTTCGTCGAAATCCACATGGGGGATCCTGGTTTTAACATCGTCAAGACTTGCGAGCACGACTACTGCTCCGGCGGTTCGTCTTCGGGTTGGCGGGAGGTTTGTCCTCCCCACCAGCCCCGTCGTCACCCGAGTCTTCGGGGTCCTCAGGGTCCTCGGGGTCTTCAGGGTCCGGTTCCAACAGGTCAGGGTGGATGGTTACGCCGTCGGGTACTTCCGCACCTGGGGCGAGTACATGGGCCTGGGTTTCATCGTGCGCAATGACGTAACTTTCCAGGTCGCTGCGGATGGTTGCCATGGGTATTCTCCTTGCTCTTAGAGGACGGTCATGGCCGCGGTGTAGTTAGCATCACCAACGACGGGCATGCCGATAGCATTGGCCCGAACCCAGGTGGACTTAGGGTCGTCTTCCTGGTAGGCGCCGACCACAATGCCGGGGCGGTCTTCTTCGGCAATGCCGTAGGCCGGGTCGACGGCTTCGAGGGTGGTGCCCCAGAACGTGCGGCCTAGTGGGGATTCCTCACCATCCACGGCGGGGAGCATAATGGCGATTTTTTCGTCAATCACCCGTTTTAGCACACCACCTTTGCGGATCTTCCGGTCGTATCGCAAAAGGGGCGGCAGCTCGAAAGAGGCAAGCACGCTGTGGAGGAAGTCCACGGTCACCATGCTGGGGATGCCGTTCACGCCGCCGGCCATTTTGCGGATTTCTTCGCATCGGATCAGGCTGGTGATAATTTTGGGGGATACCAGCAGGTAACCGGGGGCCTCACCGCTGAGATTGGCATAAACCTCCGCCTGGGCCTGCAAGTCCTCGATCGGGGTTGCAGTAGCATACTGGTCCCACTTGGTACCCACGGTGGTGGTGAGGCGAGGGTCGCGGCCGAAATCCTGCTCCACGTTGAACTGGTTTTCGCTGATGAGGGCTTTACCGGTGGTGAGAATTTCACCACGCAGCATCTCTACGCGGTCAGCAACAGCCCGGGCTGCGGTGATTGTGGCCCGGCCGATCAGGTCTTTACCGGATGCTGGGGCGTTGATGCCGCGGGCCCGGAGTTGGTCGTATTCGCTGACAGGGATTTTCTGGCCCAGGGGCGGCAGTTCCAGGGAGATTTTCTTACCGCCGGGCATGGCGCCGATGGGGGTTTCAGCGTCGTAGCCGCGGTACTCGGCTACTTCAACTAGACCGTTGGTGGTTGCGGATAGGCTCACGGAGATGTCATCAACGACACGGTTGGGGAGGAATTGGGCGAGGATGTTTTTGGAGCGTTCCCGCTCGTCGAGGGTTTCGCGGGCCACGGTGGTGAGGGACTGTGGCTGCACGACTTCGGTCCATAACATAGGGATTAGTCACCTTCCTTCGGGGTGAGGATGAACAGGGGGTTAGGGGTGGTGAGAGTGGTGATGTCGAACACACCTTCGGGGAGGTATTTCACCCGGATGCGGCCGTGGTCGAGCATGGGGGCCACGATATCCACGTCTTTCTGCTTGGCGGACTGGGAGGTGAGCAGGAACCCAGCTAGGGTGTCACCTGCCGCGGTTACTGGCTCGTATTTACCGCCAGCCCCACGCTTCAGCGGGATACCGGAAGGTAAAATGTTGTCCTTCACAACGGCGGAAATTTTCTTCCCGTCAATGGTGACGGTTTGGGCATTGGCCACGCCGTGGCGGCTGCCTAGCCACTTGCGGTTATCGACCCCCAGGGGTTCACGGATTGGGTTGAGCTGCATGATAGTTCACATCCTTTATTTTTCGGTTTTGGTTTTGCCCATGAGGCGGCGCGCCCAGCTGCGGTCGCTTTCTTTCGAGAAGCCGGCCTTGCCCTTGCCTTGGAGAGGTGAGGTGGCGGGGCGGCTTTTCGACGCCCCAGCCCCGGCGCGGTCTGCAAGGAGTTGTGCTTGGGTGCGCATGGCTTCAGCATCGCCGTGGAGGAAGGTTTCGGCTTCTTTCCGGCTGAGGCCGAATTCCAGGGCGAGCTCTAGGCGGGCGGCAGTGGTTTCGGCTGCCTGTTGGCGTTTGGTTACCTCAGCAAGCGCCTCCTCAGCCTTCTTGGTTTTACCTGTTTCGGCATCAAGCTGGGCCTGCAAGGTGTCGGCGGTTTTTTTGTTTTCCTTAGCCCGGGTTTCCCAAGTGCGCGCGTGTTTTTTCCACACGGTCGCATCGTCTTCCTGCCCCGGCTCGGGGTCGGGGTCGCCTTCATCATCACTGCTGTTGTTGTCGCTGGGGGTTTCGCTTTCGCGGTCTGAGGCTTGCGGGGTTGCGGTATCCGCCTGGGTAGTATCAGTTGTGCCGCCACCGGCGGGGATGTCGGGGGCGATGGTTCGCACCCAAGGGGGCATTGATAATGCTCTGGCTGGCATATTTTGTGTCCTTTCGGTTTTGGTTGGGCATGAGAAAACCCGCGGTCTCACAGGGAGAACGCGGGTTGCTGGGGATGTTAGTTTTAAGCGTTGGCGGCGGCTAGCTGGACTTCTTCCCTTTCCCAATAAGGATTGTCCTGTTCCTCATCGGAATACGGGTCGAACACCACAGGATCAGACGACCCTCGGGGGCGGCGCATGTATTCGCTGAATTCGCTACTGAGGTCTTCAGCGCCATCCCAATCGAGTTCCAAGGCCCAGTCTGTCTTCTCGCAAAGGAAGAAGAAAATCTCCTTCAGCAAGGATAGCGCAGCTGATTCCCGAGACTGCCTAACGTCAATCTCGGCGATCCCGAAGTCACGCCGCTGTTTTACAGGTGTCACATAAACTCGTACACTCGGGTACTTTTTTGCTGTGGAAAAACGCGATGCGATTAAATTCTTGGCTTGAGTTACAACGTCCTCAGGCAACGTGGCAGCATCTCGAATGATGATGGATGCAACATACGACATTTTCTAACTCCTTTCCCAGAGGATCGTTTTTTCCTTGGTTATCACTACAATCCTATCAAGATCCGCACCGTTGTTGTCTACAGACCTGCGTAAATCGGCGAGGATTGTTTTCTCATCATGCTCCGCTCCCCTCAGATCATAAATGAGCGCGTCTGATTGTTTTTTCCCTTTTCGGGCCCTGTTATTAATCCCATTTTTCGAGGTGATGGATTTCATTTCCGTGGTGACCCCGTCAACAATAGCATCAGGGGTGTTCTTTATCCCGGTTTCTTCTTCAAATCTGAGTCCTGCGCCACCAGGTATTTTATCGAGTTCTTTCAGTTTGATGACGGATTGTGCACCGTTTTCTACTAGCCATTTGCGGATTCGATCTTCTTTTTCGGGCCATGCTGTGTCATCCGCCAAACCGATACTTAGGGCTTCTTTGACTGTGATTTTTCGATCACCCGAGGCTTTCGACATGTCCACTGCGCGCCGGTATCGGATGGCGTCTGGTGGCACCCAGTCGGGTGTTTGGTTTCGGTGGCGCTCTATGGCTTCGGCGAAAGCCTCTTGGTCGCTGCCTGGGTATTTGCCGGAGGCCGCGTAGATTTGTTCTAGTTCTTGGTTGATTTTCGGCAGGTCGGCGGGGGTTTGCACCTCGATGCCGAGGCATTTGCAGTTGTCGTGATATTTTTTACCAGCTTCGGTGAGCAGCACCGTATCGCGGCTGTAGACGGCGCCGCGGCTGGCCAAGAGGAGGCAGAAGGTACAGGCGTGGGGTTCCGGCACTCTGGCATAGCGGGTGCCGGCTTTTCGGGTGGCCTGGTATACGGTTTCGCGGGCTGGTTGTTGCACGAGGCGGTTGGTAATGCCGGCAAGTTTCCGTAGCGCTAGCTGCCGGTCCAGATCGCCGGTAGCGGTGCGGGAGGTGTTTAGTGCCCAAGCGTAGGAGCCAAGAATTTGTTCAAACCCCGCCGGGTCGGCCACTTCGGGGTATTCCAAGCCACGGAGGTTGTCGTCGAGGCTGCGGGAGCGGAATAAATAATCGGCGGCGGTGTAGGCGGCCTGTTCCCCGTAGGCTGCGATGATCGCCTGGAATGGTTCTTCCATAAGCTGTTTGGCGTCGGCGAAGCCTAAGGTTTCGGTTTGTTTCCACCAGGACACCAAATCCCGTATAGCGAGGGTCCGCAGGCTATCCATGGCCTGCTGGTAGTCGGCTTCGGCATCTAGGTCTCGCGCCATATGCTAGCACCTCCCTCCCATGGGTGTTGTTTAGGTTTTCTCCCGCAGTGATACGGGGATTGCCCCGGTGAATCGGATTCCGGGCAGGCCGGCCAAGTCGGCGGCTACTGTGGGTTCGACCCCGGCGCGGATCATGACGCCGAGGGCGTCGGCGCGCTGTTTGAGATCATCCGCCCCCCCCCCGCGAAGCGGTTGTGTTTTCTTGCGGGGCGGTTTCAGCAGCTGTTTCATTAGCACTGTTGGGGGTTTCTTCGGGTTCTCGGTTTGCCCTGGCCAGGTCGAGCACGGTGGCGTCACCGATAGTGGTAGCACCGCCGGCAAGTGCCGTGGCCCGTTGGGTGGCGGATTGTTCGGCGAGTTCTTTCCGCATGATTTCCTGCTCGGTTGGGCTGAACCCAACCCTGCCCCACACCACGGAGGAGTGCTTCGGGGTGATTTCGGCCGCCACGGCTTTAGTCATGGCGTCCATGGTTGCCGAAAGCGTGGGGGTGGCGGCTGCCAGCCATTTCGCTTCGAGGGAAGCGATGAACTCCCATTCGGGCGGCCTGCCGTCGAGGATGGCTTTGCACACGTAGGCAAGGTCACGGCACAGTGGGCGGCCGAACGCCAACTGGCGGAGCTCAGTGCGCCGCACTAGTCGTGATTCGGTGGCCCTAATACTGTCGGCGCTGGGCGGGTTATCAGAGGCAAACCCTAGGTAGGATACGGGCACCCCCGATTGCGCCGACACTAACTGTGCCATCATCTTGAGCTCTTCAATATAGGGGGTTGGCGGTGCCGCTTGGAACTGGCCCGCGGTGATGGTTGGCAGCCCATCATCGGGATCACCTGGCGGCACCACAAGCGCTTTACTCATGGCGACTTTCCACCCCATCTTGATTACGTCGCTTTCCGTCGCGTCCTCTTCTAGGCCTAACTGGTCGAATGTGGCATTCAGTAAATAGCGCTGTGGGGTGGTGTAGTACTCCCTGTTGAACTCCATGCCAAGCACAGTGCGAACACCATGGTCGGTGTAGTATTCGATGGCCGTGGTGATTTCCGAGGCGCCTGCGTCTTTCCCGGCGCGGGACCGGTTTGGGATACGGACCAGGCCACACCTGCCCCAGCCGTGCTTAACACAAACGGTTTCCTTTTCCGCCTCGTGAGGGTCGGTGATGATAGAGATCACCCGGTCCGGCAAATGTAGGGTTTGGTATTTTTCGCCGTTTTCCCCGGTTTTTTCGATATACCCTGCTGCCATGCGGTTAAGCCGATCATCCCACATGTAGGTGGCTTCGCCTGCGGTAACCGCATCAATAATGATGGCGGGTTCACCATCGCCGCCCGCGGATACTTCGAGGAACCCCATACCAGTGACGAGGGATTCCAGGGTGGCTTTAGCGAATTCGGAAGCTAGGTCGTTTTCGGCGAACACCTGGTCTAGTTCGCTGATGTCCGACTTCGGGGAGATCCACCCTTGCCACTCCAACCGCTCCGCTAGGGAGTCAACCACAATCTCGGGCCAGCCAACAACCGCCCGGATGCTGCTAGCAACCGCAGGTAGGGCAATGTTCAAATCCTTGAGGGCGTTTTTACCCTCATAGTACGCCCATTTCGACTTGTTCTTCCGGGCGTGTTCTTGCAGCCTGGCCGCCAGCTTGGCGATGAGGCCTCGCTCGTCGTCTGAGGGGTCGTAGTCGGGGATTAGTTCGAGGGTCATCCGATCATCACTCTCCTTCGCTTCTTAGGGCCGGCCTTGCGGCGGGCGCGGACCTTACCGGAGTTCAGGGCTTCACGACGCCCTACGTTGGCGGCCACCATGGCCACGCACAAATCGACGAGCTGGTGGCTGTCACGGCTGGTTTTACCAATCGCCAAACCAAACTTGTTCCAGCGGATTTTCGTGTTGTTCACATGCGCTGTGAGCGCCGGGTCACCATCATGTCGGAATGGCCCGTCCAGGCCGTCTTTGTCGATAAGGTCCTGGATGATCTCTACCTCCTGGGAGAAGCGCCGGTTCCGGTCGGCGGCGCCGGGTTCGGAAAGCCGCATGTCCCAGAGGACGGAGTGGGTTTTTGTTGCCCAGCAGCGGAGTTTTCGGCGGAAATCACGGTGCCATGCGTCGATGAGGGGCCTCCAGTAGGAGGCCTCGGTGGTGTCATCTTTGGCGGGTGACGGGTCGACGCCGAACCAAACGACTTTGTACAGTTCCATGATTTCTCGCACCCTAGCGTCCACCTGGTCGCGGTCGACGAGGTAGCCTTCGCCTCGGGGTCCGCGGGGCCTGGACCACACACCCAACGTTTGGTTGTACCCGTCTGAGATTCGGCAGCCCATGAGGGCGGTGGCGTCTTCCGATTTAGAGCAGTCGAGGAATATAGCGATCTGATCCCCCGGCTCAAACTGGCGGCTGGGGTCGGCGAGTGCCGCCCACGCTTTAGCAGACACGTAGGAGTCCTCAGCGTCCCCGAGTCCATTCATGTAGAAGCGGATGGCATCACCTGCCGAGAGCTCGGGGTCTACCACCTCATCGGAGAGGCGTTCGAGGTCGGCCCAGGGGGCGTCGGAATAGGCCTGCTGGAGCGCCAGCATGCGCTGCTTGGGGTCGTAGATATCTAGCTTGGGGTCAAATTCAATGGAGTCATAGAGGATGTCTTTCTTTAGTTGGGGGTATTTGCCGGATTGTTGTTTCTGCCATGCTTCGAAAGTCTTTTCGCCGATGGAGTCCTGGCCCCGCTGGTGAGCGTTGGTGAAGTCCACCATTCGGGCCTGCACGCTTTTCTTTGATTTGCCAACGTTTCGGCGGGCAACCTTGGCGACCGCGTGCCCGCCGGAGCGCTGGGTCATGTGGTGGGTTTCATTGAGCACGATGAAAGTGGCGGGGTCGCCTTCGGAAGACCTCTCTGAGGCGGTGAGCACTTCGATGCGGGCTGGGGAGGTTTTCACGAAGGTTGCGGTGCGGCCTTTATCCAGCCCGTAGTAGTTGGTGGCTTCGGCGCCGAATTGGCTGTTGGCAACCCGAAGCACATCCTTGGATTGTTCTTCGGAGTTGGAAGCTATCTGCACTAGGGGCATGGTGTGTTGTTTGCCTACGTAGCGGGTGCCGTCCCAATGCAGTTGGGAGGGGCCGAGTAGCTCAATGTTGCACATGGCGGCGGCTAGGGGGTCTTTGCCGCTGCCTTTGCTGCCGCGTTTGCAGCCGCGCCGGTAGATGAACCGCCCCTGGTCGTTGAAGGCGTACCAGAGGATGAGGAAGCGGGCTTGCCCTGGTGTGAATCGCCACCGTTCGCCGTCGTCGTTGAGGAGGCCGGGTTCGTCGGTGCGCCATTCGGCCCAGTCGATGACCGCAGGGCCTAGGGAGTGGGCAATGAGGTCGAGTTTCTCATCCATGGTGGTGGGCCATGGGAGAGTACACCAGGCCCCCATGTTGCCGAGGTAGTAGCCGGGCGGCATGGTGAGGTCAGAGGTTGGCAAAGCGGTCATGGGCGTCGATCACCACCCCATCATCCTCAGGCTTGGATTGTTCAATATCGCCGATTTCCCATTGCAGGCGTTTCATGGCCATGGGTGAGAGCCCCAGCCGGTCTTCGATTTGGCGAAGCTCCGCCATAGCGCTGGCGTTGACCACACTATGGTCGAGTTCATCCTGAATGGCGTTCCGTAGGATAAGGTAGCGGGCGACTAAAAATTCGTCGTGGTTTCGTTCCCACATGATGGCCTGGGGCCGTCGCCAGAGTTCCGCCCAACCGCGTTGCACTCGGCCGGGCAGCGGCCATCGGGGCGCGCGTCCTTTTCGCCCGTCGGCGGGGAGCGTCACCCAGTCGGGCCTGGCGTTGCGGCGGCGGGCGTTCTTTTTCGGGGGTGGTCCGGGCACGGTCGGCACCCCCTTTCGCATTCTTAGGTTTTCCTAACCTTTCCTTTAGGTTGGCCTTGGGAACCCGTACAGGCCGGCAGGCCCTTTGCCCTCCGCGGCCCGAGGGCCGCCGAGGGGGGTATCCCCCCTACCCCCGGTCGGTATCAAACCTGCTAGTGTGGGGAATATCACAAAATGAGGGGGTGGGGGGTCGCTTCACTCTCGCTACCCGGGCGGCATGCCCCGCCTGGGCTTCACGTTGCGTTTTGGCCTTGTGACATAGAACACAGAGCGATTGGAGATTGCTAAGAGCATCGTATCCGGGGCCGCGGGTGTTGTCGATGTGGTCTACTTCGGCGGCTGGGCTGCCGCATTGTTGGCATGTGTAGCCGTCGCGGGCAAGGATTTTCTTGCGGATATGAGTTTTCACGTGGGTAGGGGCGCCGTTTCGCCATGCTGCCATATGGATTCCCTCCCTGAAGGTCAGAAAGTAGGAGGAGTGGAGCGGCAATCCCCTGCCCCACGAGCTATCCGGGGTGAGGAGCCATCAAAACGCCCCGGGGCGACGCGAGCCCTAAACCCTCCACTGGTTTTTCTGCAGGCTGCGTCGTCGCGTCGATTATATCATCTGCTGTGACAGCAGGCAAAGGCATATTTTTCAGGCGACCTAGCACCTCACCGAGTCGATAGCATGCGATACGATCAGCGCTTAAGCGAGTATCAACGTGTCCGCGCTCGGCCCACTTGCGTAGCAGCGCACGGCTAACCGTATACCCTTCAGCATGGGCAGCATGGATGATAGTGCGCCACGTCAACCACGGCTCGCCGGCATCGCACACCATGGGCTGCCCGGCGCGGAGGAAATCCAGGAGTCTGGACTCCAGGTAGCGGAGTTCGGCGTGGATGTCGGGGGCGAAGTCTAGGTCGGCGATGAGTCCAGCATTGAAGGTGAGGAAGCCTAGGAGTTGGTGGGCGTCGCAGGTGAGGATACGGCTTGGCTGGATATGGTTGGCGATGTCTCGGGCGACCTCGAAGAGGTTAAGGGTGAGGTCGATGTCTAGGGTGGTGGCGGCCCCGCCTGGTGTAGTGGGGTGGGCCCCGGGTTTCTTACCCCCCTGGGGGTTCGTTATACGGGTGGGGGTGGGGTACTTGGCTGCTTCTAGTTCTATCCAGAGGCCCTGTAGGCCCCGTAGCGTGGCGCGTAGTCCTGTCTCGGTGGTGGTAGTGGTGGCGCCCATGGTTCCCTCCCGTTCCCCAGCTGGTATGCGTGGGCTAATGGTAAAGCTGGGGCTCGGTCACTAGTGGCATTCACCGCACCCTGGGAGGCGAAGGGCGGGGGGTGTGGTTACTTTGTGGGGCGTGAGGCGTGCCATCGTTTGATTTCGGCGGCGTCCCATAGGCGGGTGCGTTCTAGCTGGAATGCGGGTTGTGGGGCTTGGCCACGGGCAACGTAGCTAGCGAAGGTGGATTTAGTGACGCCGATGTGCTGGGTGATAGCTGTGACGGTCCAGTATTCTATTCCGGCATCGGTGATGGTTATTCGGTGCGGGATATTTTTAGCGAGGGTGATATCAATCATCGTGGAGTCTTTCTAATGGAAGCTGGGGTTCAACTTAAAAACCCCACTAGCCGAAGCTGGTGGGGTTGCTGGTTAGCGGCGCCAGCGGCCAGTACAGGTGATGTACCCGAGGATTACAGCGGCAATAACGAGTAGCGTAGCAGTGGCAATGCTTACACCTTTGTTATATAACGCAGTCATTATCGCCGCGGTAAATGCGGTTACCGATACGATGTACATGGGTCGCGCTTTCATGGGCTTTCCTCCTTCCTGGGGATTCACGTGGTAGGGTGGTGGGGTCTCCCCCGGGTGAGCTAAGTTGCTGTTAGCTCACCCGGGGGTTACCGTTGGCGCTTACCGCGACGGTAGCGTTTCCGCTTCCGATGCTTGCCTCCGGGTTTCCTGCCTTGCAAGTAGGTCAGGATGCCGGTGGCTACGGCAATCGCCGAGAGAGCCAGGCTAACCTTGTCGGTCATCTGGGGTCACCTCCCCTCCACTATTGAGTTTTCTGTAAACCGTTTGGCTTACACTCTTTATTATACAGCGTCACACTGTATTCTTCAAGTGGGGGTATGGTTTTTAAGGCGATGTGAATGTGTTCTTTACCACATTCATCCGATAGTGAGAACTGGCATGGTGCGGCTAGAAAACAGCAAACCGATCAATCACCTTTAAGCGCCGGGCGGGGGTCCACCAGTAACTCCCTGGAAACGGCACGAGGTTGGGGGCTTTTACCCGACAGTCGCCCCCAATATAGCTTTCGAGCAACACTTCTCGGTGACGGTCCAGGTCAAGAAGCCACTGGTCCATCAACTTCAGGTGGGGCCAAACATCCTGAGGGATGCGGTGCAACCGCCACCCCATCGTATCTACGATGTGGTGCTTACCATCCTCGATGTCTATATATTCACCCGGGTTCTGGATCAGATAGAGTGATTCACCGGTTAAAAAAGTTGGCAGTTCCTTATCTAAGGCAAGTGCCAAATCAGCAATGTTTACATAGCGGATACAGTCGATCTGCAGGTCAAGCATGGGGTAGCGCTGCCTCGATGGGTGGATATCGGCTAGCAGCACAACAGGCTTACCAGATGATATCTCTATGAACGGCTGCCCTTTTAAGTGCTCCTTGAGGTTGTCTGGCACCGCGTCGATAGTCAGCCCTAGGTAGGGGTCTAGCTCCGTTGGGATGGGTGGGTAAAGATCGGATAGGCTCATGATGGCTCCTTAAGGTCGCCTGGTTGGTCCCATTTTATGGCGGGGTTATTTTTCTTGGCCTGCGTAGACAAGCACGGTCTGCCAGAGCCGGGGTTCAACTCTGAAAAACTCTTGGAAATTAGGAGTCATAGCGGCACTCCTGCTTCCATTGGCTTATGGAAAACCGTGAAGCTAGTGGCGTTGTTTTTGCCGTGGCGGGTGCCATACAAGGGCGGGTATGGGGCTAGCTCCAATACCTCCCGTAGCGGGATGTGGGTTTGATTCCATTTGAGAGTGAGCGTGCCACCTGAGGCAAGCACCCGGAAACACTCAACGAAGCACTGGCGCAGGTCTTCCCGCCACGTGGTCATAAGAACCCCATACTTCTGGCACATCCACCCAGTCGCCCCGGCGCGCTGGAGGTGGGGTGGGTCTAGGTTGATGAGGTGGAATGCGTTGTCACGGAAGGGTAGGGCGCGGTAGTCGAGCCGAATGTTTGGGCTGATGGTGATTTCCCGGCCATCTGATAGCTGGTGTTGTACTGCTCGCTGGTCGGCGTAGATCACACCAGGATAGCGCTTATCATGCCACATGAGCCTGGCACCACAGGTAACGTCGAGGATCATTTAATGAGCTTCCCTTCTCTGGTGTAGCCGGCACGCTGACGCCAGGCCTGCTTGGCGGGGGTGTCATCGTAGTCGGGGTCGGTCGCCCATTCGAGATAGTCCTCGAAGGTGATGCCTTCGTCAGATATGCACCGCCATTCACCCACGTAGTTCCATACTTCAGGGAAGGCCATGTCGCAAGCTAAGCAGCTTTTCAGTTCATACAGGCCATCGCAGTTTACATATTTTTCCCAGCAGTATTCCTCACCAGGGTTGATTACCGCCCCGCACGCATAGCACTCATGTGGTTTACGGGCGCGCCGGGTTTTTTCTTCTAACAGCGTACACATTATTGTTTTTCCTTATAGATTCGTAGAAATACGCCGGTGATAGCTGGCCCGTTGCTGTCGGCTTCGGCGTAGCGTTTACGGGCGTGCCATGTGGTGATTCGGGAGTCGTTTTTGAGCACACCGGCCCCTTCTAGGGCGTCCCCTAGCGCCCGGCATAGTTTGTCGAGGTCGTATGAGGATTTGGACGTGGGGAGCATGCTACGGACGCTTTTAGGGCGGGGTAGGCAGAAAACCGCTTGCACCAGTACCGCTTCATCAATGGGTTCTCGCAATTGGCGGCTGCGGTAAGTGGCGAGTTGGAGTTGCGCGGATTGCCGCCACACCCGGGTGCCGGGGTTGTCTTCGATGACACGCCCACCACCCACGTAGCGTTTAGACCCTTGGGGTTTGGGGTCACCAGCAATGTGGGCGATGAACACAGGCTCGGGCTGGGCACCCAAATACTGACCAAACAAACTTTCGATTTCGGTGTCGGTAGCGTCAGGTAAAAGCTGGTCGCGGATGGCGTCGAAGAATGGGTCGCGGCTCATGATGCCGCCCCCACTGCTACGAGTTCACCTGAGCGCTCTTCTGCCGGGCTTGGATCATGGTTTGGGGTACCGGTGTGGGCGCCCCGGGTTTCGGCCTTCTGCGGGGCTTCTGGGGCGGTTTCTTGGGCAGTTTGGCGCCTCAGGATGCCGTCCAGCTTCTCGCGTAAGTGTGCGGGCATGCCCCGGCTGGTGAGTCGTGGCTGGGTCTCTGCTTTCGGTTTTGGTTTCGGCAGCTCGCCGGTGTGGTCGCAGTGCGCTACCACCGTTTTGCCCGCGGCGTTCTTGACCTCCACGAAGCCGCGTTCGTCGCACAGAGGACAGGCGTGGATAGCTGCTAGATGCGCCTGCTTTTCCGCTACGGCACGCTGGTCGAACCACTGCCTGGCCCGCATGCAGTTACGGCACGGCGGCACCTCCTCCCGCGGCAGATAAGCGTGTTTCCGGCACCGCGGGTCGTCAGGGCTCGACCATTCCGCAGGGGTGCCGATCACCTGGTACGCCCGGACGGCAGCCACCACAGCCTGATCCTTCGCGGTTACGGTTTTCTCACTGGTGGGATTGAGGCAGGCCGGCACCCGGCTATCAGCACGATCCGTGTCGGACGCCTGGGCGGTCTGGTGATCGGCGAGGTCAGGCAGCCCAGCCCACGGATCCTCAAGAACCGGGGCAGGCACGGGCTGGGGATCAACCACCACCGGCCGCGGGGCGCCCACCGGCTTCGGCTCTTGAGACTCCGTGGCGGCAGAGTGGCCGACTGCGGCAGCAGGCGCCACCCCATCGGGGACCAACCCAATTTCAATTTGAGAAGAGGGAGAGGGGGCGTCGGGCACGGGGCAAAGCGCAACAGGGGCCGCTACCGTGGTGCGGGTTTTTCTTTCCCCTTTCTTTTTATAGTTCTCTTTCTCATTCTCTTTCTCGGCAGGTTTTGCTAGCGGCTTGCTAGCTTTTGCTACCTTTTTGCTAGAAACACCCTTTTGAGCTGCGGCTTTAGCAAGCCCGCCTTTACGGCCAGCTGCGCGCCGGGCTTCACGCACCGCCTCGATATCGGCGGTGGTTTGCTGATGCTCCGCGTAGTCGTGGATGAAATAGTCGTTTTCGCCCTCGGCTAGTAGGGGACGTTCGGGGTCGCTGTCTAGAAGCTCTTCGATAATGTCTGGCGTCCACATAGCAAGCGCTAGCCGCTTCCTGATTCGTCCATCAGTGTGGTGCCAGGCCGACCAAGCAATCATCTCGATGAAGGCTAGCTTGGCGCCCGGTGATAATGGAAACACCTTTGGGTTGCCGAAGAAATCGAGAGTGATACGGATAAACAGCCGGTCATCTTTGGGGGCGGTAGCGGTTTTCGTCGCCATGATAGGTCTCCTTTTAGGTAGTGGCAGCTTGCTAGCTTTTGCTAACAACGGTGATAAATGTTCTATTTGTGATTTTTTCTGTGGGGATATGGGGAATTTCAAGCACGATATGTGCTTAAACATGTATAGGGCAGATATTAGGTAATGTCGCCCCTTATGTCAACACACATTGTGCTCATGATAGGGTTAAAGGGTGGATAAAAGTAGCATTTTTGGTCAGAATCTCATCTACTACCGGAAGAGGGCCGGATGGTCATTAGCGGAGCTAGGTCGCCAGCTAGAAGGAGCCGGCCATACAATGCACATGACTAATCTCCGGCGTATCGAATCCGGGGAGCGTATACCGCGGATCTGGGAAGCCACCGCCCTAGCCGAAGTGCTAGGCGTTCCAGTAGAAGCTTTCACCATTGACCCCAGCGCTAGCGAAAGCCTGGCAGGAGTTACGGATAAGCTATCGGAACTTACCGACACCACCGAGAAGTTCATAGCAGCCGCTAACGAAGCCCTAAACGCCAGCGAAGCCCTAAGCCGGGCGATTACCGAAGCCGAGCGCGCCGGGGTGCCACCGAAGCTACTTTTAGAGGCACGAGAGCAACTTCGGGAGTGCGGCGGAATCATGGCGGATAACCGACTAGTGATCCAATAATTGGAAAGTTTGTTCTACTTATTTTTGGTCGGGGTAATCGACGTGCGCTAGTACCGTGAGGACACCGGCGGCTAGCCGGTAGAGCTGATCCCGGGTGATGCGGTGGGTATCTCGCCTACTCTCCATCCTCAGGATGATGTGGTCAGGGCCGCAGTGATCAACCATCACAAATCCTTGTAGTGCGCCATTTTGTAGCACTAAGAGCCCGTCCCTGTAGCCTTCGTCGTCGAGCCTGCCGTATCCTACGCTGTCTGTTGGCTGGTAGGTTGGGCTGTCGGTCAGAGCCTCGATTGTATCAATGATCGTGTTGATGTCTTGGCGGTCCAAGGGCTCTGCGGGGGCGTATTTTTTGAGCCGGCCGATGGCCTCCAGCATCGGCGCTAGGCTATTTGCCGGGGCGTTCATTTTTGTTCCATCCTCTGGTTTTAAGGTTTTCCGTCCGTAAAAGGATGACTAGCGCCATTCGGGCTAGCTGGTAGAGGTTTTTCTGCGTGATTTTGCAGGTGCCATACTGGCAGTCGTCACTGATGGTGATGGTGATATCGTCGGGTCCTTGATGGCTGATCTCGATAATGTATTTTGATCCTTCTCCGATCCCTGGCATGTCGGGGAGGAATTCCACCAGCACCCCATAGTCGTCGGGTTTATCTCGGAATTCAGGCTGGTTTAGCATCTCTTGGTAGTCGGTGTCGTCTAGCAGGAGTTCTATCCAGCGGGACACCACCTGTAGGTGTTTTTCATCCTTCTCATCCAGGAGGGTTGTTTCCTCCCGGAGATACTTCAGGCTGTCTAGCATTTGCTGGATTGAGGTGTGATCTGTCATTTCGTTGGTCCTTCTTCTTTGTCCCATTTCCAGTGGAATCCGGTGTCGTAGTCGTGGTGGCCGCCGCGGTGCCCGCTGCGCCTGGCGCAAATGTGTATTTGCTGGTGTGGGTGATAGCCGGTGGCTTCCAGCGCGCAGCAGCGGTTAGCCGCCTGGAGGCGTTCGCGTTTCATTTCGAGCCGGAGTTTGTTTTTCTCTTTTTCGTAGAGGGCATCACGGATTTCCGGGTGTCGTATCATAGGTGCCGCCTATTTTTCACCGTGTAGGGCTTGGTTGCCGGCCGGGGTGATAGTGCCGTCCTCGGTGACGTATCCGAGGGCCTCCATGGCCCGTACCCCAGCCCGCCCGGTCTTTTTGCCTGCGGCGTGCCTGCGGAGGGATCGTAGTGCCAATCGACTTTCGTAGGTAGTAGTGCTCGTGGTCATTCCTTTTATGCTCCTTGTTTCGTCACTGTGACGCCTGTGTCGTTGATATCGAACCGACCGTCAAGAAAACGGCTGATGAAATATTGTTGGCCTTTACCCGTGACTTTCGGCGTTTTGTTGACCGTGATATGCCCATCGGCGTGGGTGATGACCGTTTCTTTGATCTCAAAGAGGCCCAGCTCCATGGCTTTCTGGGTGGGGCTGTTCCAATCAGCGCCACGGCGGGAGGTGAGGAACCCATGGCCTCGTAGCCAGGTGAAGAGCCGGTTAGCACCAATATCAATACAGTTGCCTTTGAGGATCTTCGCCAAATCCCCTACCAGGATCGAGGTGGTTGATGCGCTCACAGCGTCAGCGAAGATTACCTTGGGTGCGGCTTCTTCCACCCGGGTCTCCAGCGCCAAACGCTGGGCCCGCTCCTCTTTCAGCTGCGTGGCTAGGCGGATAATAAAGTCTGGGTCAGACAGCGCTTGGGCTGTCGCTTCCGGGGTGAGATACCCGCCATGCGACCGAATCGCCGGCAGCACCTCTTCCGTCACCCAGTCCTGGAACCTCTCGGCCAAGGCGGCATGAGATTTTAGAATTGCCAGATACAAGCCGGGTTCACTAATGACAGCGAATTTTTGGCTACCACCAAGGGTATCGAGAATCTCGATACCCTTTTGATGGTCGCGCACGAACCTCGTAACCTCACCAGTGGTTCGATACCCCAAGGCTTTCGCTACATCGGCGGCAACCCACCATGGGGCACCGCAGCGGGTGACGACTCGCACTTGCGTACCATTAAACGAGAACGGTGTGATTTTGTTATCCATACTATATGGGTTCCTTACTTTGTTATTAATGGGGGCAGCTAGGGTTCAACTCCGAAAACCTCCTGATATGCTTGCCACGGTACGTACGAGACCATCAAAAGGGCTGGGGTTCAACTCGAAAACCTCCTGATATGCTTGCGCTCCGCATGCGGCTAATCTCCGTGGGGCTGGGGTTCAACTCGAAAACCTCCTGATATGCTTGAAACCCACGGGGCCGTTTTTACGTTGCCGCTGGGGTTCAACTCGAAAACCTCCTGATATGCTTGTGCCTGGTCAGCGCGCATTTTCGGCGAAGCTGGGGTTCAACTCGAAAACCTCCTGATATGCTTGCCATAGACCCAAAAACAAGGCCCAAGCAAGCAATATCGGGGGTTTTCGCTTTAAAAACGCAGGCTAGCTAGGGGTTTCCCGGGTTTTTGCTTTACGCCGGCGGCGTTTTTTCGGCGTGTAATAGCGGCCAGCCACTACCCCATCGACTGGCATTCTTTGTTTTTCCATGCGCTCCAGGTAGCGGCTACACGCCTCTAACAGCGGGCATTGGCGGCAAAGATACTTTGCTTGCTCGTGGCGGGCCAGCATCATTTCTTCCTTCTCCATGTACAGGCGCCCATCCCAAAACGGGAGGGTAACCTGGTGGCATGGGGCGGCGAGAATGCCGTCGGGGGTGAGCGGCTGTTGTTGCGGGTTAGCGGTTGTGGTCATCTCGAATGCGCTTTACCACCCGATCATTTGGTTTTTTATCACCACCATCAGCACCAGCGGCACCAGTGATTTTTTTCAGGCAAACCCCTACCTGGCTGTCTCCGTCCAGGTATTCCATCACCGTGGTCATGAACATTACGGTCACCCTGCGGCAGTCGCGGGCGGCCATGTGGGCGCTGATTGAAACGCCCAGGGCGGTGAGAGAGATAGCGATTGCCACTATCGAGATGACGAGTACGGGATTCATTATGACTCCTTTTCGGTTTGGTTGTTTCGGATGTGGGCTGCCGCATGGATTGCGTGGAGGAATGGGTGATCCAGCGACCTGGTTTCTGCATCAAGCTGGCCGAAGGGCACTAAATCGCTATGGTTTGGGTTGGTGGTGGTGCGCCACGCAGCCCACGCATCGTGGACGTCTTCCAGCGTCGTGTAGATGCCTTTCGCGCGCATCAGCACCGCGTAGATCAGGAAAAGCGGCGCTGTTTCAGCTGTTGCTTCGAACCCTTCCGGCAGGTTCTCCACGATCAGGGCGGCATCCTCTTCTAAGTAGTTGAGCTTCGTCATTGGCTACTCCTTAACTTCTGTTTTTGGGGTGCCCCGTGGCTGAGGAAGACCACGGGGCACCGGGTTCCCGCCCGGCTAGTTAGGCGGGTAGCGCTCATGGCGGGAGTTGAACCCGCGCAAAACCAAAATGGGAAAACTGAAGCCAACAAGCAGTCTGGTTTTACCTCACCGGAGCATGAGCCTGACAGGAGCCCGTTTTAGGCCCCTGGTTAGATGCCCTCCCCGCACGAGGAAAGGGCAATTGGGTGTTTCCACTATCGAGTTCGCTGTACAACACGCCCCACGCTGGGGCCTAGCACCCTCCGGGGGGATCGAACCCCTACGCCTTTTGGGGCGGCCTACCAGGCCAGGGCTATCCTTTATCCCGCTAGCTGGTCTCAGCACCGCGGGCCAGCGAGGCGTTTGCCCACATCATCGCCTCCTCCAGCCGCTCTAAGGCCAGGTTTTTCTCCCTGCTGTCATCAAGCATTGCCTCTAGATTCCTGGCGAAATTCTTAAACTGTCGGCCCACAGCGATCCGCAGCGCCCGGGTTTCATCATCCAAAACCCGGTAGTCAAACCGCCGGTCCAGCTCTTCATATGGGTCGTAGTACGGGTCAGCGCTATACGGGGTAGTAGACATTCTTTGTTTCCTTTCTGATTAGAGGTTTTAGGAGCGCTCACGCATGAAACCGTGAGCTTGCTGGAGTGCGATTTCGACTGCCTCGTCCATATCGCCGATGACCGCGGTGCCGTATTCCTGAACTATCTGTAGCGTGGTCATGACCGCATCTAGCTCACCACTGCTGTAGAAATCAATCAGCAACGGGGCTTCTTCGCACCTGGACATTAGGCACCTCCCTCAGCAGCGGCCCGGCAGTCATCACTCACCCGGGCAAGATAACTATCCAAATGCTCACGCTCGATCAGGTACGGGGACCGAGGCCTGGCGGTTTTCCGGCTATACGGGATCTCCCCGCTCAGCAGCAGCACCCGAAGCGTTTGCCGGTGGATTTTCGTATATGCAGCGGCCTCCGGCAGTGTCAACCACTCCCCCTCCCGGCGCGGGCGGCGGCGTTTAGATGCGGGGGTTTTACAGCGGCTCATGCTCACTGCGCTTTCTCTGCTAGTGGTGCGGTGGGGTAGTTTTTCTCCCCACGCAGGCCTTGCTGGAGCCGGTCTAGCACATCATCAATGTTTTTTTGGTAGGCTTCTAGGGTTTTCCGGGTGGCCTTGTTACGGTAAACACCCAGAGTGGCCAGCCACATGGTCAGTGTGCGGCGGTCGATTACGTACATGGTTTGTTCCCGCCCGCGTTCAGTCACCAGGGGGATACGGTCCAACTTTGCCCAGCATGTGAGTTTCAGTCGGTCTTGCTGCGTGGGCTGGTGGATGCCCAGGCTGTTACACACTGACGATAATGTGACCCAGATTCGCCCATCAATCAGGGTCGCATCGACCGTGTTCGGGGTGCCGGGCACTTTCACTTTGAATAAATAATGCATTCGTGTTACGCTTTCTCTATCGTTTCTTGTTCCGCCCCGCTGTAAAGCGGGGTTTTTGCTTTTTACTGGGCTTTACGACGGGGCGCTGGCACTTATACTTGGAGTGTGGATATCCCCTTGGTTTCCCTTGTCGCGGCTACTGCTATCAGCGTGGTCAGCCTGGGTGTTGCTGTGGTGAGCCAGTACGATGCGAAGCGCGCTAACCGTCTTGCTGAAATTGCGAACGAAACCGCTAGAGAAAGCTTGGACGCTGCCGAAAGGGCTAACCTGGCTGCAGAACACGCCAACGAGATAGCCGAGGATGCGAACCGTATCAGCGGTAGGGCGTTGCAAGCTAGCATGGATAATCTGATCTACGAATGGGGAATCAAGCTCAGCGATAAGACTGGGGTCGGGGTCGCTACTATCACAAACAACAGTCCCCACGACGCAATGCACCTCACCGTTATCGCCGAGTGCGAAGGCCACCCCGTTGGGGCTGTTAAAGCCGAGCACTTGCCCGGATTCGGCCAGCTGCACCTCAACCTGGCGGAAGGCCTGAAGCAAACACCCGCACGCCATGTCAGTAAGCCTGCTATCAGCAGCCAGGCTATCGTTCTCGGGGGCAGAGAAAACCGAAAAATTATCTTCCACATCCAATGGCAAACCCCACTTGGCGTGCCTCGAAGCCACATAATCCAGAAGAGACTGCGCAACAGAAACAGGTAGCATCTCAGGCCCCATCCAAAACAAGGATTTTTTCAGGCCGGGCGCCCAAATCAGCAAGAGCATCTAATACTGCTGGTTTTGGGGCCCGGCTACTCAACGCTTCCCGCCATGTTTTTCGGGTAACTTTGGTTACTTTTTCTAAATCGACCAACGTATGGATGGAATTGCGTCTCTTAACCCGATCAATTTCATCAAGACTGAGCAAGAATTTTCCCATTCTCTCGTCTCCTCCTGTATTCATGGGCATATTTTAGCGCATTATTGAAATAATGCGCAATAATCTTCTCTTAAAACGCGGCTTTTCCAATAGAAATGGCAGCTAATCGCACCTTTGACGGGAATAAAATTACCCACTAGGCTAAGGGTATGACTGGAGAGAAAGAATGGTTCAGCTCAATGGTTCGACGGAAAATATCCACGATTGAATTGGCCGATCTTCTAGGCGTCTCTCGCAGGACCGCTACTAAACGGCTTAGCGAGGGCTTGTCGTCAGACGAGTTGATACTGGTGTCCAGAAAGTTAAATCTTTCTCCTATACACGCCTTAGTTGAGCTTGGAAGGCTCACACATACGGAAGCTTTTGATTATCTGGGTGGAGATGGACTTTTGTTGGATGCAGCAACCCCCGAACAGCTGATTTATAAACTCGCGGAAGACGCTCTTACGCCTCAGGCAAAAATAGAGCTTGGCGCTTACGGCCGAGGGCAGTTAACTCCAACCCCTAATGAACAAGCAACCAAGGCTACCGATACTGACAGCGGCGCCCCTGCTGATGTTTTTGATGATGATGCGATTATTGCCCGGATTAATGCGGGTGTGGAGCGGGTGGCTGCTCAACAGGCGACTCCCCCCATTGAGGAGCATTTCACATAAAAGATTCAAAAGCTGAGGTGTTGTGGTTCAACCTGTAAAACCCCTGATATGCTTGTTACAGCCCTGAAAGCAGGGTTTGAGCAGGCAGTATCGGGGGTTTTTGAGTTGAACCCCAGCTAGTTTAGATATGCTCGATCATGTCTTGCAAGCATATCAGGGGTTTGAGATTTATTACACATATTTTTTCGCCAAAATTTATTGCTTCTGGCATGGTTTTGTTTCATAATTGTTTAAGTCAGTTATCAGTTTGAGGAGCCAATCATGAATGATGCTGAACAACGGCTGGAACATTTATTGCATCAGTTTGATGTTCGTCTTGTCGAGACGGGGGCGCTTACCCCACGCATGAATGCGTGCTGGCATCCGTTGACTCGCACTATCTATGCCAGGCATGGGGTAGACCCGGTGACCCGGGTATGCGCTATCGCCCATGAGTTAGGGCATGCGTATCACAATCATGATTGCTCCACCCCCGATAATGAGCGTGAAGCCGACGAATGGGCCGCTAACCAACTGCTAGACGATGGCCTGGTAGAAGAAGCCGCGTGGGAATGCGATTCCGAGCCCGTGGCCATGGCCGCAGAGCTAGGTGTTACCATGCACCTGCTACGCACCTGGGAGCGACTCTACCGCGCCGGCCGTACCCGGCATGTGAGCGCATGCGGCCTCAGCCTCAGCCGACCCTGACTCTTATCCCAAGCATTAACCTCCACTATCTGCAAAGGAACCCCCTGTGAGCATCACGCAAAGCATCGAAACTCTAGCCGCGAAGGTGAAAGACCTCAAACCCATTATCGAAACCGAAGAAGCAACTAAAACTGCTTTCATCATCCCCTTCATCAGCACGGTCCTAGGGTATGACGCCACAGACCCACGCGAAGTCATACCCGAGTACACCGCTGATATAGGCGTGAAAAAGGGAGAGAAGGTCGATTTCGCTATTAAAGCCGGGGAAGATTTCCGCTTCCTAATCGAGTGCAAAAAGATCGGGGAGCCGCTCAGTATCGACCACGCTAAACAGCTTATACGCTACTTCAACGCGACCGATACCGAATTCGCTATCCTCACCAACGGCGAGGTGTACGAATTCTATGCCCAGCTGGATGCGGTCAATCGCATGGACGAACGCCCCTTCATGACGATTGACTTGAGCAATATAGACCCCCGCGTGCTGCCCTACCTGGAGATGTGCACCAAATCAAAATTCGACTCGGACACTATCACGACGAATGCTGAACAGCTGAAATACATTGCAGAGATCAAAAAGCTTCTCAGCGGCTTCTTGAAAGATCCATCACCTGAGTGGGTGAAATTCATCGCCTCCAAAATCACATCGAAACGCATGACAGCCCAAAACCTGGAGGCGTTCACTACGCTCGTAGCCACTGCCTCATCACAGCTACTGAAGGACGAAGCCAACCGGCGGCTACGGTCAGCACAAGACTATGACGACTCCCCCACTGCCATGCCGGAGCAACCCTCCCAACCCATCACCGCTGACACCCCCATCAGCTCTGTGCAGGAAGAACCCGGCGCGGATAACGGGATCATCACTACTGATGAAGAGATTGAGGGGTATAGCATCATTCGGGCTATTTGCTGTTCTGAGGTGCCGGCAACTGATGTGGTAATCCGTGATGCGAAGAGCTATTGTGCCATTCTTTACAAGGACAACAACCGTAAGCCCATTGCCCGGCTGTATTTTGACCGTAAAACACCACGTATCGGTATTTTTGATGCTGATAAGAAAGAGCACATGCATGACCTAAATGTGGTGGCGGATATTTATGGGTTTGCGGATGAGTTGCGTGCTCGGGTGAAGAGTTTCTTGTAAATCGTTTAAATCGTTTGTTTCTATACCTTTGAGAGGGTGTTTTCCATGAGGAAAATAGCGGCGCTGTTGGCCGGTGTCGTGGTTGTTTGTGGTGTTTCTGGCTGCGCTAATGGCATGCAGCAGGGGACGTCTTCCGGCCAAGATCAGGTTGGGCAGCAGGTTGCGCAGCAGCTTCAGGAGAGTGTTTCTTCTGCGGATGGTGAGTTAAAGTTTGATGCGAAGGCGAATTATCCTGGTTTGGGTAAGGAAGTCGCCTTCGATGGTGGTGTTGTTACCGTGGAGAAGGTGGAGAAGACTGACAAGCTGGAAGTCTACGCAGCAGATTATATGCGTGAGGCCGGGGTTAATGAATTTATTTCCCCGCGGCAAGGCGGCCAGTTTGTTATTGTGAAGACTCGGGTGAAGAACATGAGTTCCCATAGCTGGGACTTAACCTGCATGTTTGATGTTCGAGCTGTTCTTATTAACGAACAAGGGCAACAATTCGACCCGATCCGTGACCTTCGTAATGTTATTGGCAATCCTGAATGTAATGATTCACTTAACCCTGGGTTTGATAGCCCGATGACGTGGGTTTATGAGGTGCCTGCGGGGTTTGGGCATGGGTTCCTGGGGGTTAGTGATGTTCAGCAAAGTTATCATCAGTTGAAGTACATTGATCTTGGTAAGTAATGCGGACAATGTTGCAGGCGTTAATGCGGCGGTTTGCCCTGTTTTTACGGGTTGAACTGTGGTGATTGGTGGACACTAGTGTGGACAATGCTGGGCCTGTAATTGGCCTGTAAATTTTTGTGGCCCTTGCTGATTTGGCGGGGCCCCTTTTTTCGGGAACAAGGAGCAAAAAGGGGAGCAAAGATGGCGTCGATTCGTAAATACAAAACAGCGAGGGGGTATGCGTGGCGGGTGCAGTACCGGTCGCCTGATGGTCGGGGCCGCACGAAGCAGGGGTTCCGCACGAAGGCGGAGGCGGAGGCTTGGTCGGCTAAGAACGCTACGGATATTCATGCTGGGCAGTGGGTGGCACCGAAAAAAACAGCTATCACGGTGGGGGAGCTTGGGGATCGGTGGCTTGCTATGCAGACTCATTTGAAGCCTTCAACTATGCGGACGACTGAGCAGTCGTGGCGGGTGCATGTGCGGCCTAGGTGGGGTGGCGTGTCGATTATGGGGGTGAGGCCGAGTGATGTTCAGGAGTGGGTGGCGGGTATTGATCGTGCGGCTGCCACGGTTCGGCACGCCCACGCCTGCCTGGCCCAAGTGCTGGACCTGGCGGTGCTGGACGGGCTGTTGAAAGCAAACCCGGCGCGGGGTGTGCGGTTGCCGCGGCGCGCTAAGTCGAAGAAGGTGTATTTGACGGCGAGCCAGGTGCAGTTTTTAGTGGATCAGTGTAGCCGTTACCAGGAGCTTGTGTGGGTGTTGGCGACAACGGGGTTGCGGTGGGGTGAGGCGGTGGCGCTTCGAGTGTGTGATGTGAATGAGGCGAGAGGCCGGCTTAGTATCACTCGTAATGCGGTGACGGTGGGGTATGAGGTACATGTGGGGACGCCGAAGAATCATGAGCGGCGGACGGTGGCGGTGCCGCGTAGGGTGATGCAGATGCTGGTGCCGTTGATGGAGGGGAAGGCTAGGGATGCGCTTTTGTGGCCTAGGGAGTCGGATGGTGGGTTTATGCGGGTGCCTGGTTATGATGGGTGGTTTTATGGTGCGGTGCAGCGTGCTATGGGTGCTGATGCGGATTTTCCGTGGGTGACGCCGCATGGTTTGCGGCATGTGGCGGCGGGGTTGATGGTGGCGTCTGGGGCGAGTGTGAAGGTTGTGCAAAGGCAGTTGGGGCATGCTTCGGCGGCGATGACGTTGGATGTTTATGCGGATCTTTTTGATGGTGATTTGGATGAGGTTGCGCGCGCTATGGATGGGGTTTTGCAGGCGTCGTGGGATTGTCGTGGCGCCTAGGGGTGTTGTTGGTGTTTTTGCTGGTGGTGGGGTTTTTGGTCGCGGGTTCGAATCCTGCTGGAGGCACGTTTGAAACCCCACTGCCAGGCGTTTTGCCGAGTCGGTGGGGTTTTACGTTTGTGAAACATGGTGGGTGTTATGCAGGCACCGAATTCGCAGGAATTCGAATTTTTGTTCGTGACGGTTTTGGTGGTTCCAAGACCTGCAGAAGCGAACTGTTTTTCGATGCTCTACCGGGCCCGCCCGCCACTCGCCGGGCCGACCAGACGCACCACCAAGTTCGGGCCGCCGGTCCCCCACCACCGCGGCAGCTATTTTTGTTTCTGAAGCTCCGTCAGCATCTTCTCGATCCGGTCCAACCGCTCCGGCAGGGTCGCCACCGTCCGGGCGATTTCGGGGATCAGCCGAATCTTGCCGGCAACAAAGTCGACAAAAGTTTTGCCTTCCGTGGCTTTCCACCCGGTGAACCGTGGCCCCTTGGTGTCCCATTCGGGGCCGACAAGTTGGTCTAAAATCCAGCGAATCATGATCCGTTCTTCTCCTTGCTCCGGGGTTTCCGGGGTGGGTGTTGGGGTGGGGTTATTGGGTTGGCGGGTGTTACGGAGTTCCTGGGCGTAGTCGAGCACCACGTCGTAGGGGAATCCGGGGCCGGGGTCGGTGTGGTTGACTTCGCGCCAGGCCTCGGAGATTTCGGCATGCCCGTGCACGCCGCGGGCGCCGGCACGAAGCCGGTCGGCGTCGATAAATTCCAGGGGAATATCATACAGTTGCGACCAGCTGGCGATCTGCTCGGCGGTCCGCCGCAGCTTTGCGTCGTCGTCAAGCCAGTCTTCGCGGCTCATGCGCGCGTAACCGGTGAGGCTGATATGGAGGCAGCGGGCGTTGCCGGTGGGGCCGGCCGCGTACGGCATAAAATCATCTGTATTGCACAAAATTAAAATGCCGTCGGCACCGGCGAGCACGTTATAGCTTGACCCATTGGCGGGGTTTGTTTGCCATTGGGCCACGGCAATACCGTCTCGTTCCGGTGGGCATTCCACGGTATGGACGCAAATCGACTGGATGCTGTCGATCGACCGGTAGCCCACGCCCGGCATGTCCGCGGTGAAGTCGGCGTCGTAGCGCACCACGATCGGCCCGGACGTCTCGGGCTGCGACTGCGGTTGCGGCGCAACTTCGGACACGGGTTTTTGGCCCCAGTAAGGGTGCCAGACGTCGTTGACGTCGCATTCGATACCGTCGACGGTGACCTGGCCGGCCCGCTGAAACAGGACAGCCTCGCTAGACAATTCTCCCCATGACCAGGCGATTGTCTGCCACGCCAGGTGTTTCCCGCCGCCCAGATTAGCGATCACGCCATCCTCGACCGCCCAGCTAATCACGCGGGAATGACCATAGATCCCGACTCTTTCGCGCCCCAGGATTTCGCAACAGGCCCGAAAATATTCGACCGCCGTAACGTTCCACTGTTCGAGCGTGATGGCGAAATCCACGGCAAAAAACACGGGATGGTTACCGCAGCCAAGCTCGTCGAGTTTTTGTCTGGCGGCCCGGGCATCGGCCAGCCCACCGTCGCGGCCGCGCATAACGTCGGAATCGGCCTCTTTTCCGTATTGCCAGACAAAAGCCACGTCGAGACCATGAACATGAAAGTCGTCAATTTCGGCACGTTGGATGGGTTTTCCGCGCATCCAATCTGCACGCGGCGGGCTGATATATCTCACTGCGCCGTCGTATCCGGCGTCACGGACGGCGGCAGCCTGGGGAACCCCGGCGCTGTAATCTAGTACGGTTGCCATCGCATTTCCTCCAATTATGCAAAACCACAGCATATTTGCTATTTTGGGGTGGTAGTTGCGCCCCATAATACTGATTGGCCCACCCAAATTGGGGGCTCTGGGCAAGCATCTCCCACAACACCTTGGTGTTGGGTAGCACTCAATCGCGGTAATAATGACGAATTGTCACACCAAATTGTGGTTAGCAAGATAGCCATGTAGCAGCTTTACGACGCTCTAAAGTGCGGAAAAATAAGATGAATAATTTATAAATAACCAAATATGTAGCAAAAATGGTACGAATAAATTGCTCAACAAATCTGGGACAATTTTCCCAACCAAATAGTGGAAATGTCAACATTAACTGGGGTTTTATCTAAAGAAGAACTTCTACTCCCGTGAAGCCTTGTCACTCCCGCCACTTTGTATAGTTATTTGCACAGTAATTTACCCCCTCAATTACCCCCTATTTGCGATTTTCTAAATAAGCCTTGCGAATCAAGATTTTTCCTTTTATCATTGCTTGCAGAGTTGAACCTCAGTAAGTGTCGGCTAGTTTCCGGCGCAGAATGCTCCAGCCGACGGACTTACCTCCGTCGGCTTTCTTTTTACGAAAGGATTCGCCTTGACCTCGGCAAACGTAAACTACCGGGTGGGAATCGACGTTGGGTCTTATTCCATTGGCATGGCGGCCATCGCCATTGATGATGATGGAAAACCCACGGAAATCCTCAGCGCTATCTCCCTCATCCACGACTCGGGCGTCGACCCGGATAGCACCAAATCCGCCGCTACTCGACTAGCGACCTCGGGCATAGCCCGGCGAACCCGGCGGCTTTATCGGCGGAAGCGTAAGCGTCTTGCCAAGCTCGACAAGTTTATTAGGTCTCAGGGGTGGCCACTCAAAGAGTTTGAGGAGTACGAAGACCCGTTTTACCCGTGGCGGGTGCGGGCCGAGTTGGCCACCACCCCTATCACTGATAAGCAAGAGTTGGGCGAAAAACTATCCATTGCCCTGCGCCATATCGCCCGCCACCGGGGATGGCGCAACCCCTACAGCAAGGTCACTGCCCTGTATATCGTGACGGAACCATCGGATGCCTTGGTGAGCATTCAGGAACAGTGCGCAACGGAATTGGGGCGCCCCATCCCGCCAACCACCACAGTGGGCCAATTAATAGCCAGCATGAATCTGGGCAAGACAAGGCTTCGTGGTGAAGATAGTCTGTTAGCGGCCAGGCCACGACAAAGTGACAATGCCAACGAGATTCACGCCATTGCCAAGGTTCAGGGCCTTTCCAACGAGCTAGTGAAGCAGATCATTGACCACGTGTTTGCGGCCGAGTCCCCGAAGGGTTCAGCCGCAGAGCGGGTGGGCAAGGATCCCCTGCAACCCACGAAGAAGCGTGCGTTGAAGGCATCGGATGCGTTCCAGCTATACCGCATCGCAGCACTCATCGGGAACCTGCGGATCCGCGGTGGCAAGAAAAATCGGCGTCTCACTGCCGAGGAAACCAGGCTGGTTTTCGATTACCTGCGGAGCCTGCCTGCTAAGCAGGAGCCCACGTGGCAGCTGGTTGCGGAACAGCTCAAGATTGACCGCGGCAACCTGGTGGGTACCGCAATCATGACTGATGACGGTGAACGCGCCGGGGCAAAACCACCGGTTCATGAGACCAACCGGTTGATGGAAAGCACGAAGATCAAGCCGCTTGCCGCATGGTGGAAATCTGCCGACGCCGATGCCCGGGCAGCCATGGTGAAGGCGTTGTCGAATGCCGAGGTGGATGATTTTGATTCCCAGGCCGGCGCCCAGGTACAGGAGTTCTTTTTCGGTATTTCTGACGAGGATCAGGAGAAGCTTGATGGACTCCATCTTCCCATTGGTCGGGCCGCCTATAGCGAGGACACTCTTGATCGCCTCACCAAGCGCATGATTGGCGAGGGCATGGATTTGTATGAGGCACGACAGGCGGAGTTTAAGATTCCGAATGATTGGGCACCGCCAGCACCGGAAATCGGCGAGCAGGTGGGAAATCCAGCGGTTGACCGGGTGCTGAAGGCAACGGCCCGGTGGTTGAACGCGGCCGAACGCCAGTGGGGTGCCCCAAAGTCCGTCAACATTGAGCACGTACGGGACGCTTTCATGAGCGAATCAAGTGCGCGGGAACTTGACCGGGATAATCAACAGCGTGCAAAGCAGAATGCAAAAGTAGTGGCCGAGATGCAGGAAAAAATAGGCATCGAGGGTCGACCAAGCCGTGCAGATGTCTGGCGGTTTCAATCAATCCAACGGCAGAATGGTAAATGCGCATACTGCGAAGCACAGATTAGCTTTAAGAATTCCGAAATGGACCACATCGTCCCACAAGCGGGTGAAGGTTCCACCAATACCAGGGATAATCTCGTCGCAGTATGCCACGAGTGCAACAGTTCAAAGTCTAATATCGCATTTGCGGTGTGGGCAGAAAATACCTCTCGACCCGGTGTTTCTGTTCAAAAAGCGGTCGAACGAACTCGCCACTGGGTTACGGATTCTGGCCTGCGTGAATCTGAATTTAAGAAGTTCCGTAAGCAAGTATGCGATCGGCTACGGCGTAAGGCCACCGACGAGCCGATTGATGCCCGCTCCCTGGAATCTGTGGCGTGGATGGCGAATGAGCTCCGCTCCCGGATTGCACAAAAGTTCAAGGATGGTGACACAAAGGTCCGGGTGTATAAGGGTGCTTTAACGGCTAAGGCACGAAGGGCCTCGGGTATTTCCGGCAAATTGGAATTCGTCGATGGTAAGGGTAAGTCGCGGTTGGATCGTCGGCATCATGCGGTAGATGCCGCAGTTGTTGCGTTCATGTCACATTATGTTGCCGAGACATTAGCACTACGGTCGAATATGAAATTCGACCAGGAGCTGCGTCGCAAAGCGCCCCAATGGCGGGAATTTACTGGCTCGGATCATGTGCATCAGGTTGAGTGGACCAAGTGGAAGTACCGCATGCAGGCCTTAGCAGAACTATTGAATAATGCACTCGCACAAGATCGCATTGTTGTTATGCATAACCTGCGTCTACGGCTTGGCAATGGTGCGGCGCATGAAGACACGATTGGTAAGTTGACTCGGATCAAGGTGGGTGACGCAATCTCTACTACAGATATTGATCGGGCATCCAACGAAGCCCTATGGTGCGCGTTAACCCGTGACCCTGATTTCGATCCCAAGACTGGCTTGCCGGAAAACCCAAATCGAACGATTCGAATTCATGGAACGCATCTTACGGCTTCAGATGAGATCACGGTGTTCCCAGTGGCCGCTGCGTCTGTTCCTATCCGGGATGGGTTTGCCAAGCTGGGGAGCAACTATCATCATGTGCGGTTATTCCGGGTTCCCAGCGGAAAAAATACAAGTATTGCCTCATGCAGGTATACACGGTTGACCTGCTAAAATTCCGCAAAGAAGACCTATTCACAGTAGAGCTCAAGCCACAGACTATCAGTGTTCGAACATGCGAAGCGCCACTACGTAAAGCACTAGCAAATGGCACGGCAGAGTACCTGGGATGGCTGGTCAGCGATGATGAACTATTCGTTAACATTTCATCATTTGACACCCCTGGAATTGTGAAGCTGCGAAAAGAATATGGTCCAGTGAATCGATGGCGACTTGCTGGTTTTAACTCAAACACGCAAATGGTACTTCGTCCTCTTTACCTCAGCAAAGAAGGATTGAAACCTGATGTCGATCCCGAAATCAAAAAGATTATTGATAACCGTGGTTGGTTTATAACCGTAAATAAGTTATTTAGTACTGGCCACGTCACAGTTGTCCGTCGAGATGCGCTTGGTCGGCCTCGACTCCATAGCGCAGCTCATCTACCGATATGTTGGGAAGTGAAATGAAGAAATGAGTGACAGTGGTTGGCAGGTCCTCGATTTCAGTGATTTTAAAGGATCGCTAACGTATAAGCGGGGAAATGTCCATGTCAATAAATATGAGGATGGTTCCGAAGTAGATGTGCCTCTCCAAGTATATCAGGGAGTGTAAGAGTTGAACCCCAGCTTCGGATTGGCGTACTGATAGTGTATATCAAATATATCAGGGATTTTATGAGTTGAACCCCAGCAACCCCAGTGATCCTAGCAATCATCCAAAGTCAGGACCCAGTATATCGGGGTTTAAAAATACAAAAACCCTGCAAATAATCAAACTTCAACCGGAACATCCAATCTCAACTTGGACAAGCAAACATATCAATAAGAAAACACCTTTGTGCTCTCCCCTATACTAAAATCCCATACATCCAATCATTCGCAGAAAACCGGAGCATGCCACATGTCAATCATTGTTCGCCAACTCGCCCACCACACAGGCACCGTCACTGGGTAGCGGAATAGCTGATCCCTGCAGCAAACCTCAACCCACAACGTAAGGTTAGTTGGTCTGCAGCTGAACCCATGACGCGCCCCTAAGTGGGCATATCACGCCGCGCCCCATTGATTTCCATCATTTCTGGCGCCGGCGATTTTCCCATGCTTTCCCAAACCTCATGGAGTTCACTGTGAACCAACCCACCCCGGTGCTTTCGGCACGCCAACTCACGCGACGCTTCCGAAACACCACCACCGTCAACAACGTATCCTTCGACATTCACCCCGGCCAGATTGTGGCATTGGTCGGCCCGAACGGCGCCGGCAAAACCACGACCGTGAAAATGTGTTCGACCCTCCTGGCACCCACATCCGGCACAATCACGGTATGCGGCATTGACGCCACCCGAAGGCGTCGACAAGCGAGGCAACACATCGGCATCATCCTGGGCGGCGAAACCGGCTTCTACCAGCAAGCTTCTATCAAAGATAACCTGCTGTTCTTTGCCGACGTCGCAGGCGTTCCGTCACGCAGCCGCCGATCCCGAGTCGAGGAAACCCTCGCGCAGGTCCGCCTCACCGACCGCATGTTCGACCCGGTTGGGGAGCTGTCGCGCGGCATGAAGCAACGCCTCCACATCGCGCGCGGCCTGCTGTCTCGCCCCCAAGTGCTGCTTTTTGACGAACCCACCAACGGCCTGGACCCGGAGATTTCCGTCGAAATTCGGGCCCTCATCCGGGAGTTAGCCACCGACGGCGCGGGCGTGCTGCTCACATCGCACCTGCTCACAGAGGTGGCGGAGCTATCCGACACGATCCATGTGCTCATTGATGGGCGCATCGTCGTCACCGGCGGGGTCGCCGACATCGCCGAACGTGCCGGCATCACCGCGGTGACCTCGTTCACCACCCCGCTGGGCGCGGAGCCGCGGCTGCGGGAGTTCCTCGCCACTCTCACCCGCCATGATTCGATTGCGCACGTTACATGTGTGCGGATGGCCGCCCACCACACTGGTCTCATCAGTTGGTGTGGCGCCCCCACGGATGTTTCCGCGCTGGCTGACGCCGTGGGTCTGACGGTAACTGACGTCATGACCAGGAAGCCCAACCTGGAGGAAAGCTACCTGGCACTGGTGGGGCAATCATGATTTCCGTTATGCGAATGGTGTGGTTTCACCTGCGGCAGTTTGCCCGGGTCGGATATTTCTTGGGGTTGCTGGTGTCGTCAACCACCTCAATGTTTTTGCTGCAGCTGCTGGCGATGCGCGCCGCCACCGGGCCGATTTCAGGCCAGGATCCGCAGCTGTGGGTGCGGGCGGCACTGGTGGGCATGTGGTCGGTGTGCACGGTGTCAGCGGGGATGATTGGTTTTCAGCGGATGCAGGGCACCCTAGTGCATGTGCTGTTTTCGCCCCGGTCACCCATTGCAACGCTCGGGCCGATAGTGGCGGCAGGCTCCTGCTTTGGGATTCTGGCGTTTCCGCTAGCGGCGGGCCTGGCCGTCGTGTTTCACCAGCCGGTCGGCACAATCAATGGGTTTGGCTTGCCGCTCTACTGGCTGGCTTGCCTGTCGGTCAGCGTGGTGGTGGCGGCCACGTTCGTGTTTACGCGCAACGCCATCGCGTACGAGCCCTTGCTGCTGGTTCCCATGATTGTGCTGTCGGGGGTTTTCGGCTCCCCACTCCCCCAGCTTGCCACGGTGGGATGGGTGATTCCCACCAGCCACGCGATCACGGTGCTGACCACACCAAACATTGACCCGGGCCGCATCGTCACCACCCTAGCGGTATCGGCAGCATGGTTGGCAAGTGGCGGATGGCTCGCCCGGATAGCACTTCAGCGCGCAACGGTGGCCGGCACCCTGGAGGTAGCGTGATGTCCGATTGCAAGCAATGGTATGTGGCGTTACGGATCGCCCGTCGATCCATGCCGGCGCTGGCGAATCCACGTACCGCGGTGGTCACGCTGGTGGCAGCACCCCTGCTGGAGGTCGTATTACTGCTGGTTATCGCGCTCCGGCTGCGGGTTCCAGAAACCATCATTGTGACAGATGCCGGCCTGGTCGTAACCACAATCACCACTATGACCAGTGGTATTACCGCTGCGGTGGTTCGGGACCGAGCCCAGGGGATTCTCGCCCACATCATGGCCACCGCTCCCCTGCACCTGCACTATTGGGTGTCGAAATTCGTGCCCCTGGCTGGGATTGTGACGGCAACAAACCTGATCGTGGCCACCACGGTGCTCGTCGCGGATCCACACCATGACCTGCAACTCTATGCGTTGACGCTCGCCGGTATCAGCACTGCCGCAGTCACCAGCGTGGGGGTTGGTATGGTGTGTGCGGCCGGCACGATCGTGTTGCACGACCCGTTTCGGCTGGCCAATA
>ERZ773035.40-NODE-40-length-103129-cov-5.790607_pt1 | contig 103129 bp, 86 predicted proteins | sample MGYA00511487_ERZ773035 | MGnify/ENA primary metagenome ERZ773035 (study PRJEB29015, sample SAMEA2737985) | human oral metagenome | biome: human oral; feature: human-associated habitat; material: dental | place: China | collected 2024 ... | reverse complement strand
TTTTCTCGCCCTAAATTATTTTTTTTACAATATGCGCATTAATTATAAAAAGTATAGGTTTTATGCAATGGCACCAATAAATTCCGCTGTTCGTGGGTTCTGTGGATTGTTGAAAATAACATCAGGGGTTCCCTGCTCAACCACCACTCCTCCTTCCATAAAGACCACGCGATCTGCCACGTCTTTTGCAAAGCCCATCTCGTGAGTTACTACAATCATGGTCATGCCAGAGTTCTTTGCCAAGTCGCGCATGACGTCCAAAACACCACGAACAAGCTCGGGATCAAGTGCTGAGGTTGGCTCGTCAAAAAGAAGTACGTTTGGATGCATTGCCACAGCGCGTGCAATAGCCACTCGTTGCTGCTGTCCACCGGAAAGTGCGCCAGGCTTGAAGTCTGCTCTATCAACAAGACCAACAGCCTCAAGCTGCTTGAGAGCCTCCGCTTCTGCCTCTTCTTTTGACTTTCCAAGAACCTTAATCTGGCCAATCATTACGTTCTCTTTGACGGTCAAATGACCAAACAGATTGAACTGCTGAAAAACCATTCCCACGTCTCTACGAAGAGCGTTAACCTCGGCTTCATTGGTATCTGTAATCTCTTGGTCTTCGATAAGAATATGGCCTGCCGAAGGAGTCTCCAGTAGATTGATACAACGGAGCATAGTGGATTTACCAGATCCCGAAGGACCAAGCACAACCACAACTTCACCTGGCCAAACAGTCAGGTTTACATCATTCAAAACAGGCGTGGTACCAAATGACTTATTAAGGTGCTCGATACGCACAATAGGATGCTCGCCTGCCTCAAAAGCGTGGTTAGTAAGAGGTTTATCGCGCTTGTATGCCTCTTGTGCAGCAACTTCAGCATCCAAGGCGGGTTGTTCTGTGTTCGACTTCTTTTTGAAAGAAAAGAACGACATTAGTTTTCCTCCTTGGAATTTGCTTGGGGCTTATCGGCTGTGGTGCTTACTGCAGTGCTTACCGTGGTACTTGCTGCAGTGTTTACGGTTTTGCCTGTTTCTGACTGCTCCATGCGTTTCTCGATACTGCCAACTACCTTAATAAGTGGCAGCGTAATTGCCAAATAGAACAGAGCTGCTGTCATGTAAGGCGTCATGTTTCCCGTTGAGGTGGTGAGGTTTTTAGCAAACATCATCAGCTCCATAACACCTACAGAAGAAAGCAGCGAGGTATCTTTGTAGGACGTAATGAAGTCACTGGTAAGAGGTGGAATAACACGGCGGATAGTTTGAGGAATGATGATAAACGTCATGGTCTGGAAGCGATTCATGCCAAGAGAGCTTGCTGCCTCATACTGCCCCTGTGGAATCGACTGAATGCCCGCACGGAAAATCTCTGAAAGATACGCAGAAGAATTAATGGCAACCACAATAAAGCCAAGTAGATTAGTGTCCAAATTGATATTCAGCATGGGAAGACCAAAGAACAGAATATAAATCTGCAGGAAAAATGGGGTTCCACGCAACAGATTGATGTATACCACTGCAAGCGCGCGCAGGAGCGGGTTTTTGGAGATCTTAAGCAGGGCAAAGCCCATTCCCAACACAATAGCCACGGGATAAGCGCAAATTACAATTGCAAGACAAACCAGCCATCCAGGGAACAGCATTACAACGGAAGAAACAATCAGCTGAGGCTTTAAGAACATATCCAAAAAGTGGTTGGAGTTCCATGCTTCAACCCAAGGCTGAGCGTCCAGCCAATTCACTATAGCCTGGACAGGGGTGTTAGAAATAATGGTGATTTGAGGAGAAGAGCCGAGCTTTTGAGTTCCCTGCTCAGTGGTGTAGGTTCCTTCAACAGTGTACGAGCCGCCGTCCGCAGGAAACTTCATGCCAGAAATCTCTACGCGAATCAGCTTCTGAGCGTCCACCGGTGTCGCAAAAGAAATAACAACCTGCGTTCCCTGTACGCTTGCAGTTGCCTCGATCTTCTCGCGCGTAAGACCTGAAAGAACCGTCACCTTAGTGGTTGTATTCTGCAAATCGGAGCCCTCAGGAAGTTGCAAAGTCAGCTGAAAAACCTGCTCGTCCTCAACTGTTCCCTCCCAGGTCAAACGAGTCTCTTTACCTCCGATAACACCATTGCCTTCTGTCTGATTTGACTTAGCCGTTGCCTTGTTTGTGGTAAGAGCAAATGCACTCTGAGTAGAAAACGTGCTCAGAGACATAAAGAACAATCCACTTAAAAGCAATGTGGCGAGAAGTACTACAAGCAGTGAGGAGCACGCGCGAATATGCAAGCACTTTGACTCAGCCGAATTATAAGCCGTACTCTGCGGCGCTGATTCAGCTTTGAAACTCGCAGGTGACATGCACAAGGACAGTTGCTGTCCTGACATAGTTTTGTGCAAAAGTGCAATCACGTGAAACTCCTTTAGAGTTTGAGGTGCCTAAACGCTGATACTAAAAACAGAGCAGTGCTTGAAGCCAGATTTGACTTCAAGCACTATTGCTGAACTGGTAAAACTAGATGTTAGAACCAAACCATTTGGTCTTAAGGGCAGTCATGGTTCCATCCTTCTCCATGTCGGCAAGAACCTTGTTGATAGCCTCGGTCAGTGCAGGGTTATCCTTGGAAACAGCAATGCCATACTGCTCACCTGTTGGAATCTCTTTTGCAATAGTCAGATCAGAGTATGAAGTGCTAATCAGATTGGAAGCAACAGGCAAGTCAATGACCATTGCGTCATACAGGCCTGTCTGGACTCCTGCCATTGCCGCAGCAACATCGTCTACAGAAACAATGGTTGCGTTTGGAAGGTTCTCCTTGGCCCAGTCCTCACCAGAGGTGCCTGTCTGAACAACAACCTTCTTGGAAGCATCATTGAGCGACTGCTCGGTCTCGGTACTGCCAGACTTAACAACCAAAGACTGATTGGAATCAAGGTAAGAAGTAGTGAAGTCTACCTCCTGAGAGCGCTCGTCAGTGATAGTAATACCTGCGATAGCAACGTCTGCCTTGCCACCCTGCTTAATAGTTGGAACAAGGGTGTCAAACTTCTGGTTTGGCAGGTACGTAACCTCGAGGTTAAGCCTCTTTGCAATCTCGGTAATAAGATCAACGTCAAAACCAACAGGAGTGGTTGAGTTGCCCTCGAAGTACTCAAACGGTTGGAAACCAAGCTCTGCAACAACAGTCAGGTGACCCTTGGTTACCAGCGTATAGCCAGACTCTGACTGTGAAGTGGTGCTTGACTGAGTGGTTTCTTGTTTAGTGGATGAGCAAGCCATAAGGCCCATAAGTGCACATGCCATAGAAACAACTGCGACGCCCTTTAGGGCGGCCTTCTTAGCTGTAGTTACAAATGAAGATTTCATATTTGCCTCTTCCTGAATAAATCTGAGCTGAAATTCATTGGAATGAATTATAGGAAGCAAATATGAAAAATCTACTTATAATTTTATCTACTATTCTCGTTTTTATTGCATATAAATGGCGAGAAAAACCATTTCTTTGCATAAATGACTATTATTTAGTTATTCTATCCAATAAAGACCAGGTAAAAGTAATTTTTTCAGTTCATAAAACGGTAACAATTTGAAAAAGCAAGCGGTAATCTTCTCGAAAAACAAGGGTTTCTCGCCAAAAAACCCTGCTCTGAATAAATCAGAACAGGGTTCAAAGGTACATAAAACGCAAGCAGGATAGTTGTTTAGCAACCAGCGTAGTATTTCTGAGTATCCCAATCAGTAACGGTGAGGCAGAACTCACGCCACTCCTCTGCTTTGCGCTCGCACAGATATGAGAAGATATGCTCACCAAGAACATCCTTAAGAAGCTCAGACTGCTTGAAGCGCTCAAGTGCCTCTCCAAGATTAGTGGGGAGCTTCTCGCCATAATCGGCAGGATTTCCGCCTACAAACTCTTCAGGAAGCGAGAGGCCTTCTTCAATGCCCTTGAGACCAGCCATAAGCGTAACGGCGTTGGCCAAATAAGGATTTGCAGTTGGATCAGGGATACGCAGCTCAGCACGGGTAGCAACGTGCTTGCCTGGCTTGTGCGTAGGAATGCGAACCATAGCAGAGCGGTTTTTGCGACCCCATGTTGCATATGCTGGAATGGAGTCACGGTCAAAGCGCTTGTAGGAATTAACCGTTGGGTTAGTAATAAGCATGTACTCAGGAGCGTACTTAATAAGGCCTGCAATGTAGTGCTGAGCAAGCTCAGAAAGGTGAGCTTCATTCTCAGTCTTTGGAGCCCAGAACAAAGACTCGCCATCGTGGTCAAGAAGCGACTGATTCAAAAGCATGGCTGAGCCAGGAACGCCCTGAAGAGGCTTTGGCATAAACGATGCAAACACACCATGAAGTGTTGCAATATGTCTGATAACCAGACGAGCGGTAACAATGTTATCTGCGCAGGTTAGCGCCTCTGCATAACGAAGCTCAACGCCATTTTGTGCAGGGCCAGCTGCATGGAAAGAATACTGTACAGGAATAGAAAGATTCTCAAGTGCACGAGACGTGGAGTAGCGAAGACTATGACTCAGATCGGCAGAATTCAAATCAAGATATCCCGCCTCATCAATAGGCTTTGGCTCAGTGCTGCTCACAAAATAAAAATACTCAAGCTTAGGACCAACATTTGCAACGTAGCCAAGGTCTTCTGCCTTGATAAAAGCATTTCTCAGTACAAGACGTGGGTCGCCCGTAAAGGCCTCGCGTCGAGGAGTCTGAATATCGCAGAATACGTTTGCAACTACACCATCATCTGTCTTCCAAGGAAGCACCTGGAAGGTATCTGCATCAGGAAACGCGAGAAGATCGGACTGCTCCTGGGAAGCAAAGCCGTCAACGTTGGAGCCGTCAAAACCAATGCCCTCAACAAAAGCCTCTTCTAGCTCCTCGGGGGAAATGGAGAGAGCCTTTAGTCCGCCGAGTACATCGGTAAAACAAAGGCGCAGGTAACGGACATCTCGTTCCTCTACCGTGCGGAGAATATAATCAATTTTCTTATCTGTACTCATATGGCCCTCCCGGGTCAGAAAACTGGAATCGTAACTACCATGACACATTCTTGTTACGGCTATGTTTCCACTTCCCTGAAACCGGGCGAATGGTAAAAATTGTTAATGAAATTGTGACAATTGACCTATTGAGCGTCAAAAGCCTTATCGACGTCAGAAATCATTTTCTGAGCAACGCCGCAGTGACCATCTCCACCATGATGAGTGCCACAGCTGCTGGATGAAGAACAACCAGAACAAGAGCCCTTTTTTGCACTCTTAAGTTGAGAGCGGACACAAAGAGCAACAAGAGCAATGACGATAAGGACAACCAAAATATCAATAGGACTCATACAGATACTCCTCAATTTGTTAACCATGGCATACTATACCCTCATTGCATGCTTGCATACGCTGAATCATAAATTATTTGCAGAATCTAAATTCTTACCAAAACAATTGAGAACTGCGCTCTAAATCAAAGTTGGCACACGCGATTTGCAAAATCTTTTAGACATTGATTAGCACGTCTTTTTCGGTGTGCGGTAGAATATGAGGCGTAAGCGTTTTGTCTTACATCTGTATGTGAAGTATTGCTAAAAGCTTGGTGTTTGCCACGTATGGCGCACAAAGTTTGACGCGTAGAAAGGAAGCCTAATGGCTGAAGATCAGTACATGCACCTTGTTATTGTTCGCCACGGCGAGTCTGAGTGGAACAAGCTCAACCTGTTCACTGGTTGGACCGACGTTGACCTTACCGAGACTGGTCACGAGGAGGCAGCAGCTGGTGGTCGTGCTCTTAAAGAGGCTGGCTACGACTTTGATGTTTGCTACACTTCTCTGCTCAAGCGTGCTATTCACACTCTGAATCATGTTCTTGATGAGCTTGACCGCAACTGGCTTCCTGTTCATAAGACTTGGCGTCTGAACGAGCGTCACTATGGCGCACTTCAAGGTCTCAACAAGGCAGATGCTGCTGCTGAGCACGGTGAGGAGCAGGTAAAGATTTGGCGTCGTTCCTTTGACGTTCAGCCACCAGCTCTTGAGCCAGGTGACGAGCGCGATCCTCACGTTCAGGAGATGTTCCGCGATGTCCCAGCAGAGGACCTTCCATACACCGAGTGCCTGAAGGACACCATTGCACGCGCATGGCCTTACTTTGAGCAGGAGATCAAGCCACAGCTTGAGGCAGGTAAGCGTGTTCTTATTGCTGCACACGGCAACAGCCTTCGCGCTCTTGTTATGCAGTTTGAGCACCTCACTCCAGAAGAGATTCTTGAGGTCAACATCCCAACTGGCATTCCTTGCGCATACACCTTTGACAAGGATTGGAACATTGTTGACAAGCACTACATTGGCGATCCAGCTGTCATCGAGGCAAAGATTAACGCTGTTGCTAACCAGGGCAAAGCTAAATAAACTGTTTGCCAACAAGTTATATTGCTAAGCAGAACGGGGTGGTTTAATACCACCCCGTTCTTTTTTACCTACTTATAGAACCGTGATGAATACGCCCGCAGCAATAAAACCCACATTGAATAGTGTTACGATGTACCGCCGAGAAAAGAAGGGATTATATGTATAAAAGAGAGCTCAACACAAAACTTGTTCTTTCTGTAATTGCTACAGGAATTATGTCCTTCTCGGGAGTTGTCGTAGAAACTGCCATGAACGTGACGTTTCCAACGTTGATGGAAGAATTCTCTATTGGCACCTCAACGGTACAGTGGATGACCACTTCATACCTTTTGATTCTTGCCATTATTATGCCTATGTCATCGTTTTTAAACAGGCGATTCAAAACCAAAAGCATCTTTACCGTAGCCATGATCTTCTATATCAGCGGCATTCTTTGCGGATTTGCTGCTCCAACGTTTATGTTATTGTTGCTTGGCCGTATTTTAGAGGGCATTGGCACCGGTCTGGCTCTACCACTGATGTTCAACATCATCACCGAACAGGCTCCACTTAAAAACATGGGCGTGATGATGGGCATTGGCATGCTTGTTACCGCCGTTGCACCTGCAGTAGGACCTTCAGCTGGTGGCTGGATAGCAGAACATCTTGGCTGGCGAATGATCTTTGCCGGTCTTCTCCCCTTCTTAATTGTGGCATTTGTGCTGGGAATTAGTTCAATTCAACAGAGCCATGAGACTGAAGTGATCTCTTTTGATGTCTTTGGCTGGCTTCTTCTTACCGTAAGTTTTATTGCACTCATCTTTGTTATCGACGAGTCCAGTGCGTTTGGTCTTCTTAGCATTCCTGTTTTGCTTGTAATGGTAATTTTTTCCGGTTCACTCACGCTTTTTGTGCGTCACGAGAACTCCTTTAAATACCAAGAGCAATCGGATAAATCTCCAAAAATCCCTATCATTAACCTTGAAGTATTTAGCGAGAAGGGCTTTGTGTTCTCGCTCTTTGCTATTGTTGCTCTGCAATTTATTATTCTTGGTCAGTCGTATCTTTTGCCTAACTTCTCCCAGCTAGTACTAGGTGCAGGTGCCGCTGCTGCAGGAGCTCAGATGTTGCCAGGATGTGCTATTGGCGCAGTTATGGCACCAATTTCTGGTCAGATTTTAGACAAACTAGGAGCTAAAAAACCTATTGTTACAGGCATTCTTTGCTGTCTTACCAGCATGCTCCTTTTGCTGCTCTTTGTTCACCAGCTTACCGTAGAAATGATTACGTATATTTTTGCCATCTTTGCCATTGGCCAGGCGCTTCAGATGGGAAACAATTTTACGGTAGCCTTGGGACGTCTACCAGAAGACCGCAAGGCAGATGGAAATGCTGTTATTAACACAATGCAGCAGCTCTTTGGCGCTATGGGCACCAGCGTTATTTCTGGTGTAGTAGCCGCTTCTCAGCTTGGAGCTACAGACTTAGCAACGAGCACCCTTGCAGGAGCTCAGAATGCTCTCTTCGTACTTGTATGCGTAGCTTGTATCCCCCTTGTTACCATGGGAATCGTGCTCTTTGTACTACCTAAGATGACAAAATAATGATGCGACGACGGCATTTAAAAGAAAGCAAATTAAAAAGCTAGCTATCCAACAACGGATAACTAGCTTTTAATTTAGACGTTTGAGCTATTACGCTACGACACAACAGCTGATAATTTCAATCCAATAAATACAGCAACCAGGCAAGTGACAACGTTAACCGCAATGTTCACTCCTGCAGCAGTCCAGTTACCTGCTTGAATAAACACAAGCGTTTCATTTGAGAAGGTCGAGAAGGTCGAAAGTCCTCCGCAAAGGCCCACAGCTAAGAATAGCTTTACCTGCGGCTGAAGCGGACTTGCTAGATCAAGTCCCGTCACAAAACCAATAATCAAACCTGCAACTACATTTGCTGCGAACGTACCAACTGGCAGGTTAGGAATCCACTGTTTAAAGAGGACTCCCAACTGCCAGCGACCTAAACTACCCAGAGCTCCACCGAGGGCAACAGCTAAAGCTTCAATCACAATAAACGCTCCTACTCAAGCTCGCGAGAGCCCGTATACAGCAGGTAATACTCTCCATGCTTGGCAATAAGCTCATCGTGAGTACCACGCTCAATAATGCGACCATGCTCCAGGACCATAATGGCATCAGAGTTACGAACCGTAGACAGCCTGTGGGCAATCACAAAGACGGTACGGCCCGCCATTAGGGCATCCATGCCCTTCTCGATAAGTGCCTCAGTACGCGTATCAATGCTGGAAGTTGCCTCGTCCAGAATGAGAACAGGAGGATCGGCAATAGCAGCACGAGCGATAGCCAGAAGCTGCCTCTGACCTTGGGAAAGGTTGGCGCCGTCCGAGGTAAGCACGGTGTTGTAACCACGGGGCATACGGCGAATAAATTTATCCGCGTTTGCAATCTTTGCCGCAGCAATAACCTCATCATCAGTGGCATCTAGCTTGCCAAAGCGAATATTGTCCGCAATGGTACCTGTGAACAAGTGTGTGTCCTGCAAAACAATGCCCAGAGAAGACCTCAGCGCAGATTTCTTAATGTCATTAATAGGAATGCCGTCGTAGGTGATGGTTCCACTGCGAACGTCGTAGAAGCGGTTAATAAGGTTGGTAATAGTTGTTTTACCAGCACCAGTTGAGCCGACAAACGCAATCTTTTGACCAGGCTTTGCAAACAGCGTGAGGTTTGCAAGAACCGTCTGATCATCGTCGTATCCAAAAGTAACGTCATCAAAGCGAACGTCTCCGGCAAGAGGGGTTTTCTCGCCAGACGGTTTGACCCAAGCCCAGGACTCTTCTCCTGACTCATAACCACTAACGCGGACCAGGTCTACCTTGCCCTCATCAACCTCAGGAATCATCTCCAGAACTGCAAAGATACGCTCGGCGCCAGCAAGAGCAGTGAGCAGGAAGTTGGAAAGCTGCGTGAACTGATTAAACGGCATGGCTGCCTGGCGAACAAAGACCAGGTAGGACGCAAGACTTGCAACGTCTGCGTGTCCGTTTACGGCAAGCAGAGCGCCAACCACGGTGACCACGGCGTAATTGATATACGTCAATGAAACCGTGATAGGGACCATAGTTGCCGCATACGCCTGAGCGTTTGTTCCAGAGTGTCTGAGCTCTTCATTGACCTTTTGGAAGTCAGCAAAGTTGGTATCCTCGTGATTAAAAACTTTAACCACCTTAAGGCCAGAGATGGTTTCTTCAGCAAAGCCGTTAAGAACGCCAAGACTCTTCTGCTGCACCGAATAATGCTTAGCCGAGCGCTTACTTGCGTAACGTGCATATATCACAATTAATACGTCAAAGAGGATAGTGATAAGCGTCAGCTGCCAGTTAAGAACAATCAGCAACACAAGTGTGCCAACCATCTGGATAAACGCCAAGACAAGGTTGGCAAAACTGTTATTAAGCGCTTCTGAGATGGTATCCACGTCGTTGGTAAAGAAACTCATGATATCGCCGCGGGTACGACGGTCAAAGAACCTCAGCGGCAGCGACTCAATGTGCTCAAAAAGGTCTCGTCTAATGTCAAAAACAATCCTCTGAGCAGCGCGAACCATAATTTGCGTGTAACCAACACTGGTAAGAGCGCCAATTGCATACACAACTGCCGTAAACACAACAAGGTTGGTAAAGCCACTTACGTCTCCCCTGCCCACTGCGGCAACAACAGGTTTGATCATGTAGGTGCCCAGAAGCGCAGCTAAACCACTGATAGAAACAAGAAGTGCCACCAACATAAGGCGTTTCTTAGCATGACCTAAGTACGAAACAAACACTCTAATGGTATGTCCGATGTTTTGAGGACGTGCTCCTCCTGCGCGATTAGCCATGTGACACCTCCTTACCAGCAGCGTCAATGTCTGACTGACTACCGCCTGTCTGCGACTCATACAGCTCTCTATAGATAGGGCTCTTGGCGAGAAGTTCTGCGTGGGTGCCGGTCATATGAACCCTACCGTTATCAAGAACGACAATCTGATCTGAGTCCATAACTGAGTTCACACGCTGGGCAATAATGATTTTTGTCATGTCAGCAAGTTCGGCAAGTCCTGCACGAATCTTTGCATCAGTTGCTGTATCAACCGCGCTGGTAGAGTCATCAAAAATGATAATTTTTGGCTTCTTCAAAAGCGCGCGTGCAATACAAAGACGCTGCTTCTGGCCACCGGAGACATTAACGCCACCCTGGCCAAGGTCTCCGTCCAAACCACCAATCCTGTCAAGAAACTCATCAACGCATGCAATAGAACACGCGTGGAGCAGTTCCTCATCAGTTGCATTGGGATCTCCCCAGAGCAAGTTGTCGCGGACGGTACCGCTGAACAGCACATTTTTCTGAAGGACAACAGACACCGCGTCACGAAGTGAAACTAGATTGTAGGAGCGGACGTCATTCTCGCCAACAAAAACGGTACCTTCAGTTGCATCGTACAAGCGAGCAATCAGCTGGATAAGGGTGGTTTTTCCTGAGCCGGTGCCGCCGAGAATACCAACGGTAGAGCCTGGCGCAAACGAGAGGTTAATGTCTTCAAGAACGTCCTCTTCAGCGCTCTGACTGTACTTGAAGGACACGTTTTCAAAACGGACTGCGCCATTCTTAACGTCAGTCAAGCCGTGCTCTGGAGACTCAATAGCAGGTTCTTCGGAAAGAATCTCTCCGATTCGACGTACGCTGGTAATGGCTCGAGCAGTAAGCAAGAACACGCCAGAAATCATCATGAGAGAGTTCATGATAAGCAGTACGTAGCTCATGAAGCCCGTAAGCTCGCCAACGCCCAGTCTGCCAGCCATAATCATCTGGCCACCAAACCAAAGAATAGCCACGTTAGTGACATACATTGATGCTTGGAAAATAGGCAGGTTTAAAACGGAAGTACCAAAGGTCTTTGTAGCAGTCTGCGCATACTGCGTATTAACTTTTTCAAAGCGATTAGAGACATATCCTTCTCGGACATACGCCTTAATAGCGCGTACGGCCGCAAAGTCCTCCTGCAGAGCCTCGTTAAGCTTATCCATTGCACTCTGCATAACGCGGTACAAAGGGCTAACGCGCTTCACAATAAAGAAGAGTGCAATAGCCAAGAACGGCAGCACCGCAAAATACACTACTGCCAGCTCTGGACTCATAATAAAAGCCATAACCAAGCCCATGACCAGCATAATTGGTCCACGCATAAACGGGCGTGTACCCATTGCAAAGGCATTCTGAATAATGGTAACGTCTGACGTCAGTCGCGTGACCAGAGAGGATGAATCGTACTTATCAAGATTTGCAAAAGCAAACTCTTCCATACGGCGATACTCATCTTGCCTGAGTTGAGCGCCCAGTCCCATGGCTGCTTTTGCTGAGTAGCGTGCATAGCCAATACCAGCAAACATGGCGAGAAGAGCAAAGACAACCATAACGGTGCCGTTTATAAAAACAGTCTGAAGGTTGCCCTGCAAAATACCCTGGTCAACAATTTGGGCCATGAGTACAGGAATCACTAATTCGAGTAGGGACTCTGCAAACACACAGAGTCCCGACATAACAAAATCCTTTTTGTACGCGCCAAAATGGTCCAAGATTACCTTTAACTCAGCGCGAGCAGATGGAGCTTTTTCTTTTACAGAAACATCATTCATTACTAAAACACCACGTACCTTACTGTCTTGCGTTGCTTGGTTTGCTTATACCTCTTTTGGAAGCGTCTGAAGCGAAACCTCTTTGAGCTGCTCATTAGAAACAGGTGAAGGAGCGCTGGACATCAGATCAGAGCCAGAAGTAGTCTTTGGGAAGGCCATGACATCGCGGATGGAATCAGCACCTGCAAGCAGCATGCACACGCGGTCAAGACCAAGTGCAAAGCCGCCCATTGGAGGTGCGCCAAACGTCAGGGCCTCCATCAAGAAGCCAAACTGAGCCTTTGCGCGCTCTTCAGTAAAGCCGAGTTTCTCCAAAATCTTAAGCTGCAGCTCAGCGTTGTGGATACGCATTCCGCCGCCGCCAGCCTCAAAGCCGTCCATAACAAAGTCGTAGGTGTACGAACCCATAGCCAGAGGATTGGTATCCAGAAGGTCAAGCTCTTCCTCGCGAGGAAGCGTAAAGGGCTGGTGCTCAGAGGCGTAAGACTGAGTCTCTTCATCCCAGTGGAACAGTGGGAAGTTAACAACCCAGAGGAAATCATGACCTTCTCGTGGTACATCCAAGACCTTAGCCATATGCAGGCGCATACCACCAAGAATCTCATCTGTCTCCAGGCGGCCGCCCACAGCAAAAAGAATCAAGTCCCCTGCCTCAGCAGACATCTCTGCACGTAGTGCCTCAAGCTCTTCTGGCGAGAAGAACTTGGTGATAGGACCTCCCACGGAACCGTCCTCTTTGAAGGCGACCCATGCAAGTCCCTTAGCACCAAAGCCAGCAGCTACCTCGGCAAGCTTATCAACCTGAGAACGTGGCCAGGTGCCTGCGCCCTTAACGTTGATTGCCTTGACGTACTGACCATCAGTTGTTGCAGCAGAGCTAAAGAGCTTAAAGCTGGACTGCTTAAAGACCTCAGAGACGTCGTGAAGCTCCATACCAATGCGGGTATCAGGCTTATCGGAACCGTAAGTATCCATTGCGTCCCAGTACTGAATCTTGCGCAGTGGAGCTGGGAATTCAATACCCATCTTTGCAAATGCATCGCCCAGAATATCCTCAAGCTCTGCCATGACATCTTCCTCGCGGACAAATGCCATCTCCATATCAACCTGTGTAAACTCAGGCTGACGATCTGCACGAAGATCCTCATCGCGGAAGCACTTAGTAATCTGGTAGTAGCGCTCAACGCCACCAATCATCAGCAGCTGCTTCAATAGCTGTGGAGACTGTGGCAGTGCGTAGAAGTTTCCACCCTGCATTCTGGAAGGAACCAGGAAGTCACGAGCTCCCTCAGGAGTGGATTTGAACAGTGCTGGAGTCTCTACCTCAGTAAAGTCACGCTTATGGAAAGCCTCACGAAGCGCAAACGCAAAATCAGAACGCATACGAAGATTCTGTGCCATCTGTGGACGGCGCAGGTCAACATAGCGATACCTCAGGCGAAGGTCCTCGTTAACATCAATGTGGTTCTCAATCTGGAATGGTGGAACTGCACTAGTGTTAAGGACCTCAATCTTTGAAGCAAGTACCTCTACCTCACCGGTAGCAAGGGCCTCATTAGTCTGACCTTCAGAACGATGCTGAACCGTACCAGAAATTAAAACAGGCCACTCAGGACGAATAGTCTCTGCAGTTGCAAATGTTTCTGCATCAACATCTGGGTCAAATAGAATCTGTGTCAAACCCTCGCGATCACGAAGGTCAACAAAGATCAGGCCTCCAAAGTCACGACGACGCCAAACCCAACCAGTGAGCGTAACGGTCTGGCCGATATGCTCTGCGCGAAGCTCTCCACAGGTATGCGTATGCATACTGTGCAAATCAACAGCTGCGTGAGCGGAATAATTCTGGGGGGTTTCTGAGGAACAATCCATTTTTATCCTTTCGTCTTTGCTTCCCTGTGCCAAATCGGAAAGCGCCTTCAAGACGGCAAAAACGTGTAGACGGCACGTTCTTGCTCATAGATAGACTATTGTACTCTCCAACGTTTAGCTAAGCTCCCTCAATCTAAACTTAGAGCAGAATCATGCAGAATAAATAACTTACATTTATGTTTTTACGCTAGACTGAAGCTGATACACACAAGCCTCACTACGGGGCGAGAAGAACTTGGAGCTTTTCATGGCCTATAAAGCCGCTGTTTTTGATCTAGACGGAACACTTCTGAACACCATTGTTGATCTTGCTTGGGCAACAAATTACGCTCTTGAGCAGTTCAATATGCCTACCTATACCGTTGATGAGGTCCGTCAAATGGTAGGAAACGGCGTTGCAAAGCTTATCCGCGATGCTGTGCCAAAGGGCACCGATAATGAAACATACCAGCGTGTACTTGCGTGTTTTAAAGAGCACTACGCTGACCATAGCTTGGATAACACTGCTCCGTATCCTGGCATTCTTGAAGCTGTTGATACGCTTAGGGCTGCAGGTGTAAAGTGCACCGTTGTCTCAAACAAACCAGACTTTGCCATTGCAGATTTAATGAGCAATTTTTTCCCAGGTAGATTTGATTTTGCCCTAGGTCAGCGAGATGACCTTAAAAGAAAGCCTGATGCCGAACCTGTCCATTACGCCCTTGCTCGAATTGGCGTTGATCCTCAAGATGCTGTCTATATTGGAGACTCCGAGGTTGATGTTGCAACAGCACACAACAGTGGCATGCCTTGCATTAGCGTTACCTGGGGATTTAGAGATAAAGAAACGCTTCTAGCTGCAGGTGCCACCACACTCTGCGATACTGCAGATGAGATGGTGCAAGAAATTCTCAAATAGTAGCTCTAAAAATTGCAACCATCCGCTCATTGCCGCTGAGCGAGAAAAAACGTCCGCTTGCCTATGCCTCTCAATTCATCTGAATAAGCGTATTCTGAGGGCGGTATAGTCTATAAAAGTGCGTCCATAATTTGCGCGCAAGCGACGTGGAAAGGATTGCATCATGGGCAAGAAAAGTTCTGAGGTTCTCCAGATTTCTTACGAAGACCTGGTAGAGTACCTGCACAGTAATCACTCTGTGTACATGCAAGTCGGACACCAGGTTTATTACCTCACTGATGTCAATTTTGAGGCGTGGAGAGCTCAAGACACCAGTATCAGAAACTCAAAAAACCACTTTGTAGATTGTTCTGAACTAGTTCCTACGGTAGACGAATTTCTCGCTCTTCCTTTTATTAATGGAAAAACTATTAAAGACGTTTTTGCGCATGCAACGTTCTATGCATCCATGAAGAACGAAAAATCTGAATAATTCAAATTAATCAACGTTTTGTTGGCTATCTCTCAGCTAAAACTTAAAGGATCTGTTAATCGCAGATCCTTTTTTATTACCTGGTAGATTGCCTTATTAATCTGCATTTCTCATAAAAAACGCCGATGCAGTGCACCGGCGTTTAGCTTTTAATTTGAGAGAACGTGTCTACTCAACTGGCTTCTGAACCTCAAGAACCTCGGCAATCTCAACCTCAGCAGAAACCGTTCCGGCAAGCTCTGGAATAAGATCGTTGTACTTATTAGCAGAAGCCAGCTCAGAGGAAGCAGTCTTTGCGTAACGCTTAACTGCTGCGGCAGCACGGTTGACTGCGCTCAGCGTACCGGCGCCACCAACGCATCCTCCTGGACAAGCCATGCCCTCAAGAAGGTAGCCTGGATATTTACCCTTAACGGCATCCTTAAGCATAGCTCGGCACTCAGCAAGGCCGTCAACAGCCATGATAGGTACTTCTTTATCAGGATACTTCTGGTGAATGACGTTAACTACGGCACCTGCTACGCCACCAGCCACTGCAAAAGCACGACCATCATGAGATGCATTTTCAAAATCGGAATTGTCGTCATCAAGCTTGGTGTAGTCAATGCCCTTAGACTCCATCATTCCCGCAAGCTCCTCAAAGGTCAGAACAAAATCGACCTCGGACTTAACGGAACGACGCAGTGCCTCAAGCTTCTTAGCGGTACATGGTCCAATAAAAACAATCTTGGACTCTGGGTTTTGCTTTCTCACCAAACGAGCAGTCAAAACCATTGGAGTAAGAGCCATAGAGATTGCATCAGCATGCTCTGGGTGCTCTTTTTTAGCCATGGCAGACCAGGAAGGACAGCAACTTGTACCCATAAATGGAAGCTTCTCTGGGACTTCTTTGACAAAGTCTTCTGCTTCCTGAACAGTACAGAGGTCAGCGCCAGTTGCTACCTCTTCTACCTCGGCAAAGCCCATCTCTTTGAAGGCCTCACGAAGACGACCAACGCTGCCCTTGCCAAACTGACCAACAAACGAAGGAGCCACAATTGGAACAACGGTGTAACCCTCATTGATAGCCTGAATTACCTGGAAAATCTGGCTCTTATCGGCAATTGCGCCAAACGGGCAGTTGACCAGGCACTGGCCACAAGAAACGCACTTCTCGTAATCAATGTCTGCGCGACCGTGCTCATCAGAACCAATTGCATCCATACCACAAGCAGCAGCGCAAGGACGTACGTGGTGATGAATTGCCTGGTAAGGACAGACCTTGAAGCACATGCCACACTGAATACACTTTTCCTGGTCAATGTATGCTTTTTTGTCTACGAAGCTAATTGCCTCTTTTGGACAAATCTCTCGACAAGGGTGTGCAAGACAGCCCTGGCACGCATTGGTAACGCGATACACGTTGTCCTCGCAGGCATTGCACGCAAACTTGACAATGTTAATCAGAGGTGGCTGGTAATAAACCTCAGGCCTAGAGGCCTCTTCCAGGCCGTCAGAAATATGCTCTGGTTGATCCACGCCCTGCATAGGCATGCCCATAGTCATGCGAATGCGCTCACCAACAATAGCGCGCTCCAAGAAGACGCTCTCGCGATACGTTGCAATATCACCAGGAATAATCTTGTAAGGCAGCTCTTCCATCTGGCGAGCTATTTCATCAACGCTCTTATCTGCTTTTTCATACGCAAGCGTTGAAACCTCTTTAAATACCTTCCTGCGGATTTCAGTCAGGTTGGTATAGACACCTCGCATTGTGCCGGGCATTTCTCCCCCTCCTCGTTCACTTTATGCACGTCTGGGTAACGTATCCGCACAAAATGAATGTATGTCTCTACCACAAAGTATGTACTATAAGTCCACCTCGGTGATACCAAAATAAGAAAATCGCTCTGGAATATCCGTTTTAATCACAATTTTTGCGCTCGTGACTGGATGAATAAATTCAACGCGATATGCGTGGAGCATTAACGGCTGCGCTTTATGCTTCTTTTTTGCTCCACGTTGCAAAGAAGACACACCTCCATACAGCGCATCCCCCACCAGGGGAAATCCAAGTGACGAGAGATGCACTCTAATTTGATGCTTTCTTCCTGTCAGCAAATTGACCAGCAGCAAGCTTTGAGTTTGACCTTGTACTGACGATGCCACCCTAATGAGGCGTACCTCAGTTTGAGAAGGCTTACCTGAGGCTGAGATTCTCATCTTCTGAGCGTCATGCCGATCTTTTCCAATTGCCTTATCTATCAGCAGTTTATGTGGTTCAAACGCTCCCTTAACAGCTGCAAGATACTCTTTGGAAAGTTCCTTAGAGGCAATAAGCTGGTCAAACTGTGCCTGCGTTTCTTTTTTTAGCGAGAAAAGCACAATGCCCGTAGTCTCTCTATCAAGACGATTCAGAGCTTGGACCTGGGAAAGGTCTATCTGGATTGAGTTCTCAAGTGCGCGGAGTTTCTCGCAAACTACCTCAGTTAACGAGGGCTCTTGGGTACCGTCCGCATGAACGATAATTCCCGCTGGTTTATTCACGGCAAGTAGATACTCATCCTGGTACAAAATCTCAAGGTTGTTGTCAGACTGAAGAGCATCCACGCTACTCACCTCGCTTAACTACGTAGCGCTGCTCAGAGAGAACCTGAGCAAATGACTCGATTGTGCTCCACACATGGTCGGTGCATCGCCAGGCAACACTAACCGAGTACGACATCTCTTTTCCCAGCTCAATAATGTGAAGGCCAGACGTTTCAAAGTCGTAGTAAGACGAAGCAACCAGCTCTGATGGCAAGAAGCACGCGCCAACGCCTCTCATGGCAAGCGCCAAAAGCGTCTCGGAGTTTCTGGACATGACCTTGATAGTGGGAGAAATGCCCGAAGCAGCAAACGCATGGCGAGCAAAACTACCAGCAATATCTCGATTACCAACCGTTAAAAAGGGGCAAGCTTCCAGAGCCGTGAGCTTTCCCGTCTTTTTGACTTGCGCGACAACTGAGTCAACCTCATCTGCATACAAAGATTCAAGAAGCACTTGAGAAACTACCAGGACGATCTTCTCGTCAAACAGCTTTTTAACAACCAGGTCATACGACGATGAATTAACCGTTGCAACAATCAAGTCAAGCTGGCCTTCGGATAGCCACTCAACCAGCTCGTCATTCTCGCCCTCATCAAGCTCAATGGAGATATTTGGGTGCAATTTTTGGAAAGCAGCAATGGAGCGCGGCATGATGATGTGACCTCGTGTAGCAGTGACGCCAACACGCAAGCGACCTCGTTCGTTGCCTGCAATATCAAGAAACTCTTGATCCATAGCGCGACGCTGAGCCTGGAACCTACGGGCATAGCGCAAGAACTCTTCTCCCGCAAACGTGAGTGACAGCGGGACCGTACGTTCTAGCAACTTAGAGCCAAGTTCTTTCTCTGCTGCCGCAATATTTGCCGAGAGCGTTTGCTGCGTTACGCTCAGGCGTTCAGCCGCCTTGGTGAAGCTCTTTTCTTCTGCAACGGCAACAAAATAATCCATGGTTTGAAAGTTCATTTTTGCTCCCACTGTATTACAAAAATTACTTGTAATTATAACCATTGAAAACAGTTGGACTTCAACTTTTTAGTTGCCTACTCTATTTACATAAGAAATTCGTTTGGAGTGGATGCATGGTAGAGCTAATAGTACTAAGTGCCTTTGCGGTGATGCTCATCGTAGGTACATCCCTATCTTTCCCTCTTACATCTATCTTGACCATTGGTTTCTTCCTCTTTTTTGGCTACGGACTCTCCCGCAAAATCTCTGCAAAAACACTTCTTGTAGCGGCGTTTAAGTCTGTCTGGGAAGTTAAAACAATTATTGTGCTGTTTGCTGTTGTAGGCGCTATGAGCGCAGCATGGCGAGCAGCTGGAACCATTCCAGAGATTGTCAGCATTTCTGCTTCATTTATTTCTCCATCTATCTTTATTCTGGCAACATTCTTGCTCTGCACCATGATGTCTGTGCTTCTGGGCACGGCATTTGGTACCGCCGCAACCATGGGAATCATCTGCATGTCTATTGGTAGGGCAATTGGAGCAAGCGAGTTCTTTATTGGTGGTGCCGTCCTTGCAGGTAGCTACTTTGGAGATCGTTGCTCCCCTATGTCTACCAGCGCAATCCTTGTTTCGCAGCTTACCGATACCAATCTATCCAAGAACATTAACCGCATGCTTCGTACCAGCGTAGTGCCTTTCATTGCCGCATGCGTTATCTATGTAGCGTGGGATTTCTTTATGGCAAACACGGGAACTATTCCCGATATTACTGGTCTTCTAAGCCGTGCATTTAGACTTTCTTGGATTTCGCTCACACCAGCACTTCTTGTAATTGTTTTCTCGCTTCTTAAGGTTGATGTCATTGTGACCATGGCATCCAGCCTGGTACTGGCCTGCATTCTTTGTGTCACCATCCAGCGCGTTCCACTTGCGGACCTGCCAATCATTCTGCTCTTTGGACTTCGCGCCCCAGGAGCCACCGTGGCAAACATGGTGAATGGTGGCGGCGTTTTCTCCATGATGAACGTCTTGACAATCGTAACCATTTCTTCAAGCTACGCTGGTCTTTTCCAGACAACTGGACTGCTTCGCCGTATGTGCCAGCTGGTAGCTGACCTCTCCGATAACTCCACGCCTTTCTTTGGCGTTCTGATTACCAGCATGTTTACCTCAATGGTTTCTTGCAATCAGACCCTTGCTATTATGCTGACAAACGATCTGTGCGAGAACGCAGAAAACTCTTCTAGCGCCCTTGCTTTGGATATCGAGAATAGCGCTGTAATCCTTGCTCCTCTGGTACCGTGGTCCATTTCAAACATCTCGGTACTCTCTGCAATTGGTGCACCTTCTATGAGTCTTCTAGCTGCAAGTTTCCTCTATTTGCTGCCTCTTTGGACTCTGGGAATTTCTCTGTGGCTCCATCGCCGCCCAGCAAAAATTGACGGTCATCGTGCTCGTTGGCTTGGCCTCACCTCTGACGATGTCCGTAGCTGCTCTTGGCCTCGCGTGCAGGATGATGAGTCTGCAGACTCTACCGCAAGTCTTCCTGCTGTAAAGGTTGCTTAACAAAACAAACCCTCCCGAGTCACTGACACGAGAGGGTTTACATGTAACTGTTAGAATCCGTTAGTTATTACTGCCTGGCTTTTACCTCAGCAACAAGCTGGTCAGCAGGCACCTGTACCTGCTCGTGAGACTCCATGTCACGAAGAGTTACCGCACCAGCCTCAACCTCATCTGGGCCAATAACCACGCAAAGCGTTGCACCCATCTTATCCGCCTGCTTAAACTGAGCTTTTAGCGAACGACCAGTACGATCAGCCTCGCATCTAATGCCAGCCTCACGCAGCGCCAACACAGCATCAAATACAACAGGAGCCTGTTCAGCACCTGCGCAAGCAACATAAACACAGCTTGGAGCTGCTGGCTCAGTTGCAACACCAAGAGCCTCCAGCGCAAGCATAATGCGCTCAAAACCGACAGCAAAACCGACACCTGGAGTTGGCTTTCCACCTTCAAGCTCAACAAGACCGTCATAACGACCGCCACCACCAATGGCGCCAACACCAGCGCTTGGAATCTCTACCTCAAACACGGTACGCGTATAGTAATCCAGACCACGAACAAGTGTTGGATCCTCAACGTATGAAATACCCGCAGCATCCAAATAGGCCTTGACCTGCTCATAGTGAGCACGACAATCATCACACAGGTTGTCAGAAATCAGTGGAGCGTCCTTCATGACCGCGTGACAACTCTCGTTTTTGCAGTCAAATGCACGCAGCGGATTAATTTCTGCGCGCTCAAGACAGTCCTCACACATCTCATCCTTGTGATCAAGAATGAACTGCTTGACCTTCTCGCGATATGCTGGGCGGCACTCCGCATCACCCATGGAGTTAATCATGAGCTTCATATCAGCTGGCGAGAAACCCATCTGCTCGTAAAACTTCATCAACATGATGATGGACTCTGCATCGGCAGCTGGATCAGAAGCTCCAAGCCACTCAACGCCTACCTGGTGGAACTGACGCAGACGGCCCTTCTGAGGACGCTCTCCCCTAAACATTGACTCGGCATACCAAAGCTTTGCGGGTGTTCCTCCCTGTGGCACAAAGTTGTGCTCAACAGCAGCACGAACCACACCAGCAGTTCCCTCAGGACGCATAGCCATGCGCTGACGAGGCTTAAGACCGGACTCATTACCGGCAGCCAGCAGGTCCTCAAGCAACGCACCTGAAAAGACGCGGAACATCTCTTTGCGTACGACGTCGGTAGACTCACCAATACCGTGAACAAAGGTATCTACCTGCTCAAGTGCAGGAGTCTCAATGCGGTCAAAGCCATAAGTACCAAACAGATGGCGAGCAACATCCTGCATATGCTCCCAAGAGCGCATATAGCCGCCGTAAAGATCTTCGGTACCTTGAATTCTCTGACCCATGAATCCTCCTTGTTACAAACATAGACGCTTCTAGTTTACCCGTGAGCGGCAACTCTGGCACAGAAAAGCTTTTATAACTTTTGAAACCTATGAAAAAATCCGATTATTTTCTAGAAAACGTGAAAAAGTGCTCATGTAAGGGTTGCTTTTTAATTCCTACCATTTAGTATGAATTAGCGGATTTTGGGGTATGACAAAAACGTCAGTGACATTGGCGTTTGTCTTTGTCACAAAACCGCACTAGCACAAAGGTTTTGCTCGCCCTAGAGCTGCCCAAACTGGCTAGTCACAAACGTATCACGTGCTTGCACGTAGAGATATTTGGAGAGAGATTTATGGCAACTGAGCTACTCCGTGTAAACGGAATTTCCGCAGGTACCGAGGAGAAATCCATCCTGCATTCAATTGATCTGAGCATTGGTGATGGCCAGGCTCACGTTCTGATGGGACCTAACGGCGCAGGTAAATCAACACTTGGCCGCGTCATCATGGGTGACCCCACCTATAAGATTACCGATGGTTCCCTCATCTTTAATGGCGAGGATGTAACTGAGCTTGCTGCAGATAAGCGCTCACTTGCAGGCATCTTCCTCTCCTATCAGGCACCTGTTGAGGTTCCTGGTGTTCCTCTTTATTCATTCCTGCGCACCATCACACAGATGCGTCCTGAGCTTAAGATGACCGCTCGTCAGTTCCGTCAGCGTGTTGGTCAGATTTCTGATCAGCTTGAGCTTGACCAGGGTTTCTTGATGCGTGAACTTAACGTTGGCTTCTCTGGTGGCGAGAAGAAAAAGGTTGAGATGCTTCAGCTTCTGCTGCTTCAGCCTAAACTTGCCATTCTCGACGAAACTGACTCCGGCCTGGACGTTGACGCACTCTCCGTTGTTTCAAAGGGTATTCAGGCTTATCGCGAGACCTGCAACGGATCGCTGCTCATCATTACTCACAACACCCGCATTCTTGAGCGCCTTGAGATTGACCGCACTCACGTTATGGTTAAGGGTCACCTGGTAGCTGACGGTCCTGCGAACCTCATCAACCAAATTGATCGCGAGGGCTTTGAGCATTTTGAGAACCAAACAGATGAGGGTGGTGCTAACTAGTGAGCGAGAAGAAGCGATCTGAGGTCGCTGACGTAGACCGCTCGCTCTACGACTTCACCAAGTCCGAAGAGGGTTACGAGCGCTACGATGATGGCCTAACGCCAGAAATTGTGCGTGCTATTTCCGAGAAAAAAGAAGAGCCCAAGTGGATGCTTCAGATGAGGTTGTCGGCTCTGGAAACCTATCACCAGCGTCAGATGGCCACCAATTGGGGACCTTCTATTGCAGGTTTGGATTTGAACCATATCTCCACGTATGTCTCGCCAAAGACTCATCAGGCAAATAGCTGGGACGATGTACCTGAGGATATTAGGGATACCTTTGATCGTCTGGGCATTCCACAAGCAGAGGCAGAGAGCCTTGCTGGTGTTGGTGCTCAGTACGATTCTGAGATTGTCTACCACAACATGCGTGAGGAAGTTGCTGAACAGGGTGTTATTTACACCACCATTGAGGATGCTCTGCACGATCCACAGTGGGAGCCTGTTGTTAAAGAATACTTTGGCAAGTTGATTCCTCCTTCAGACCACAAGTTTGCGGCACTGCACTATGCTGTGTGGTCTGGCGGTTCTTTTGTTTATGTTCCTAAAAATGTCACTCTAGACTATCCTCTTCAGAGCTACTTTAGGCTGAATGCCCAGGGTGCTGGCCAGTTTGAGCACACACTTATTATTGTTGAGGAAGGCGCTGATCTGCACTTTATTGAGGGCTGTTCTGCACCTAAGTACTACGCAGCAAACCTTCACGCTGGAGCTGTTGAGCTCTTTGTTAAGGACGGTGCTCGACTGCGTTACTCGACCATCGAAAACTGGTCCAAGAATATGTACAACCTCAATACCAAGCGCGCCATCATTGGCAGTAACGCAAAGATGGAGTGGGTCTCGGGCTCTTTTGGCAGCCACGTTTCCTACCTCTACCCTTCTACCATCATGAACGGAGATTCCTCTAACTGCGAGTTCACTGGTATTACGTTTGCAGGAGCTACTCAAGACCTGGATACAGGTTGTAAGGTGATTATTAACGGCTCCAATAACTCGGCAAACGTTGACACTAAATCCATCTCCAAGGATGGCGGCGTCAACACCTTCCGCTCCGCAGTTACCGTTGGTCGTAAAGCAGAAAACGCTCGCGTGGCATTCTCATGTCAGTCCCTGATGCTAGACAACATCAGCCGTTCTGACACCATCCCAGAAATGGATGTCCGCAATTCAACTGCTCAAATTGGACATGAAGCAACTATTGGACGTATTTCTGACGACACCGTTTTGTATTTGATGAGCCGCGGTTGCTCTGAGGCTGAGGCTCGCACCATGGTAGTAAACGGATTTGCAAACCCTGTCTCAAAAGAGCTTCCTATGGAGTATGCCGTTGAGATGAATAACCTTATTAAACTTGAGATGGAAGGAGCGATTGGCTAATGGATAACGTTTTGATTAATCGCGCCAACGTCCCTGCAGCTCAGACATGGAACCGTCTACACGCCAACTCTTTGTCAGTTACCGTCCCTAATCATGCCGATGCAGGCAAAGTGTATCTGCATTTACCTCGTCTTTTTGAGCGCATTGAGTGTGGAATGGGCCAAGAGGTTACTGATTACGTTGAGTCTCAGGTATTTAAATCTGATTTCTACAATGTTCCCGCTTATACCAAGCGAGAAGAACCTATTGTTGTTGCGGTTTCTGCTGCTCAAAACCAGTGTGCAAATACCGGCATTATTGTGCGTGAAAGCGCTGAGGCCACTGTAGTTATCGCCGCTTTTGCAGGCGAGAAGAGCACAGATGCTACTAGCAACAACGCGAACGCCAGCGACGCGCTCCCAACAAGCGCTGCGCTCACCCGCATTGTTGTTGAAGCTGGCGCAAAGCTGCACCTCATTGAGATGCTTGGTGTCAACGAAGGCCAGCAGCACCTTGAGAGTGTTGGACTTGAGGTTCACCAGGACGCTGCTGTTGATGTTAAGCAGTACGCTCTGGGCGGCTCAACCATTGGTCTTGGACTCACCGCTAACTTAGTTGGCGCTCGAGCTCGCCTTGACCTCAACAATCGCTATCACGCTACTCACGAAGAGACGCTTGATATCAACCACCTGGTACGCATGCGTGGAACCTCTACGCGCGCGCAGCTCACTGAGTCTGGCGTCCTTAACGAGGCAGCTAAAAAGACGCTTCGCGCAACCATCGATCTTGTCCGTGGCGCAAAGGATGCCCAGGGCAACGAGATTGAAACGGTCATGATTCTTGGCGACGATGTTGTCAACAAGACCATGCCTGTTATTCTCTGCGATGAGGACGATGTTGCTGGTAACCACGGAGCCACCATAGGATCTGTTTCTCCTGAGCAGCTTGATTATCTTGCAGCTCGAGGACTTTCTCGCCAAGCTGCAGAGCAGCTGTTTGTACGCGCTCTCTTTGAAGACGCCATCATCAACGCGCCTGAGGAGATTTCTCACCGCGTGGCTGTTGAGCGTTGCGAGGCTGAGCTGGGCACAGAAATTGCTCACGACTATGACGAAGCCGCAGGTAGCAACGATGTGCCTGGCAGCAATGGCAGGGATTCTAACGCTGAAGCCGATTTCAACAAAGGTGGTGTCGCGTAATGACCGACGCAGAAGTTGCTCAGATTACCGATAACCCTTACAAGGCAGATTTTCCGCTTCTGGCAGCAAATCCCGAGGTAGCGTACTTGGACAGTGCTGCTACTTCTCAGCGCCCACGCGAGGTTATTGAGGCGCAGTCGCGCTTCTACGAGACCATGAACGCAAACGCTCTGCGCGGACTGTATCGTTGGAGTGTGGAAGCAACCGCAGCTATCGAGGGTGCTCGCGCTTCAATTGCAAAGTTTATTGGCGCTGTCGATAAAAACGGCAAGCCAGAAGACCGTCAGATTATCTTTACGCGTAACACTTCTGAGGCGCTTAATCTAGTTGCTTCAAGCCTTGGTCGCTATGCGCTTAAACCAGGCGATGACGTGGTCATTTCCATCATGGAACACCACTCTAACATCATTCCTTGGCAGCAGATTTGCAAGGCTACCGGCGCCAACCTGGTGTATCTGCGCATGAACTCGCAGTATCAGATTACGCCTGAAGAGATTGCATCAAAGATCACCGAGCGAGCAAAGATTGTGTCTGTCACACACGTCTCCAACGTGCTAGGAACTCACAACGACATCAAGGCCATTGCCAAGCGCGCTCACACTGTGGGTGCCTACATGGTAGTTGACGCCGCTCAGTCTGCACCTCACATCCCTATTGACGTGCACGATCTTGACTGCGATTTGCTGGCTTTCTCGGCACACAAGATGTGCGGACCTATGGGCATTGGTGTGCTTTGGGGCCGCTCCGAGCTGCTCGATGCCATGCCGCCATTCCTTACCGGCGGCGAGATGATTGATTCCGTCACCGAAACCAGCGCCGTTTGGGCTCCTGTTCCCGAGAAGTTTGAGGCAGGCACGCAGGACGCCGCGGGTATCTATGCTACCGGCATCGCTGTCGAATACCTCAATGGCTTGGACATGGCAAAGATTGAGAAGCGAGAAGAACTTCTCGCCAGGTACTTGGTGCAGCAACTGTGCACGCTGGACTTTGTTGACATCGTTGGCTCTAAGCTGGGACAAAACCACGTGGGCGCTGTGGCGTTTAACGTGCGCGGCGTTCATCCACACGATGTCTCGAGCATCCTAGACATGAACAACGTTTGCATTCGCGCTGGTCATCACTGTGCCGAGCCGCTTCTGATTGAGCTGCACGAGTCCAGCACCTGCCGCGCATCCGTTGCGTTCTACAACGATAAACACGACATTGACCAGCTGATTGAGGGTCTTAACCAGGTATGGAAGATCTTTGGCAGCGCGGTCAGCAGCAAATAAACAAGGAGTTGAAATAAGTGGCAGCAAACGACCTGTATAACGCTGAGTTTATGGACCACGTTTCTCACCCCGATTACAAATATCAGATGGACAACCCTACCGTTTCTCACGAGGGCGTTAACCCTTCTTGTGGCGATGAGCTAACGTTTTCCGTGCGCATTGAGGACGGAAAGATTGCTGAGGCTGCTTTTGTGGGCAGTGGATGCGCAATTTCTCAGGCATCCGCCGACATCATGAGCGACCTGATGATTGACCGCACTCCAGAAGAAGCTATTGAGCTCTGCAAACTCTTCGGGCGCATGATTCGCGGAGAAGAGACTGACGAGGCAGTGCTTGACCAGCTGGAAGACGCCAACATTCTGCACGACATCGCTCACATGCCCGCGCGCGTTAAGTGCGCTGAGCTGGCATGGCACACGCTCGAGGAGATGCTTGAGGCTCACAACAGCGGTTCCGCTGCAGCTGGCGCATCGACCACCGAGGATGGCGTGGGCGCGAATAGCGGCAGCGCCGCGAACGCGGGCAACGGCGGCGCCGCGAGCGCCAAGGACGGCGAGTAGTCGTGGCCGGAATGTTCTCTACAAAGGGAATGTATGCGCTCCGTGCAATGGCTGACCTGGCCATTCACGAGGGCTGGGTCTCGTTGGGCGATGTTTCCGAGCGCCAGAACATCTCGCGTAAGTACCTTGAGCAGGTCATTGCGCTGATGCACAAGGCTGGATACGTCGAGAGCCTGCGCGGAAAAGGCGGCGGCTATCGACTCACGCGCAAGCCCGAGGACTACACGCTGGGCGAGATTCTTCGCGCGGCCGAAGGCAATCTTGCTCCTGCTAGCTGCTTGAACTGCACAAACACCACGCTTTGCCCTCAGATGGAGTCCTGCACCACCATCAACATCTGGCGCGACCTTGGCCGCATGACCTCCAGTTTCCTGGACAGCAAGACGCTTGCGGACATCGCCCGCAACGAAGGCAACATGCACGTCTCCCCCGCCAACAATCCCACTGCTGAGTAAGCGTTTAAACTGCGCTTTTATTGTCGTGTGCGGTGAGACTTGCACAGCGAGATGACCCCAGAGTGCACTGGGTTTCTCGCGAGAAGAGCGCACCAGGAGTGCGCCGAGTGTGCACTGGATGCACGCTAGATGTGTTCCGAATACGCGCCTGAAAAGTTAATAGCGAAGTGCGCCTGAAAAGTACGTCAAGTCTGAACAATTTGCCGGATTTTCTCACCATGTCTGAGTGATTTGCCGGTTTTTCTTACCAAGTCTGAGTAAATTCACTCAGACTTGATGTGACTTTCAGGCTCTAATTTCCTATTCCTTGAAGAATTTCATTGCAGATTTAAGCCCGACTTACTAAATCTTTTCCAGCTCCTTCCACAATTTAATTCTTTTTTCTCTTTCAATCTGCCTTTGTTCTAAAGATGTATGTCTTCTCGATAAATTTAGCCTTGAGCGAATGACTGTAAATAGATTGTCCATAAAAACAATGTCGTCATATTCATTTTTGCTAATTACAAACTCTTCTATGCCAGCAGCTAAAAGTTCATTACTTCGTTTGTAGTCTCTACCTGCAATCTCAATCGATTCATGAACAGATCCGTTATATTCAAGTGCTACATTTTGAGTACCTCGTGCATTTGATACACCGCTGGATAGAAGTAAATCGATCGCACGATTTTTCTTTTGAGATTTGATACCTGACATGTTTTGTATCTCAAATTCTTTGTTTAACTCAACGCATGGAATAGCATATCCACCTTTATACACTGGCATTAAAGCTCGAAGTGCAAGTTTAACCTCCATCGGGGAAGCTGCATTTTCAACAGACAAATCTGCCGCAGCCTTTACTTTTCTAAAAGATCTAGCACCTTTCTTTTTGCTGAGATATGCAAATAATTCTGACTTTTTGAAAAGAGGTGAATACCAATTTGACTGCAATTCTCCTGTTGACGCATCAATAACAAAACGTCCTTGGAATTCTGAAATGAGAAGCACTAGTTCTAACAGACTCAATTTAGAAGCCATTTGAAACAGCAATTCAAATGGAGATGAAATTAAAACTGAAGAGCTATTTATATTCAGTTTTATCACAGAGCCAAATGAAGCACAGGTATCTACATGAAAATGAATTCCCTCATAAACACAGGAATTCTTTTTATTGCTCACAGTAATTTCAACTGGATTTTTAAGTTCAATACCATAATCTACTAGCAACTCGGTATTAATAGCTCTAACCAAATCGCGATAAGGAGTATCCTCTTTGGCCAGTAATTGTCTAGTATCTAAATTAAACTTATTCAGATACTCATTAAATCCATGAGTTAAGAGTTCGTGTCTCCGTGTTCGCAAAGCACGATAAATTTGTAGAGCAGATGTATGTGAAAGGTAATATTCCATATGGAAATAGTATTTCTAAAAGTCAAATAAGCAAAACAACAAAACCCTACGAATATTTGATTAATACGGTATTTCCGCAGATAGATTAAAAACACCTTAAAATATCATCTTATAAAAGTCCTGCTACAAAGGTTAGACCGCTAAATAAATGTACTTTCTCAATTTTGTGACAAATAAGTGACAAAATTAGAATTCCATAATTTAAATGAGTATTCTTCTCCATGCTGCATGACGCAAATGAGTATTACATGTTAATTGATGCTAGTCCGAAATGCGAACTTGATTAAGCAGCTTGCGCACTTCTCTTTCATGAAACCGAACCTGAATAGTTTGACAAGTCTGAACAAAATCACTCAGATAAGGCAAGAAAAACAGGCAAATGACTCAGACATGGCGAGAAAATCCGGCAAATCGTTCAGACTTGGCGAGAAAATCAGGCTCGCATCAACCGCCTCTCGCGAGAAGGGCGTGCTAGGTGCACGTCTTTCGCACATACCGCGCCCAACAAAAAAACGGACCTGGAGAAAATCCAGGTCCGTTGCTTTAACTAGCAGCAAGAACGCGCCATCGCATCGCGCCATCGCGTCGCTTCGACGCGCGTTCAGAGCATGCCGTAGGTTAGTTCCAGCCCTTACCGTCGGAACCAAACTCGCGGATGAGCTCCTTGGTGCGCTCGACGATTGCCTCACGACCAGGCTTCAGGAGCTTACGAGGATCGTAACCCTTGCCGTTATCAACAAGGCCAGCCTCAACGTACTTCTTGGTTGCCTCAGCAAAGACAAGCTGAAGATCGGTGTTAACGTTGATCTTGGAGATGCCCATAGAGATGGCCTTCTGAACCTGCTCTACAGGAATGCCGGTACCACCGTGGAGAACAAGTGGAAGATCACCAACGCGCTCCTTGATAGCCTTGAGCTGGTCAAAGGAGAGACCCTCCCAGTTGGCTGGGTAGATGCCGTGAATGTTACCGATGCCGCAAGCAAGGAAGTCAACGCCCAGGTCAGCAATCTTTGCGCACTGCTCAGGATCGGCAAGCTCACCCTTAGCGGTAACGCCGTCCTCGGTGCCGCCAATGCCGCCGACCTCAGCCTCAACAGAAATACCCTTTGCGTGAGCTGCCTTTACGACCTCTTCGGTACGCTTAAGGTTGGTCTCAAAATCAGGCTCGTGAGAACCGTCGTACATGATGGAAGTAAATCCAGCCTCGATGCACTTGAATGCATCCTCGTATGAACCGTGGTCAAGGTGGAGAGCAACTGGAACAGTGATGTTCTTGTCCTCAACAAGACGACGAACCATATCTGCAACAACGCGGTAGCTTACCTGCCACTTTGCTGCACCGCTGGTGCACTGGATGATGACAGGAGACTGAAGCTCTTCTGCCGCATCAAGGATTGCTGCGGTCCACTCAAGGTTGTTCTCGTTGAATGCGCCGATGCCATAGTGGCCCTTCTCGGCACTCTGGAGCATGGCTTTTGCGCTTACAAGCATGCTAAACCTCCGTTTGACGGAAAACTGATACATATAAATGATACCTTGTTTCATCACCTTTGATACGGTCGTTTTTAACAAAACATCGCAAGAAACCCAACGCACATTCTGACAAAAAATCTCACAGTCAAAATGGCGAAAAGTCCTTACACTTTCCACGAGAAATCCACACAGCAAAAAACCAGGTTTCGTCGCGTCGACGTTACCTTTTCAAAGCTTCTTGTCAGCTGATGTTGCGATTTAGCGACGAAACATTACATCTTCACAGAAATGAGGTAGGCTATCAGTTCAAAGAAAGGAGCATCTTGTGAGCTATAAGCATTTTGATGCAGACAAAACTCGATTTGCTTCGCCTGCTCAACCTACAAATGAAGCAGTCAACGAAAAACCTAGCCTTTTTAAGGACGTTTCAATTACCCAAATTCTGGCAACCTCGCTTGCTGCAGTAACTTCATTTATGTTATCAAACCAGATTGGTGTTGCTGGCTCGATTATCGGAGTGGCTGTTGGTGCTGCTGCATCGGCATTTGCTTCGCAGATTTACCAGAACGTTATTAGGCGTTCTACGCACAAATTCCGCAGCAATAATAATAATGAATATGACCAACAGGTATATCCTAACAGCAACCAAAGTACTCTAGAGAACACACAATACATGCCTCAACCTCAATATGCACCTTCTCGCAATTACTATCCCAACACCACCTCTCATGCGGGACAGCCATCGCGGACAAATCGCACACCAACAGTATCTCGTAAGCATACAAAGGCACTAACTGTTGTAACCATTCTCTCGATTATCTTTACCATTACTGCCGTCATTCTTTATGCCATGTTCCTGAACTTTATCACCAACGGATCTGGCCTTGGACCAAAGGTGAGCACCAGCTCAGTTGTGATAGAAAAAACTGCAGACACAAGTAATTCGACAGATAAAAAAGATGACTCCAGCTCATCTAGCGAGAAAACCGATGAATCAAGCAAGTCCACTGATTCCAAGGATTCTTCCGAGACTTCTGACTCCAAAAAGTCAGAAAATACCAGTTCAGACAGCTCATCTAGCTCGGAAAAGACAAGCGACTCAAATAATTCTAGTAACTCTAGTAACTCGTCGGATAATTCTTCCAGCAATAATTCTGGAACAGACAACTCTAGCAGTAATTCTGAATCAAATCAGAACTCTAACTCTGGCAACAGTTCTAACAGCGGGTCTAACAGTTCTAGTTCTAACAGTTCTAACGGAAGTAACTAGTTGACGGCACAGTTAAGTGGCCGGTACATCTAGCAGTACTTTCGTTTACATAGTAACTACAAGCAGCAACTCTCACTGAGCTTGCTACAGAAAGGATGGGTATGGAAACCACAAACGCATGGAAAAAGTACACCTCGGAGGACCTGGAGAAGCTCCAGTCATTTACCGAGGGCTACAGAAAGTTTATCTCCGAGAACAAGACTGAGCGCGAATGCGCCGCAAGCGCCATCAAGCTTGCCGAGGCAGCAGGTTACGTCAAGCTTTCCGATGCTATCGCTGCAGGTAAAACCCTCAAGGCTGGCGACAAAGTCTACGCAGACATTCGCGGCAAGTCCGTCATCTTTGTCCAGATTGGCACCAAATCCCTGGAAGAGGGCCTGAACATCCTCGGCGCTCACATCGACTCCCCTCGCCTGGACATCAAGCAGAACCCTCTTGAGGAGCGCAACGAGCTGGCCACCTTTGACACCCACTACTACGGCGGCGTCAAGAAGTACCAGTGGGTCACCATTCCTCTGGCAATTCACGGAGTTCTTGCACTTAAAGACGGTAGCGTTGTAAACGTATGCGTTGGTGAGGACCCAACCGATCCTGTTTTCTGCATCTCCGACCTTCTCATCCACTTGAGTGCTGAGCAGCTTGGAAAGACCGCATCCAAGGTCATTGAGGGCGAGATGCTCGACCTCATTATTGGCAACCGCCCACTTGTTTGGGGCCAAAATGGCGAGAAACCCGCTGATGCAGAGGGCGACGAACCAAAGGAAGCTGTTAAGGCTAACGTCATCAACATCCTGAAGAACCTCTACGGCATTGAGGAGGCAGACCTTCTCTCCGCTGAGCTTGAGATTGTTCCTGCAGGACCTGCTCGCGACATGGGCTTTGACCGCTCCATGATCTTGGGCTACGGTCACGACGACCGCAGTTGCTCCTACCCTTCCCTAATTGCGCAGCTTGAGTGCAACACTCCTGCTCGAACCTCGGTAACTATCCTGACCGATAAGGAAGAGATTGGCTCCGTTGGCGCTACTGGCATGAACTCCCTCTTCTTTGAGAACATCATGGCAGAGGTCCTGGCGCTTGCCGGTTTTGAGTCTCCACTTTCTCTGCGCCGCTGCATGGCTAACTCCTACATGCTCTCCAGCGACGTTTCTGCTGGTTATGACCCAAGCTTTGCTGGTAGCTTTGAAATCAAGAACTCCGCCATCATGGGTCACGGTCTTGCTTTCAACAAGTTCACTGGTAGCGGTGGCAAGTTTGGCTCTAACGATGCCGATGCCGAGTACGTTGCACTGATTCGTCGCATTATGGACAACGCTGGCGTCCAGTTCCAGACCGCTGAACTTGGCCGCGTTGACGCTGGTGGTGGCGGAACTATCGCATACATGCTGGCAAAATACGGCATGCACGTCATCGACTGCGGCGTCCCTGTTCTCTCCATGCACGCACCTTGGGAGGTTGCAAACAAGGCTGACATCTTCGAGGCATATCGCGGATATCGTGCATTTCTCGAGTTCAGCGAGTAAGCAGGCTGCGTAATTACCTGCACAAATTACCTGCGCACACAAATTCCGCATGTAAATCGAGCTAACAAGAAAGACGTGAGAGCCAAACCTCTCACGTCTTTTTCTGTATCAAATCTAGGGCGAGAAACCCGCAAGACAAGACCCGCACGTCGAGAAACACGCACTTCCAGAAACCCGCGCGCCGAGAAACCCGTGGCACTCGCGTCTGCGCGTATAAGACAACTATCCCAGCAACGAAAGCACTTCTCGCTTGGCGGCCAAAAACTCTTCGCTTAGGTCAAACGAAGCCAGTTTAGTACCTTGAACAGCGTCTTTGCTAGAGCCTACCGCCGTCGCATCAGCGCAGCCCTGTGGCTCAATAACGCCCACGATCTTGGTTACCACACCCTGTGCGGGACTTCCCGCCATCACGTAAATGCGCGAAGCCATGGCAACAGCCTCGTCAACGTCGTGCGTGATTACCAGCACCGAGAAACCAAACTCTTTTACAGAAGACATGAGCCACGCACGCATTTCTCGCCGTGTGAGAGCGTCAAGCGCCGAGAAAGGCTCGTCCAATAGCATGATGTCTGAGCCGATAAGCGCCGTGCGCAGGAACGCAACACGCTGTCTCATGCCGCCTGAGAGCTCGTAAGGCCAGCTTTGCGCCACACGCTCAAGTCCGCCACGCTCCAGCATCTCCTGGGCCCGTGTGCGCGCCTTAGCGCGCGAGACACCTTTCAGCTCAAGCGGAAGTGCTACGTTGTCGATGATGCGCTTACTTGGGATGAGCAGATCTTTCTGGAGCATGTAGCCAATGTGACCCGGATGACCCGTGACGTCGGAGCCATGCAGCAGCACCTTGCCCTCTTGCGGCTGCAAAAGACCCGCAAGTGCATGAAGCAACGTTGTCTTACCACAGCCTGAGCGACCAACCAGGCAGGTGATTGTACCCGGCTGCAGCTCAATTGAGATGTCCTTGGCAACAACCTGGCCGTTTCCCCAGACTAGCGTAAGGTGGCGTGCTTCAAGCGCCGGAGCATTCTGTTGCGGCTCGCATACAGCCGCAGCTCCAAGGTCCTTCTCGCCAGGAGCTTCTACGGTTACACTCTCTGTTATGTTAGTAGTTTGCTTATCCAAGGTACTCACTAGTAAATCCTGCGGATGGATCAATCTTATTCTCAAGCAGCTGCTGGTTATTGAGCCAGGTATAGAAACGCTGCCAACGAGCGGAGTCAATGACACCCCACTTCTCGGCGTCGTCAATATACTTAGCAGCCAAGAACTTCTGAGAGGCTTTAACCAGGTCAGCGTCAAGTTCTGGAACAGCTTTGAGCAGAATCTCTGCTGCCTCATCAGAGTTAGAAACGCAGAACTCATAACCCTTTCTGGTAGCGCTCAAAAATGCTTTAACAGCATCTGGATTCTTTTTTGCAAAGTCATCGTTTACCGCAATGACTGGCGTGTAGTAATCAAAGTTTTGATCAATAGCTGAAAAGGCAAAATAGTTGTATGCAAAATTCTGAACACGAGCGTTTTGAACAGCCCACTGCTCATACACCCAAACAGCATCAAACATCTTTGCTTTTAAGCCAGATACCTCATCATCTACCTCGTAAGGTACCATCTTAAGCGTTGAAGGATCTCCGCCATCGGACTCCATAACAGACCTGATAGTAGCTTGCTCAACAGGAAGATTCCACGTTGCGTAAGTATGATTATTAAGGTCACGCGGACGAACAATGTGATCCTCTTCACGGCTCATAATGCCCGAAAGATTGTGCTGAATGATAGCAGCCACCGCAGTATACGGTAGTGGATTAGATGACGAGAGACTGTTAGCAATATAGTCCTGATAGGTAACACCCATCTGAGCACCGCCAGCACCAATCAGCGCATCAGCACCGTCAGCGGGTGGCTGCTGAATGGTTACCTTGAGGCCTACTTCGTCAAAGTAGCCCTTCACCTGAGCTACATAAATACCGGTGTGATTGGTATTTGGCGTATAGTCCAGGGCAAACGTAATCTCTGTAGTACCACCAGTATTTTGGCCCGTGCCATTGTTGCCACCGTTGGAGGGAGCAGATGGTTGTTCAAGCGAGCAACCTGCGCAAAATCCTGCTGTCGAGAAACCCATCGCAGCTAGAAAGCCTTTTCTTGTCATGCCCTTGCAATTTGGTGCATTCATGCGTCTAATCACTTCTTTCTTTGAGTTTGTTAAGGTTATTGTGCAGATCCTTTGACGTTTTGAGACGTATCCCAAGGAAGTGCGCACTTTTGGATAAGTTCTACAAGCTTCATCAACACCAGCGACAATGCGGAAACCACCACGATTGCCGCAAACATCCTATCGTACGCAAATGCTTTTCTGACGCGCGTCATGTAGACGCCAAGACCAGCATCGCCTCCCAGCCATTCTGCGATTACTGCACCAATTACGGCGTAAGTCACACTCATTTTTAGCCCCGAGAAAAACTGTGGTGCAGCAGCTGCCAACTTGACGTGCCAAAAAACCTGCATACGAGTGGCTCCCATGGTGGTCATCAGATCAACCATATCAGGATCAATCGCTTTAAATGCTGAGTTCAATGCCACGGTAATAGGGAAAAACGTTGAAATAGCTACAAGAACAATCTTTGGCAAAAGACCGTATCCCAACCAGAGCACCAGAAGCGGGGCAATGGTCACAACAGGAATAGTCTGTGAAATGGTGATAAGTGGAGAAAGTAATTTGTCCAGAGTTTTAAAGAAGTCCATAAAGACCGCAAGCAAAAAGCCGATAAGTACACCAATAGCAAGACCAACAAAGGATTCTAGAAGCGTAATTCCTGTGTGTGTCATAAGAAGCTGAAAATCCTTAACCAGCGCAAATACAACCTGAATAGGAGTTGGAACTAAATAATTTGGAATAATTCCCACAACAATAACAAGCTGCCAAAGTGCAAGAAAAGAAGTAAGGGATATGGCTTGTAGTGCAAACTGAGAAAGTTTTTTCATATGCCCTCCTTCTTGTAGCGCGTAAGGACGGCATTTGCTCCCTACGCTGGCATTACCCAGATCAGGTTCTTGGGTCGCAGTATTAGGTGCTGCCTCTCAGCCGGGTCATTTCCCAGCTCCCCATTGAAATCATTATAGCGTGGACGTCGCTAACATCAAATAAAATGTTTAACAATCCCCTAAAAGGTCGGCTAACCCAGAAGCTCTTTAAGTCCCAGCTTATCCGCCTCAGTAATTTGACGTACGACTTTTGCTGGAGAACCAACAGCAAGAGAATTATCAGGAAGATCTTTAGTGACCAGGCTATTAGCACCAATAACGCAGTTATTGCCAATAGTTACACCAGGAAGCACCGTTACATTTCCACCAAACCAGCAGCTATCCCCTACCGTAATAGGTAAAGCTCGCTCATACCAAGCGTTTCTCTCCTCAGCGTCTAAAGGATGCTGAACGGTATACGCCTTAAATTGAGGCCCCACAAAACTATGGGCACCAAAAGTAATAGGCGCACAATCCATCAGGTAAGCACCGTGATTGATAAAGCTATGTGGGCCAATCTTGATGTTGAAGCCATAATCAACATTAAAAGGAGAAACTGCTGCGCTTCCCTCTCCCAATTCGCCGAGAAGTTCGGTCAAAATCTGACGACATTTTTCTTTATCGCTTGGGCGAGTCTGGTTAAACTCCCAGGCAAGATCCTTAGCACGCCAAAAAGCTGCGCTTTGTTCTGCATCAGCTTCACCACCGCACCACTCACCCGCACTCATACGTTCAAGCTTTGATTTCTTATTTTCTGAATTTACGGTGGTCTGCTTTGGATCAATATCGTACATAACTAACTCCTTGTGCTTTTTTATATAACAGCAAGAAGTGTAATAAAAGAAGAGCCCCTGACGAGACTCTTCTCGGCTAGTTTAAAGTTCTTGTAACCAACTACATCGCATCAAAAACATTTACCCACTTAAGCAGGAACTCTGTTTCTTTTACACGACCGCGCGCAAGCTCTGCTGCAGCAATAATGCCAAGCCATTCGTTTACATACTGACGTGTACATCCCTGCTTGGTGCAATAAAGATTGATGTACTTCTCGGCAAGCTGCTCATCACCATGAAGAAGCAGGTGCAGATAAGTTGTAGCGCAATCTGCAGCGCCGTTACCCTGAGTTGCGTGTGCCCAGTCAAGAATTACGGGAGCACCATCTTCAGCGAGAATAACATTAGAAGGTACAAAGTCACCATGACAGACCTTGGTATGAGGCTTCATGCCATCAAGCTTAAGCAGGAGCTCATACCTTGTAGACTCATCAAGAATGTCTGGAATGCTGTTAATCATTCGGGTGAACTTATCTTTTTGACGAGTCAGAAGTGGTGCTTTATGTGCATGAATAGCCAGCTCGATATTAACAAACTTATTGAGATACTCATCCTCTTTTTCTGGATGCTCTTCAATAAGCTGCCTTATTGTTTTACCTTCAACTTTTCTAGTTGAAATGGCCCAGCAATTACCAACCTTACTAATCTCTACAAGAGATGGAACGTTAATACCGGCCTGCTCAGCACGAGTGAGGTTTAAAGCCTCATTCAAAATATCAGCAGAAGGTTTGCTTCCGCTGAACACCTTAACGACTGTGTCTCCGTTGTCATACACAACCTTGTTATTACGCTCGACGATTACTTTTTTATCAGCTTTGAGATCCATAACAACCTCCAATAAGGTACTCATACAGATACTCACTATCTACTTAGTAGTATTGTCGTTCTTCTTATACATCCCATGGCGAGAAGAACACTCTTATTGGTTAAACGGTTGGCAAATTCGGCGAACGTAAACATTCCCAGTTAAAACAAGAAATTGATCTTATGACAAACAGTTAATATAAAGGCATAAAACAGTATAAACTTTAGTGTGCTCTACTCTTCTTTGTCTAGTTGTTCAGGCTCTTCTGGGCGATGTTTTAGGCGATCGTATTCTTCTTCGGTCAAAACATCTTCAATTCGCAGGTTAACACCAGAAACTTCAAGGCCTGTCATACCCGTGATTTTCTCGACAATCGTACGTTTAACGTCTTCAAAAATCTGAGGGGCGTAAGAACCATATTTAATAAGAACGGAAATGGTAACATTTAGCGAACTATCAGGTTGCACTTCAACAGTGACACCTTTAGCTGTATCAGATGCACCAAGTACATCCTGAACCCTGTTAAGCCAGTTTCCACGAGTACCCACCACGTTAGGGACATCACGAAGAGCCAACGAGACGATCTTCTCGACAACTCCACCAGAAAACGTTAGAGAATCTGCATCCTCAAGATCTGCATCGGAGGGAACATCTGTTGTTTCTTCTGCAGGAACAATTTCTTCAGAGGTGGTCTCTTGCGAATTAGTAAGCTCTTCTGCCACAGCTCTCTCCTATCTAATTTCTGTCCGTAAATAAGGAACGAACCTTTGCCAAAATTGTTGCCTTTCCGTCAAAGATCTGACCAATGGCAACTCCTACCAGTACAAACAATGCGACAACTAGCATTTTAAAAAGGCCAAACGTAAACAAAAGAATTGCAAACAAAAGGCCTAAAAATCCACCAATAATGGCACCCGGATGGCCAACGACATATTTTTTGCACTGTTCTTGCATCTTTTGAAAAAAGCTTTTATCCATTGTCTTTGACCTCCTTTGCGTCTGGCTCTGAAATACTCAATCGAATGTCTTGACCAGTCTGCTGCGCAGAAGCTTGATTGGAAGACTGTTCATATGTTTGCTCTTCAACAATCTCTGGCTCTGACACAACCTCTTTTAACTGGGATAAAGACGTACTTTCTTCATCTTTTGGCGAGAAGGAACTTGGCTTGATAAAAGAAAGATTGATACTAGAAACACAAGGTCCGCACACGATAGCAAGACCAGACTGAAGCGCGTTGTAGAACTCAGAGCCCTTAGCAGTAACATCAACAGTCTCTTTAGGGAGAATATCAATCTGTACAGCTACAGAATTATTTTTAGAAATCTGCACGTTAACACGGTGAGCCAAGCACGTTCCGTCTTCTTCAATGATATGTGCTGCCTGAGAAGAAATAGCATCTTTTGTGACGGAGATTGTTCCGCCCTCAACAGTGGCCACCGTGAGTTTTACTGTTTTTCTAATAAAGAGAGCTCTAAACAAAACCACTACAAGGCCAAAGATGCTAATTGCTGCACAAGCGTTAAGCGCAATAAGGTATGGCTTGGTGAACAAGAGGTTAGTTGCCTGATGTGTCCAAGGACCAAACCACGTTAAGGCAAGAGCTAAAAATACAAATGCACTTGCAAGAACATAGAGTATGTAGCAAAAACGCTTGAAGCCGCTCATGGCACCTCCACTTTCTTTTATATAAACAGTTTAACCCCAATACCGGACAAAAAGAGAATATAAAAACTGCCTCCCGGCGGAAGGCAGTTTTTAGTCTTTATATACCGTTTACAAGAAACAAACTTAGGCGTTCTTCATAACAACGGAGCGAACAACTCCCGCTGCATCGTCGCAGGAATCCAAGACAGTTTCCATACGGTCAAAAATACGAAGCCAAGCAACGGTGTGGCGACCAGGCATCTCGTCACGGAACAAGCGAGAGAGTGCGTTGTGATAGATAAGATCACCCTCGTCCTCAACGTGTCCAACGGCGATGGCCTTCTCCATAACGGTAGGATCTTTCTTGTAGTCGCTCAGAACACTCAACATCTCCTGAACTGTCTTGCATGCGCGAAGGGTAAGCTCAGCAAGCTGCATGGCCTCTTTACGAGTGTCGTCAACATTAAAGAGGTCAAGGCGCTCTGCAACAGAGTTCATTCCGTCAACAATGTCATCAAGACGAAGTGCCAAATCGGAGATATCCTCGCGCTCAAATGGAGTGACAAAGGAAGCGTAAAGCTCCTTCATAATGTGCTGGACCTTCTCGTCACACTCACGCTCATAGACCTTCATCTGAGGAATACGGGCAGCAGTCTCGGGATAGCCTTTCATAATGACTGCATACTCTTCAGCGGTTTCTACAATTTTGTCACCAAACTCACGGAACATGGTGTAGAAGGCGTCCTCTTTTGGCTTACCTAGCATGAATCCTCCAATAAATTGAGTGGTTCAAATAGAACTCGTAAAAGACAGTACTACGTACTTAGAAAATCATCAGGAACAGTTTTGCAAAAAGAAAACCAATGAGTCCGCAGCCAGGGAACGTAAATACCCATGCCGCAACCATTTCTTTTGCAACGCCCCAGTTAACTGAACGAATATTTTTTGCAGCACCTGCGCCCATCATGGCAGTCATTTTTGTATGTGTTGTTGAAACGGGAAGTCCAGTTAGTGTGGAAAGCAGCAAAGATGCAGATGCCGAGAAGGACGCGGCAAAGCCCTGATAACGCTCAAGCTTTACCATTTCCATGCCAACTTTTTTGATAATTTTTCTTCCGCCGATTGCGGTTCCAATAGACATGAGAGCAGCGCAGAGCACCTGCAGCCAAAGTGGAAACACATCTGCTCCAGCAGCTCCATGACCAGCAGAAAGCGCAATTGCAAGCATGGCAATGGACATGAACTTCTGGCCATCTTGTGCGCCGTGCATAGCTGCAACAAAGGCTGAGCCAACAACCTGCAAGTGACCAAATATTTCATCAGCTCGCTGTCGATCAACATTTACGCAAAGCTTGTTGATTGCCTTAACAATAACCCAACCAGCAGCAAAGCCTAGCGTGGTTGAGAAGAGCAAACCAATTAAAACCTTGCTCCACTCGCCCCAGTTAACAGCGCCAAAATCACCATGAATTGCAAGTGCCGCACCGGTAAGGCCAGCAATGAGTGCATGTGACTCAGAAGTTGGAATACCTAAAGCCCAAGCTCCTACTGCCCAGGTAACAATACCAACACAGCCTGCGGCAAGAGCAACAAGAGCCTCATGGTTGTTGCTACCAAAGTCAACCATGCCCAAGATTGTGTCTGCAACTGCAGTTGAAATGAGGCACATAGCTACCAAACCAACAAAGTTGCATACAACGCTCATGATAATTGCATTGTTTACTTTGATTGAACGAGTTCCAACAGCCTCTGCAATAGCATTAGCCGCATCGGTTGCACCATTTACAAAAATGCATCCAAAAACAAGGACAATGACGAGGGCCAAAAACGGATTGGCAACCATCATCTCAAAAAAGTGTCCGAGTGTTATCATTCGGTACCTTTCAAACCACTTTCATAACGGGACAATGATAATCGAAATATTGTTCAATTATGTTTAAAAACATTCGAATAACTAAATCAGCGCAAGTTGTTTCTTACGCCTCGATATCTCTCTTATGCAAATTACAAGTTGACGCAGGAGAGCTGCCCAGTTGTCCCAGAAGAGTTGCCTCAAAGGGGCACCTCAGGTTACTAGGCAAGCTTTTTGATAATAGCTGCAGTAATTCTGGCAGAGCGCTCAGAAGCCTCACGCTCAAACGTTAGATAATCAACGCTTGAAGTAGTGCCGGGCTTATCGGACATAAGCCTAATCACCACAAACGGTGTGTGGTTGAGCCAAGCAACCTGAGCAATTGAAGCGCCCTCCATCTCGCAACAATCAGCGCCAAATGTTGTGTAAATATGATCCGCAAGCTCTGATGAGCTCACAAACTGATCTCCTGAAGCAACACGTCCAGAAATAACCTGCAATTGAGGAGCTACTTCTTTAGCTGATGCAAGCGCATGCTCAACAAGATCCTTATCTGCTGTAAACGAGAAGACCGGAAGGCCTGGGACTTGACCAGCGGCAAAATTGAGAGGTCCAACGTTCATATCGTGCTGAATTAAATCGGAAGAGATAACAATATCCCCTACCTGTAGCTCAGGGCTAAGAAGTCCTGCAATACCAGTATTAATCACATGCGTTACCGCAAATGTATCAATCAGAATCTGTGTGCATGCTGCGGCATTGACCTTGCCAATTCCTGACTGAACAACAACTACAGGAACTTCTCCCAAAAGACCTTCAACAAACTGCATACGAGCCTGCTCATAGGTGTGCTCAATGGTCATCTGCTTTTTTAGCAGTGCAACCTCTGGCTCCATAGCTCCAATAATTCCAATTTTCATGTTAGGCTCCTACTCCTGCAAGCCAACTGGAACCAGCCAGAGCTCGTACGATTTTGTCTCGCACACTCATCTCATTTGCGTCATCTTTAATGTGTGTGTGAATAATAACGGTAATGCCAGCATCAGCTATGCTGGCAGCTTCAACCTCAATAGGAAATGTTCTATCAAGTTGAGATGCAACAGTTTCTTGGATTGTCTCAATGATTTCTTGAGTTACTACCTCTAAATCTGCTGATGGTTTAAGCACAATAGTTACAGGAACCTCGGTTACGTCCCACCTGGTTCTATGTACCAGTGCCGTTTTATTGAGTACCGAGTTAGGGATGATGTCCACTTTACCGCCACGGTCACGCACAATGGTGGAACGCCAGTTCATATCAATGACCTCGCCAGAAATGTTTCCAATGCTTACCTGATCTCCCGGCTTAACCACGCCTCCCAGCATAAGACCTAAGCCACCTACCAGGTTAGAAATAGTGTCCTGGAGACCAAAGGACAAGGCGATAGAGGTAACTCCCAAAGCAGTCACAAACGCCGTCGGCTGAATACCAAAAACAGGCCGCAATACCGCGAGAATAGCAAATGCCCAGATGATTCCGCGGATTATGTTGACAAAGATAGATGCCGACGGCAGTTTAGATGAATCCAAAGCCTTTCTTGAGAGCTTTATTGCAAAATGCTCAATCAAAAACGCAATGAAAAACACAACTACAAAGGTAACAACCCTAAAAATAAAATCTTGTGGAGTGAGGCCCAAGATCAAGCCGTCATGCATCAACACCATGGCTATCCCTCAATTTTGACTATCGGAGCAAAGCCCTTCATAAGCTTCTTCGTCTTATTAGTGCGTGTAAACTTGACCTCAATGGTATCGCCCTGAACTGCTAAAACAATGCCTGGACCAAAGGTCTTGTGAGACACCTGATCTCCCGCAGCAAAACTTGCAGAAGCGCGCGTTGGGTCCTTTTGAATAGGAGCTGGACGTGGGGCTGGGGTGCCACCAGTAGAGCGTGTACGAGAACCAAAAACGTTTCCACCATAGACTTCTGAACCACGGCCAGAGCCAAAGGTGCCATGACGGTCTCCGCGCTTTGCCCAGCCAATGCCAGAAAAGCCCGCGGAACCAACACCAATAGCTTTAATGTGCTCCTGAGGAATCTCCCCCACAAAACGCGATACGGGATTTGCTTGAACAGAGCCATAGGTCCTTCTGGTAGACGCATACGTCAAATACAAGCGTTTGCGCGCACGCGTAATAGCAACGTAGGCAAGTCTACGCTCTTCTTCTAGCTGAGCCGCCTCTGCCTCATAATTTGCATGAGGGAAGATTCCCTCCTCCATGCCAGCAACAAATACTGCTGGGAACTCCAGACCCTTTGCAGCGTGAATGGTCATCAGTGTTACCGCTGAGGTAGAACCATCCAAACTGTCAAGGTCAGAGCGAAGCGCCAGCCATTCCATAAATGCCGGGAGCTTTTCAGCAGCAACCTGCGGATGTAGAGCTTCTTCCTGAGGTGCAGAATCTGGCTCAGCAGCAACACCAGCAAGCGTGCCGGTAGCAGCATCAAAGCCTGCTGCACTCAGCGAGACGGCATCTTGAGCGTCAAGCGCTCCTGCTTCCCTTAGTTGCTGCAAGCTCTCAAGTGTTTCTTCAACATCGTCGTGAGACTCGTCAAACTCTGCCGCAACGCCAAAGAACTCTTGAATGTTCTCGATACGTCCGTCAGCCTCAATGGTATGCTCAGCTTCAAGTGCACGAATAAGACCTGAGCGATCAATAATTGCCTCAACTACCTCATCAAGCTCGCCGTCAATATGACGGCCATGCTCAATAGCTGACGTAAACTCTACCAGCGCATTTCTCACCTTTGCGGTAAGAAGACTCTCCTCCATTACACATGCTTCACATGCCGAGAAGAACGACAGGCCGTTATATAGTGCGTACGTCTGAATCTTCTGAATGCTTGTTGCGCCAATACCGCGGCGAGGTGTGTTGATAACGCGCAGCGCAGCCATATCGTCATCAGGGTTTACAACAACCTTAAGGTAGGCCATAACGTCCCTGATCTCTGCACGATCAAAGAATCGAGTGCCGCCAACAATCTTGTAAGGAACACCTGCTCTCAGCAACATATCTTCAAGGATACGAGACTGCGCATTAGTACGATAGAACACGGCAATATTGTCGTATGACGTGCCCTTATCGTGCAGCTTTTCTATCTCAGAGCCAATCCAAGCGCCCTCATCACGCTCATCAGATGCCTGATACACCTGGATCTTCTCGCCATCTCCTTCATCGGTAAAAAGGCGCTTTGGCTTGCGGTAAGAGTTGTGCGCAACAACAGCGTTGGCAGCAGCCAAAATATGACCTGTTGATCGGTAGTTTTGTTCTAGCTTAACTACAACCGCTTCCTCATAGTCTTTCTCGAACGCCAAGATGTTTTTGATGTCTGCTCCGCGCCACGAATAAATGGACTGGTCATCATCGCCAACAACCATAAGATTGCGATACTTGGATGCCAAAAGCTTGGTAATTGCGTACTGGACGCCGTTGGTATCCTGATACTCATCAACGTTGATATAACGGAAACGCTCCTGGTACTTAGCAAGCACGTCTGGGTACTTGGAGAGCAGTTCAAACGCTTTAATGAGAAGATCATCAAAGTCCATAGCATTAGCTTTGTCCAGGCGCGTCTGGAGCGCACGATACACACGAGCTACCACGTGATCCATAGGACTTGCTGCCTGAGCTTCTACATCATCAGGATACAGAAGTGCGTTCTTAGCAGCAGAAATCTTAGAACGAATGGAGTTGAGTGGGAACTGACGAATATCAATATCTAAATCAGACAGAATGGTCTTTACCAGGCGTTTTGAATCGTCATCGTCATAGATAGCAAAATTGGGGCCATAGCCAAGACGCTCACCATCTTCTCTGAGCAGACGAACACACATAGCGTGGAATGTGCATACCCACATACCACGAATATTGTTAGGCAGCAGTGCCTCAAGACGCTCACGCATCTCTGCTGCAGCCTTGTTTGTAAACGTAATGGCCAGAATCTGCCAAGGACGAACGCCCTCGTCAGCAATCATATGCGCAATTCTAAACGTCAGAACACGCGTCTTTCCCGAACCAGCTCCTGCAAGAACCAGCAAGGGTCCCTGAGTTGTCATAACTGCCTGGTGCTGGGCGGGATTTAAACCTTCAAGATCAATCTGCATTACGCCATCCTTGTGTCAATCATTCGTAGACTAAAAGTGTACCCCGATAACCGGACATTAATTGCGCTCGTTTCTGTTGGCTCCGCAAAAAAGCGCGGCGAGAAACTCACCGCGCTTGAATGCATATGTTGTATCGCTTGTCAGTTAAAAACTTACTTAACAAGAAGGAAGTATGCGATGACTGCAATGCCCAAAATAATGCGATACACACCAAAAGGCTTGAAATCATGCTTGCGGACGTAGCCCATAAGCGCGCGGACCATAACAAGCGAAACGATAAACGCCACTAAACAACCAACACCCAAAATAATTGCCTCGGGAGCAGTAAAGGTGTTGCCCTTCATAAAATAGCGCACAAGCCTCAAGGCAGAAGCACCAGCCATAGTAGGAATTGCCAGGAAGAACGTAAACTCAGCAGCTACAGCCCTTGAACAACCAAGTGCTAAGCCTCCAAGAATGGTTGCACCAGATCTTGAAGTACCTGGAACAATTGCAAGAACCTGGAAAACGCCAATGCCAAGTGCGGTCTTCCAATCAAGATTGTCAATGTCTTGCACGCGGGCCAGGTTGTCGGCTGAGGGGGCCTTAAGGGATACGGCGGCGTCTGGACGCATATGTTTACCACGAGGCGCTTCAACCTTTACAGTTGCAGCGACCTTCTCGCGATGTAGCTCAAGCACAATGAAGATGATGCCGTAGAAAATAAGGGTTGCGGCAATAACAAAAGGGCTCCCCAGATGCTCTTCGATGAAGTCGTTGAGCGGAAGACCAATTGCTGCTGCAGGAACGCAGCTGACCACCACTTTTGCCCAGAGCTTCCAGGTAGAGCGCTTCTCGTCCTTAGATTTCTTTGGCGAGAAGGGATTGAGTTTGTGGAAAAATCCCACACATACTGCAAGAATTGCGCCAAGTTGAATAACAACTAGGAACATATTCCAGAAGTCTTCAGAGACATTGAGTGGTAAGAACTGATTAAGTAACAACATATGGCCTGTTGATGAGATAGGTAGCCACTCGGTAATACCTTCAACCACGCCAAATAACGCTGATTTAAGCGCTTCAATCCACAGAATTGCTGACTCCACTAAAACCTCCTTGGGGACTGATTACGAACCTATTGTACGCAATCCGTTCGCCCTTTCTTTTTCTACCGTTCACGGTTTATCTAACGACTTTACTACTTTAAAAGTGCCTTGTTTTCTGCAAAGTTGGCATTTGGAGCCAAAAACAAGTAGAATTGACATCCTCGCACGAGCGGAGAGAAGCGATTATGCGTATTTTGGAGGTCAAGTGTTATCTGACCTCGCGCTTGAAGCCAGTAATGAGCGGACGGCATGAAATGCGTACTAATCGGAAGCCCCAATCGCGGAGGTCGATTTGAATAAATATATGTGTCATAGACGCTTACCTTCATGCTCCACCCTTATGACAGCACTTCTTGTAGCAGTGCTTGTTGTTAATACCTTTTTGTTTGGTGTCTCAAGAGCTCAGGCAGAGACTCTTGAAGAGCTCCAGGCCAAGGTAGAGCAGACCAATTCTGATTACGATGCCGCTAACCAGCGCGTAGCTGAGCTGCAAAAACAAATTGCAGACAACGAGGCACGTATCGCAGAGATTGAACAGCAGCTCCCAGAGCAGCGCTTAAAAGCTGCAGAGTCTATTAGAGCTATGTATCGTATGCAGCAGGGCTCCATGGGAATTATTGATCTGCTTTTGTCGGCAGATAACTTTAATGATTTGATTGCAGTTGTTCAGTATCTTGAGATTATCCAAAACAAAAATTCAGATGCTATCAACCACCTTGTTGACCTCAGCAAAGAGCTTTCTGAGACTCAGTCATCTTTAAATGCACAGATGGCAGAAGCAGAAGAGCAGAAGAAGGCTGCTGAGGATGCTATGAATGCAGCAATCGCAACAAGAGAGCAATTGCAGGCAGAGCAAGCTCAGCAAGCAGCAGCAGAAGCAGCAGCTGCAGAAGAGGCGCTGAAACAAGCCTCTACTGAGACTACTTTTACCAACGCTTCTGGTAATACCACTGAGGTCACTACCCCATCAACTCCTTCGGCTCAAAATGTTGACTGGTCAAGCGATAAGACCAACTTTGTAAGCTCTTGGGGCGCCCGAATTGATGCGTATCTTGCTGGCTCCCCTCTTGCTGGCTACGGCTCAACCTTTGCTGAGGCTGCATGGGCCTACGGCGTTGATCCGCGTTTCTCGCCTGCTATTTCTGCAGTTGAGAGTACAAAGGGTAGGTATAACTTCCTCCCCTACAACGCATGGGGTTGGGGTTCTGCTAGCTGGGGTAGCTGGGAAGAAGCCATCTGGGATCACACAGCTGGTCTTGCTGCTGGCTACGGCGGAAGGCTTTCTGTTTCTGGAGCTGCAAAATACAACCCAGCTAATCCAAACGGCTGGTACTCGGCAGTTCTCACGCAGATGGAGCTCATCTAAGCTTCTGGCCACATAACCTTTAGAGAACGTTAAAACCCCGCAGTTTACCTGCGGGGTTTTTGTTGTCGGGTGCGGCTACGCGGTGAGCACGACCATGGCGAGGATGAGGGCAAAGCCGATGAGGTCGGCAACGCTAAAGGTAGTTCCAAGCACCAATACGGTGGTAATGGTTGCCATAACGGGCTCGATAGTGCCCAGAAGAACTGCCCTAAGTGAGCCTGCGTCCTTAACACCCTGTAGGTAAAGGCCGTACGCCAAGAACGTTCCCACCAGCACACCAATGACTACCAGCAAAACACCAAAGGTGTCCAGCTGAGGCATGTGATTCCAGGGTTGATAAAACACGGCAATGAGCGTGCCAGAGAACAAAAACGCAAGGCCATTTACGGTAAAGCTTCCCCACTTCTCCATCAAAGGCTTGGGCAAAATAGAAAGCGCTGCCTGAGCAAACGCACACATAACGCCCCAGAAAATACCTGATGTTGGCAGGTTAAGCGTGCCGGGATTTCCTCCTGTTACCAAAAGATATGTGCCAATAAGCGCCAAAACAATGCCAAGAATCTCGCGACGGCGAGGCCAGCGCCTACCAACCACGCACACAAAGGCCAAAACGCCCAACATACCCAACGACTGCATGATGGTTGCAGTTCCAGAATTAGTAGCATTAACTGCATAAATATAGGCAACTTGCGAAAAAAGAATGGCAAACAGACTGACAACAAAAATCTTTGCAAGCTCTTTTGGCTTCCTTATGACAGTTGTGAGATTCTTTCTATCAAACGCAAAAGCAGTTCCCAAGAATAACCAGCAGGCACAAAGCTCACGGATATCAATTAGCCACATGGGGTCTACGTGATACACGTTAAGCAGGTATTTTGCGGCAGTTCCAAATGCGCCCCAGGAAGCTCCGCCAATCAAGACAAAAAGCATTCCTCGATAGATTTTCTTCTTGTTATCAGGGGTTATTTCAGCATCATCACTACCAAATGCTTCATCTTCTGCGGAAATCTCCACGACGTCTGTGGCTTTAGACGACTCCACACTACTCTCATTAGAAATGAAATCATTCATCTGGGTATAAATCTTTCATTACAAAATACGGATACAAGTGTCACTTTTTCTCTGACGCGGTAGTATCACAATAACAAAAATCCACCTTACCCTGCTCCGTGCAGAGCCTTAGGTCTCTAAACGGTCCCATTAAGGCAAGATGGTCCCAAAAACGGCAATGATGCTCACGTAAGTTTTCGTATAGATTGGCAGCTTATGACATCCAAGTATTCGCAGATGAACAGCGCGTTTTCTGTTGGCACGCTTCATGCAGAAGACAAGAGCTTTGAGGTAATCTCAGCTGAGTGGGTTAACGAGATTTCTGGCTACGTGTACATCTTTAAGCACATTCCCACAGGTGCCCGCCTTATGTGGTTTGCCTGTGACGATGATAACCGCTCGTTTGCCATTGCTTTTAAGACACCTCCTGTAGATCACACGGGCGTCTTCCACATTCTGGAGCACTCAGTTCTTTGTGGCTCCGATGTCTATCCTGTTAAGGAGCCGTTTGTTAACCTGCTCAAGACCTCTATGCAGACGTTCTTGAATGCAATGACTTACCCTGACAAGACGGTTTACCCTGTGGCAAGCACTAACGTAGCCGACTTGGAAAACCTCATGAGCGTGTACCTGGACGCTGTCTTGCATCCTGCAATCTATAAGCGCAAGCGCATCTTTGAGCAGGAAGGCTGGCACTTAGAGGCTGACGAGCAGGGCAATCTTAGCTACAACGGCGTTGTCTTCAACGAGATGAAGGGCGCGCTCTCTGACCCAGATCGCGTGCTCTACGATTCTGTCAGTGAGGCCCTCTTCCCTGATACCGCCTACGGCAAAGAGTCTGGCGGCAAGCCTCGCGCAATCCCCGAGCTCACCTACGAGAACTTCCTGGACACCCACGCACGCCACTACGACCTCTCTAACAGCTACACCTTCCTCTACGGCGACCTTGATTGCGAGCGTGAGCTCTCCTTTATTGCCCAGAGGTTTGCATCTGCCGAGAAACGCGATGCAGGTGCCCCTAATCCACTCAACCTGCAGGCACCCGTGTTGCCCGAGCCTTGCCAGGTCCGCATGAACACCACAGCCGACAACTCCAGCGTTGGCCTGGGTTACGTGCTTGGAACGCCTGATCAGCGCAACAAGATGATGGCAGCAGACATCTTGTTTGACACCCTCATGGGCTCCAATGAATCCCCGCTCAAGCGTGCAATTCTTGACGCAGAGCTGGGCGATGACTTTAGCTACTATCTCTCCGATGACCTTGCACAGCCAATGCTCTTCTTGCAGCTCAAGGGTCTCAAAGAAGGAGCAGCTCAGAAGTTCCGCAACTTGGTAGAGACCACCTGTCAGAAGATTGCTACCGAAGGCATTGATCTAAAGAAGCTTAACGCGTCCATTGCACTTGCAGAGTTTAACCTGCGCGAGAATGACCAGCCTTACTCAAACGGTATTGAGTACACGCTGCGTTCGCTTTCAAGCTGGCTCTACGACGACGCACGTCCCCTGGATTACATCCGTTACGAGGACGCCATTGCCTACGTCAAAGAACTAGCAGCTCAGAAGGGCTTTGAGAAGCTGCTTCTGGAGCTCATTTGCAACAGCAAACACACAGCTCAGGTTGAACTTATCCCCACAGACGAGGGAGACGCTCAAGAAGAGGCTGCTGAGCTGGAGCAACTTCGCTCTACGCTCACCGATGAGGATGTCGAGAAGATCCGTGCAGAAGTTGAGGCACTCCGTTTGGAGCAAGAAACACCTGACGCTCCAGAAGACTTAGCCAAGCTGCCGTCCCTCTCGCTCAGTGATATCGGTGCAGGTAGAGAGCGTCCTGCTGGCTTTGAGGTTAAGGCTCCCCTGCCATGCATTGCGCATGAGCTGGACACTCACGGCATTGACTACGTCTACCATTACTTTGATTTGACCCGCGCGGTTACCTTTGAGGAGCTGCCGCTTGTGGGCATTCTTGCTGAGGCGCTCGGCAAGCTTGATACAGCATCACACACCGCATCTGAGCTGGATATCCTTATTGAGAGCAACCTTGGTCACCTCTCGTTCTTCACTGATATCTACGACCAAGACACGCTTGACCAGGCACACCCTGCCTTCATTGTTGCCGCAAGTGCCCTTGCCGAGAAAACCCAGGGACTTTCAAGCATTCCTTCTGAGGTTTGGTCCAGCACGCGCTTTGACGATTTGAGCCGCTTAAAGAACATCTTGATTCAGCGTCGCATTGCGCAGGAGCAGTACTTTGTTGGTGCTGGTCATACTGCAGCGCAGAATAAGGCTTTGACCGCCTATTCTGCAGCTAATCGCGTAAACGATGCGCTCGCAGGCGTTGGCTTCTATGAGTACCTAAAGAACCTACTTGCCAACTGGGATGAACGCGCGCCTCAACTTGCAAAAGACCTGGAGACCCTCACCCACAAGATCTTCCGCGCAGACAATGTTACTGTTAGCTTTACTGGCTCCGCTCAGAGCCGCGAGGCATTCTGGCAAGCAGCGGGAGACCTTGGTCTTAAAATTGGCAATGAATCGCAGGCAGATAACGCAACACCAACCCTTGTTGTCCCTGAGGGTAGGCTGCAGCACGTGGCGTATATCATTCCGTCAAACGTCTCCTACGTTGGCCTCTCTTATCCAAACGTTGCCCATGCAACCAATGAACAGCAGGGTAATTGGCTTATTGCCACCAGAGTTCTGGGTCTTGACTATCTCTGGAACGAGATCCGCGTCAAAGGCGGCGCTTATGGCGTTATATTCAGAAACTCCATCGCTGGCCTGCAGAGCTTTGTCTCCTACCGAGACCCTGCGCTTGATGCAACCCTTGACCGCTATGTTGGTGCAGGTAGCTGGCTCTCTGAGTGGACTCCAGACGCTGACGAGTTTGGGGGCTACGTAGTTGCCTCTGTAGCAGGCGTTGACGCTCCTGTTCCCGCTCGTATGCTTGCTCGCAGGCAAGACATTGAGTACTTTAACCATCGTGATCCAGAGCGCCTTCTTAAACTTCGCGAGAAGATCCTTCACGCCCAGGTTGATGACATCAAAGAACTGGGAAGCACCATGCCTCAAAGCTATGATGACCTCTCGGTTGTTGTCTTTGGCGCCAAGGATGCCATTGAAGCCTCCAAGCTTGATCTTGAGGTTGTCGATCTCTTTGGTGGCCAGGAGAACTAGGCCTGGTAGCTGCAACAAAAACGCAAAAGCCCTGTCATGTACATGCATGACAGGGCTTTTCTTGTGAGGCAATGCACGAAGCAAGACGTTCTTCTCGCCACGCAGTGCGCTCAGCCAGGCGCCTTACTCGCTTCTCAGCGCCTGAACTGGATCGGATTTAGCAGCTCTACCTGCAGGGATAAGACCTGCAAGAAGCGTCAGGGCAACGCTAATCAGAATCAAAATAAGTGCGCCGTTTATCGGCAAAATCACCAAATTGTCTACGTTAAACATAGCCTTAACCACAGCATTTGCGGGCAAAATAAGCAATTGTGTAATGCCAATACCCATAACGCCAGAGATAAGTCCTTCAATGAACGTCTCTGCATTGAATACGTTGGCAATATCTCGCCTGGAAGCACCAATGGAGCGCAGGATGCCAATCTCCTTTTTGCGCTCAAGCACCGAGATAAACGTAATGATGCCAATCATAATGCTGGAAACAACAAGTGAAATAGATACAAACGCAATCAACATCGCCGAGATCATATCAACAATCAGCGTAACGGAGCTCATCAGCGCTCCAACAATGTCGGTATACGTAACTACCTTGGACTCTTCACCTGCGGCCTTTGCATCAGCGTTGTACGTATTAAGAATTTCAACAATCTTCTCTTTGCTTGCAAAGTCTTTAGGATAAATATTGATTGACGTGGGCTTATTAAGGTCCGCATATCCCATCTTAGAAAGATTTGACTCATACGTTGCCGGCGTTGCCCTTAGCATTGACGCGGCAATAGCTGCTAGCTGCGATGGGTCAGCATTGAGCTTAAAGGCGCTTGCAAGCGTTGCTTGATCTATCTGCATAGCATTGGACATATTTGCCGCAACGCCCTGCATAGCTGTATTGAGAGCGCCTACAATCTGATTTTGCATCCTGGAAGCAACCTGCGTCATCACGCTGGTTAGCGCAGACTGCACGTACGCACTCATAGCACGCGTAATAGCTGCAGAAAGTGTACTTGCAATCTGTGATTGATAAGCGCTCATAAGCCTCTGAGAAACCTCAGCCTGAACGCTTGGAAGGTCTGGATTGGTACCCAGCTTATTTGCTAAGGCTGTGACCAGCTGTTGCTGCAAGTCATCAGTATCAACCGCAGAAGAAACTGTAGTCACAATCTGCGTGCGCACCTGATCTGTTGCAAGGTAGTCTGCCATAGTCTTGCCGGGATTAGCAGCACTCCAAGAGTTCCATCCCAGAGCAATATTGCCCATAAGCGAAGAAATAGCAGCTTGTCCTCCTGGTTTGAAATTAACGGTAATGCCAGAAAGAATCTGCTGAATGTCTGCTGCAGAGAGCTCTGGGAAAGCCGCCGCCAGCGCAGCCGGATCAAGCGAAGACGTAACAGAAGACAGTACATTGCTGTCAGACAGATTAAGCTGTGACGGATCAAAAGCTGGTAGCTGCACGTCAGAAAGGTCAAGCGAGGACATATCCAGCCCAGACAGATTAATTGACGAGAAGTTCAGTGCCTGTGGATTAAAGTTGAACGCTGAAGACAACACATTAGGATCAACGGAAATGAGAGAGCCGATAGAAAGTCCCTCAGAAGTTTGACCGTTCTTCTCGTCCTCAAAGGTTTTACCCGTGAAAACATCAACGTTCGAACGATTCATCTGGTCCTGGACGATAGGAGATGCCTCTGCATCAGAAATCATCTTCTGAGTAAGTTGTGGTGTGTAGTAAATGCCCTCAGAAAGAGCTCCTGTGGTAGTTGGGTCTTTTGCCTGAACAACACCAACAATATGCAGGTCAGGTGCGTTAGCAATGAGGTCATTCATGTATGACTGATCATCGGATTTGTCTGTCCAGACACCAAGATTTCCGTCCCATACATAGCGCTGATGAGGCATAATCAGCTTAAAGGTTGGAGACATCAGCTGGTCGTAGGTGTATGTATTATGAGACTCTTCGATAGTGCCAGATTCTCCACTTGCAATTTTATCAACGGTAGAGCGTAGGCCAGCGTAGTCACGCAGGCCAAGCGTGTACTCCAAAAAGTCATCCATAGTGCCGTTTGGACGCAGCACCAGAACAGCCTCATTCCAAGCAGTAGGCCATCTACCAGAACGAACCGTATAACGGTCCTCGTAAATGGAAGGATTTCCCGGAAGCTCATTAAACAGTGTGGTACTTACAAATGAAGAAAGCGGACTATATGACGGAATCTTAGGCGACACCTTAGAGAAGGTAACATCTGGCTGCACCTGAACAGGATCAGAAGAGCCAGAGTCCGCGCCTGCTGGCAGGTAGATGAAAGGACTTACGGAATAGCCATAGGTAATAGCACTGGCATACGTATTAATGCCGCTACCATTATTGTCGAGAAAAGCCTTCAAGCTGGTCAGATCATTGGATCCGATGCTTTCTGCCTGCATCCCCAACCTATTATTGGTAGGAATAGCGCCCTCAGCGGGCTGATTTTCTAGCTTTGCAGCTTCTGCGTTTTTCTGGTTTTGCGTCATCTCGCTTTGTGCGTCTTGCGTTTGAGAATCAGCCGAGTCAGAACTGCTACCACTTCCAGAAATAAAGGAAGAAATATTAACGGACTGCTCAGAGATGGTGAGTGGATACATTGAAAGCGTATCCTCCTCAACCTTCTTGATGTACTCGTTTGCGCCATTTGCCAGCGCCAGAATTGCCGCAATACCAATAATGCCAATAGAGCCTGCAAACGCTGTCATAAGCGTGCGGCCCTTTTTGGTCATGAGGTTGTTAAACGAGAGACCCAGTGCAGTCAGAAGCGACATAGAGGTCTTGCGAGAAGGCTTAGCTTCTCGACGAGCAACGCTTGCAACGTCAAATGGATCTGAATCGGCAGTTACCCGACCATCTGCCAGCTCGACAATACGCGTTGCATACTGGTGAGCAAGCTCAGGGTTATGCGTAACCATAATAACCAGACGGTCCTGCGCCACTTCTTTGAGCAGGTCCATAACTTGTACAGAGGTTGAAGAGTCAAGAGCTCCTGTTGGCTCATCTGCCAGCAAAATCTCTGGATCGTTTACCAGAGCGCGGGCAATAGCCACGCGCTGCATCTGTCCACCAGAAAGCTGATTTGGTCGCTTGTTTGCATGCGCTTTGAGACCAACCTTATCAAGCGCTTCAAGCGCACGTTCATGGCGCTCTGACTTAGGAACACCAGAAAGCGTCAATGCAAGCTCAACATTGCTTACGACACTTTGGTGAGGAATAAGGTTATAGCTCTGGAACACAAAACCAATGCGGTTATTCCTGTACGTATCCCAGTCGCGCTCTTTGAACTTCTTGGTAGAAATGCCATCTACCAGCAAATCTCCTGAGTCAAAGCGGTCAAGGCCACCAATAACGTTGAGCATAGTAGTCTTACCCGAGCCTGAAGGACCAAGGATTGCCACAAACTCGTTATCCCTAAAAGCAACGGAAATATGGTCCATTGCAGTTTGTTCAAATCCACCAGTGTTGTAACGCTTTGAAATACCTTTGAGCTCAAGCACAGATTACTTCTTTCTAGTTGGGCTGTATGGGGCGCGGAGCTGTGCCGTTAGTTGGCCGTGTCTCCGTCAGCTACATCGGTGTCAGCTGCATCGGTCTTCTCGCCAGCCGCTTTCTGAGCAGCTGCATCCTCTGCAAATGGATCAGCGGTAATGTCTTCAATAACCTTCTGCTGAGCCCAGCTTAAGCCGTAGAGCAGGCCAAAGAGCGCCCAGAACCATGGTGCATAGAGCATGACAACCATAAGGATTGCAAAAAGTCCTCGGAGAAGAACCCAGGGGAGTACCACAATCAGGAAGAAAAAGAATGGCAGCACAAAAAGAATGGCAGCAAGCGTACGCAGTACAACTGCAACTGTCTTAGTTACCGAGAAGCCGGTATTGCGTGCAATAAGCAGACCTACCAGGCCAGCAATGCCAAAATACAGCATGATTGGCGCAACAATGTAGGAATAGAACAGTGGAGTGGAAGGGTCTTGAGACAGCGTTTGCCTCAGAGCCATCAAAACAATTCCCAAAACTGTCAAAACGCCAAGAAATGATGCGTTTCCAATAAAAGTCTTTTTCGTCATAGTTAACTCCTTTGATAAGGGGTATTAAGTATAGTGTAACTAGTACCTTGTTCCCGACCTTGTCTATTTCATACGCGGGATGCGGCTAAAACCGCTGCTCTCCATATGTTTCAAGGTCAAACGTTTGAATTAGAGGAGTTTTCATGACTGATGCAGAACTCAAAGCAAGCGCAGAAGCGTTTGTTAACGAGCACTGGGAAGAGATTATTGAGGACATCCGCTACCTTGTGCAGGTGGAGTCCGTTGAGGATCTGTCTCTAGCAGAGCCTGGCAAGCCTTGGGGCCCAAAGTCTTATGAGGCACTTCGCCGCGGTCTTGAGATTGCAGAGCGCTTAGGTCTTGAAACCACAGATGTAGATGGTTACCTAGGCTTTGGTGACCTTCCTGGCGAGTCCGAGAAGTACCTTGCTACCATCGCTCACTCCGATATTGTCCCTCTAGGCAAGGGTTGGACGGTAGACCCGCTTGATGTTACCCGTCGTGAGGGCTTTATCCTGGGCCGTGGTGTTCTTGACGATAAGGGCCCTCTTGCACTCTCGCTCTGGGCAGCTCACTTCTTTGTTGAGCAGGTCAAAAAGACTGGCAAGAAGCTCCCTTACACCTTGCGCGCCATTGTTGGTAACAACGAGGAGACTGGCATGGGTGACGTCCCTTACTACCTCTCCAAGTATCCAGAGCCAGCATTCTGCTTCACGCCAGACGCTGAGTTCCCCCTTATCTGCGGCGAGAAGGGCGTGTACCACGCTCAGTTCACTTCTCCAAAGATTGCTGGCGCAAACGGCGAGAAGATCATTGAGCTTGATGGCGGCACCGTACCTAACGCTATTCCAGGTCTTGCAAGCGCACTTGTTCGCGCTGATGCATCTACCTTGGCTGACACTGATTCCATCAAGGTTGAGGACGCAGGTGTTGAAGATGATGGCACCAAGCTTGCTCGCATTAACGCAACAGGTAAGGGTGGACACGCTTCCATGCCTGAAGGAACTGTCAACGCAATTGGTCTGCTTGTAACCTACCTGCTTGATAACAACCTCTGTGGAGAAGAAGAGCGTGGTTTCTTGACCTTCTCTAAGCAGCTTTGCTCAACTACTGATGGTACTGGTACGGGCATCCAGAGTGCTGACGATAAGTTTGGTCCTCTGACCTGCATCTCTGGTACCATCCGCACCAAGGGCGATGTCTACGTACAAACCGTTGACTCTCGCTATCCTACCTCCACCACTGGCGAGGCTATCACTAAGCGCATGACTGAGCTTGGCGAGGATCACGGTTGCACCTTTGAGGTTCTCTCCGATGCAGTACCTTTCTACATTGATCCAAGCTCTCCTGAGATTACTACCCTGCTTGATACCTTCCATGAGTATACCGGTAGCGATGAGCAGGCGTTTGTTATTGGCGGCGGCACCTATGCACGTCACTTTAAGCGCGCAGTTGCCTTTGGTCCTTATGACAGCAAGGCTGCAAAAGACCTGCCAGAGTGGGTTGGTATGGAGCACGGTCCTGACGAGGGAATCTCTGAGGAGTGGCTCAAGCGCGCCCTCAAGATTTACATTGTCAGCATTGCTCGCCTAATGCAGCTTGACCTGTAAAGCTACAAGCATAGAACTATAAGCATAAAGCCTCTGCATCCAAAAGGATGTAGAGGCTTTTTAGGTAAATTTACTTTAGATGCTAGGACCTTGAATGCATCTTCTTCCACAAACGCAAGCCGTAGCTATTGGGAAGCCCTGCCTCAATACGAATAGCCAAGTACAATCCGGAGGCGTTGTAAACAAGCTCAAAAATATCTTGACTAGTTACGGCAGGAATACCCTGCGTTAGTGCCGTAAAGATAATTCTTGCTACGTCAAACAGAACAATAACGGTAACAGCAAGAATATACGGTCTAATAAATCGGGCATCGTTTGAACCCTTCAGAGCTAAAAGACCTGCAATAAGAGAAAATGCCGCACCAAGCGTCACTAGGAAAATGGTAAGGATTCCCTGTTGAGCTAAGAATTGATTAACGGTTGTCAGGGCAGGCAGATTCACAACCCTAGAAAAATCATGCAATCCAAGCAAAATCAGCACCAGAAAAAGAGCAATGCCACTAAACACAATGGATACCAGCGCAAACAAGTGAAGAACTCGCTGGTGACGAGAGCGCCAATACGTAGTTCCCACAACGCCTTGGTCATGCTCTTTCTTAACCTTGTCCGCAAGATTAGAGCAAATTACCACGTATACAATGGTGTTGAGCTGGATAAATGGATCCAGGATAATCAAGTCTCCTCTACCCCAAGCCCACAAAATTCCTACCAGAATAATCAAGCCAATCAGATAGCAAAGAAATCTGTATGGTTCAACTTTTGATGAGTCTTTGGCTGCACGTAATCCAAGTGCCGAGGTTACAACCTGCAACACACCAATAAGCAATACAAACACATAGCCTAGAAGCACGTTATTGCTGAACGTAAAATACACACCGCTGAACTCAAGCTGTTCCAAAGGAACAGCAGGCTGTAAGCCCATAACAGTTGCAAAAAGAGATGCCGACGTAGTCAGAACATCTGCTGCTCCCAAGATAATCAAAGCAATTGAAACAATGCGCAAGATATGTTGAGCAGGAGTTCTAGGGACAGTGGCCTTAACTCGGTCAGACACAGGGCGGTTCAGCGGCTGATCCTCATCAACTACAAGGATTTTCTCGGCACGTTCCACTACTTCAGAAACGTTTTCTGCCAGCTCAGATGATGCCTCGGTGACCTTTTTAGAAATCTCGCCTACTCTTGAGTTTTCAGCCAGCTTGGTTAACTCAGTGCCGATATCTTTCTTCTGTTCCGTTGGCACAACAAATCCTCACACTTGTCCAAAATGTTCAAATAAATCATAGCATTAGCTACTTTGCTGTGTTAGTATGTGCAACTGTCCGTGTACCTGCAAGTATGTAAGGAGGCTTGTTCGATGCTTTTTTAATCTTCTCGTGAGCGTGTCACATGTCCACACCACGAGTCTGTCTGACATGTTCCACCACTAATCGAGGAGAATTATGGAATCGAATAAGCTTTTTGCGGAAACACCACCATTTAAATTATTTATACGAGCAGCCCTTCCAGGTGCTATTGCTATGCTTGCGTCGATGCTCTACGACACTGCAGATGGAATCCTTGTTGGACGCTATCTGGGTCAGGAGTCTTTTGGCGCAGTAACCATTGCTATTCCACTGGTTATTCTCTGCTTTGCTGTTGCCGACCTTATTGGCGTTGGCGCTTCTGCAGTTATTGCAGTTGAACATGGCAAGAAGAACCACCAGACGGCTAACAATATCTTTACCATTGCCTTTATCATGCTTATTACCACAGGTGTTATCAGCGGCATTTTCTTCTTCTTTTGTGCGCCAAACGTTCTAGCACTCATGGGTGCTCAGGGAAAAATTGCCGAGCAAGGAACTATCTACCTGCGCGTATGGACCCTTTTCTTGCCGGTTATGTGCATCTCGTACGCCGTTGACAATTTCCTTAAGATCTGCGGAAAAATTAGGCGCTCTACCAGTATTGCCTTTATTTCTGCAATTTTGGGAACCGTACTTGAATACTACTTCCTGGGAGTTTTGGGATTATCCGTTGAGTATGCGGCGCTGGGTTACTGCATCTCTATTACCTTCTCGTCCCTTTACGGTGTATGGCCCTTTATTGGCAACAAGCAGATTCTCAAATTTGTGAAACCGCACTTTAACTGGACACACATAAGAGAGATTTTTGTAAACGGCTTCCCCATCTTTATGCAAAACATCTCAAGCAGGATTTATTCCCTGCTGATGAACGCTGCCCTGCTCACCCTTGGTGGAGATATTGCCATTGCGTCTTACGGCGTGCTTCTCTACTCTGGCGGCCTTATCCAGCCGCTCATTTATGGACAGGCCGACGCCATGCAGCCAGCTATTGGTTATAACTGGGGCGCAAAGAAAAAAGACCGAGTACTTGCTATCGAGAAATACATCTTCTCCACAGGCATTATCATTGGCATCTTTGCGTTCTGCGTCTCGTTCTTCTTCTCGGAGTTCTTGGTCAAGCTCTACCTGCCAGAAGGAACGCAAGAGCTGCTCAACATGGCTATCCCAGCTATGCGCATTCACGCATTTATCTTCATTTTTAGCTGGATTACCATGTGCACCGAGAGTCTTGCCATTGCGCTCAAGCAGACAAAGATTTCCAACCTTCTGAGCATCTTTATGGCGCTCATCTTCCCTATCAGCTCACTTATGGTTCTGAGGCCATTTGGTCTGGACGCGCTTTGGTACGTCTCAGTTGTATCCAACATACTCTCCGCGCTGCTTTCCATTAGCTGCCTCATCCACATATATCGCAAGCACTTTAGGGGTGTAGGCACTGATGACACAGACGATACGCCTGAACTCCAGGATGAGGATACCCAGCTCGTCGAAGCAGAACTCGCAGCTTCCGAACTCTCTAGCCCAGAAGACCACCTGGACGGCGAGTCCATCTCCCGAGCTCAATAGCCTGTGCGCCCGGCATGCTCCGCACAACAACGTACTCCTCACAAAAACATGGCGAGAAGATCTTTTAATTTCAAGATCTTCTCGCCATAAACATAAGCGGTTATAGAACGACTACCTACAGCGCAGCAAGTGCCTGCTCGACGTCGTTGATAAGGTCCTCGGTGCCCTCAATACCGCAGCTCAAACGCACGGTACCTGGGGTGATACCTGCTGCTACAAGCTCCTCGTCAGTAAGCTGACGGTGCGTTGAAGAAGCTGGGTGCAAGCAGCAAGAACGAGCGTCTGCAACGTGTGTTGCAATGGAGAAGACCTTAAGGTTGCCCAGGAACTTCTCGGCAGCCTCGCGACCACCAGCAACGTCAACGGTGATAACGCCGCAGGAACCGTTTGGCAGGTACTTCTGAGCCAGCTCGTAGTACTTATCACCTGGAAGGCCAGGGTAGCTTACGTGCGCAACCTTAGGGTTGTTTACCAGTGCCTCGGCAACTGCCTGGCCGTTCTTGCAATGCTGAGCCATACGAACGTGTAGGGACTCAAGGCCAAGGTTAAGATAAAAAGCGCTCTGTGGCGACTGAATGGAACCAAAGTCACGCATAAGCTGAACGGTTGCCTTAGTAATAAAAGCGCCGCCCTTACCAAAAGTATCTGCATACACAAGGTTGTGATATGAAGGGTCAGGCTGTGTCAGACCTGGGAACTTGTCCACATGAGCAGCCCAGTCAAAATTGCCACCATCAACAATAGCGCCGCCAACAGCAGAGCCATGACCATCCATGTACTTAGTAGTGGAATGAGTCACAATATCTGCTCCCCACTCAAGAGGACGGCAGTTCACAGGTGTAGCAAACGTATTGTCAACAATCAGTGGCACACCATGGTCATGAGCAGCCTTTGCCCAGCGCTCAATATCAAGAACAACCAGCGCAGGGTTTGCAACAGTCTCACCAAAGACGCACTTGGTATTTGGCCTAAATGCTGCATTAATCTCCTCGTCAGTTGCATCTGGCGAGATAAACGTGCACTCCACACCCATCTTTTTAAGAGTGATGGCAAACAGGTTAAAGGTTCCGCCATAAATGGTGGAAAGCGCAATAAAGTGATCTCCGGCCTCAGCAATATTGAAGACGGCAAAGAAGTTTGCTGCCTGACCAGATGAAGTCAGCATTGCAGCAGTACCGCCCTCAAGAGCGCAAATCTTTGAAGCTACAGTATCAAGCGTTGGATTCTGAACGCGCGAATAGAAATAGCCAGCAGCTTTGAGGTCGAACAACTCTCCAAGCTGCATCGACTCGTCATATTTGAACGTGGTTGATTGAATGATAGGCACTTGCCTAGGCTCACCGCAACCAGGCTGATAACCGCCCTGTACGCAGCGAGTCTCGATGCTCTCAGACATTGCATCCTCCCTCATAATCATCATCCACGCCGCGCAAACGTCAATGCGCTCCAAACGTGGACTATGTGATTACCTTAGGATACTAGTCTCTCTACCTTCAATCACACGCTCAATCAAAACTTTTTCATGTTCTGAAACAATTGCGAGGTCTGAGGTAACATCTCTGAAATCCATGGAGTCTTTCCACTCTTTGACCAGAGAAATGTTGCGCTGAGCTGTGCAAACAGTACTAAGCTCTGAGTCAATATCCTGCATAATCTGGGTGTAATTTGCGCGTTTCTCGCCCAACATGTCACTAAGGTGGAAGAGAATGTGCTCAACCTCACGAACTTCTCGCCTTGCATGGTGTACTTCAGAGAAGCTAGTCATATCCAGGCCAAACAGGCGCGCATCAATAGTCTCAAGCATGTAATCAAAGCGGCTGCTGACATCTTCAAACGAGATGCCATCTCTTAGCACTGCGTCTGACCAAGCGGGCTCAAAGAGCTCATCCAGAGCGCAGCGCAGACTTCGACGAACTGCCTTCTTGCGCAGAGCCTCACAGACGCGATCGCGCTCAGTCTCGCGAGCTGCTTCTACGGCGCTGACCAGCTTGGAGCCTTGAGAGAGCTCTCCGGACTCCATCAAATCTGCAACGGTATCAGAGAAGCCGTCAATCTCACGAAGGCGCGTAGTTGCACCAAGCATCAGCCTATAAACAGGCTCAGCAATCTCTACTGCCTCCTCGTTAAGAAGTGACGAGAAGAACTTAGTAAGCAGCTGAGTTCCCCTAAGAGCAAACCTAAATGCTGCAATTACCGCAGGATCTTCTGGATGAGCACGGAACTCTGTGTATGCGTCTTCCAGGTTTGTTGCTGCGTGAGCGCATGCCTCATCCAAAGCGTCAAGCGTCTCCCAAGGCTGCGTGGAAGGACCACTGACCAGCCAGAGAAGCTTTCCGTGAGGCTCGCGAACATCTCCAAGCTGCTTCCAGACGCACTCATGCTGATGACCAAGTGAACCGCGTACGTCAATTGCGCACACAGCACCCTTTGTCAGCGGAAGTTCAAATCCCAAAAGAGTCTCTGCAACATAACCCAAAAATGGAGCATGACCAACAAGAATCAGCGTTTCTGCATCAGCGTGCTCAAGCTCTGCCTGAAGTGCAGGAAGATCTTGATCGTAAAGGGAGTCATGAATCTCGAGGCCCTCAGAATCCAGCGCCTCTGCCACAATCTCTGCAGTCTCAAGTGCACGAAGAGCAGGACTTGTCCAAATCTCAGCCTCTTCACCCTCTGGTCCCAACAGTCCAAAGATATGAGGATAATTGGCTGATAAAGCCCTCTGACCAGCACGTGTGAGCTCTCGACTCATGTCTTCAGAGCCACGTTCAGATACACCATGTCGTACAAGAACCAAAGTCTTTACCATGTTTACCTCCGCTGGTCATCTGCAGAAAACTGCTCCTTATAGCGTAATAGGACGCCCGCGCAATTTTGCACGAACGTCCTATTTTTACTGCCAACGGGCAAATATATCGGTATATGGCGAGAAAAACTTTTTATCTCGCATCTCTGCTATGCAGTTCTTGCATAACGGCTATGCATAATCTGCACGCAAAAATCCAACTAGAAAGACTTCGCAACTGTGGCGGTTAGATGAGCACGCCAATTGCGCTCCCCCACACCACCTGTAACCTGCAATCTTAGAAGTCAGCGTTACCCACGGTACGAGGGTGAGGGATAACGTCGCGGATGTTATCCACACCGGTGAGGTACATAACAAGGCGCTCAAAGCCAAGACCAAAGCCAGAGTGTGTGCAAGAGCCGTAACGACGAAGATCCAAGTAATACTTGTAATCGTCGGGATTCATGCCAAGCTCAACAATGCGCTTCTCCAGAAGCTCAAGACGATCTTCTCGCTGTGAGCCACCAATAATCTCGCCGATGCCTGGAACAAGGCAGTCAGCTGCGGCAACAGTCTTGCCGTCATCGTTAAGGCGCATGTAGAAGGCCTTGATTTCTGCTGGATAATCAGTGACAAAGATTGGCTTTCCAAAGTGCTGTTCGGTGAGGTAGCGCTCGTGCTCAGTCTGAAGGTCAATGCCCCACTCAACAGGATACTCAAACTTCTGACCAGCCTTTACTGCCTCCTGCAGAATCTCAATAGCCTCGGTGTAAGAGACGCGAGAGAACTGGGAAGTTGCAACGTGATTCAGGCGCTCAAGCAGGCCCTTATCCACAAACTTGTTGAGCATCTCAAGCTCATCTGGGCAATGCTCGAGTACGTATGCAATAACGTAGCGCAGCATCTCTTCTGCAACATCCATATCCTGTGCAAGATCACAGAAAGCCATCTCTGGCTCAATCATCCAAAACTCTGCAGCGTGGCGACGCGTGTTGGAGTTTTCTGCGCGGAACGTTGGACCAAAGGTGTACACATCACCAAAGGCCATGGCAAAATTCTCTGCCTGAAGCTGGCCAGAAACGGTGAGGTGAGAAGACTGACCAAAGAAGTCCTTTGAGTAGTCAACATCGCCCTTCTCGGTACGTGGAACGTTGTTCAAATCAAGCGTGGTAACACGGAACATCTCGCCTGCACCCTCAGCATCAGATGCGGTGATGATTGGGGTGTTCACGTAGACAAAGCCACGATCCTGGAAGAACTGGTGGATAGCAAAAGCAGCCACAGAACGGATGCGGAAGACGGCACGGAACATGTTGGTACGAGGACGAAGGTGCTGCTGTGTACGAAGGTACTCAAGAGACTGACGCTTCTTCTGCATTGGATAATCAGGGCTGGATGGTCCCTCAATCACAATAGTCTGTGCCTGCAGCTCAATAGGCTGTGGACGATCAGGAGTAAGCTCAAGGACGCCCTCAATAATCAGAGCAGCGCCAACGCCACAAGAAGCAACCTCCTCGTAATTACCAAGGTTCTCACGATTCATAACAACCTGTAGGTCTTTGAAGCAGCTACCGTCATTAAGTGTGACGAAGCCAAAATTCTTCATATCCCTTACTGAACGTACCCAGCCAGCCACGGTAACTTTTTGGCCACCAAGTTGCTCTGCATCTGCGTACAATGCAGAAATCGTGATGCGCTCCACGGGCATACCCTCCTTGTAACTCACTCTGCAGGCTTATCCTGCGCTCTGCAGGACTATCCTGCGAGACGAACAAATATCTATTTAGAATACCGCATAACCACATGGCAAACGCTCACTTTTATATAACTGGCGGTAATTACGCTAATCTCACACAGCCAAGCTGGCGCGCCATGAAACACCGCGCCCTAAAACACATATCTGCAATTCGGCTAAACTAGTGCAATAGAACGAGCCTGCAACTTGCTGCCACCTCAAAAGGCCAGCTAAAGGAGAAACCATGAAAGACTACAAGCGCGAATTTATTGAGTTTATGGTCCAGAGCAACGTACTTACATTTGGCGATTTTACGCTCAAGAGTGGTCGCAAATCTCCTTTCTTCATGAACGCAGGCGCCTATGTCACAGGCGAGCAGCTCCACAAGCTGGGTCTTTATTACGCTCGCGCCATTCACGACAACTTTGGCCTGGATTTTGACGTAGTCTTTGGTCCTGCTTACAAGGGCATCCCCCTTTCCGTTATCACTGCAATGGGCATCAATGAGCTCTATGGTAAGCAGGTTCAGTACTGTTCAAACAGAAAAGAAGCAAAAGATCACGGAGCTGATGCTGGCATGCTTTTAGGTGCAGAGCTCAAAGACGGCCAGAGAGTAGTCATGGTTGAAGACGTCACCACTTCTGGCAAGTCTATTGAAGAGACCTATCCGCTGATTACTTCTATTGCAAATATCGAGGTAGTTGGTCTGATTGTCTCGCTCAACCGCATGGAGGTTGGCAAGGGCGGAAAAGTTGCCGCACTTCAGGAAGTCTCTGAGCGCTGGGGCATGCCAACTGCAGCTATTGTCTCCATGGATGAGGTTACCGAGGCCCTCTACAACAACGAGGTAGACGGCAAGGTTATTATCGACGACACCTTAAAGAGCTCCATTGATGCCTACTACCAGCAGTACGGCGTTAAATAAGGCGAGAAAAACCTCTGCGTAGAAACCTGACTTATGACTCTGACTCAACTTAAATACGTCCTTGCCATTGCTAAGGCAGGCACTATTAACGCCGCAGCTAAACAGCTCTTTATCTCGCAGCCTACCCTAAGTAGCGCAGTTAAAGAGCTTGAAGCTGAGCTGGGAATCTCCCTTTTTAACAGGACCAGCAAGGGTGTTGAACCTACCGCAGATGGCGAGGAGTTTTTGAGTTACGCCAGGCAAGTTGTCATGCAGACCGACCTCATCGAAGAGCGCTATCTGGGTACCGCCCCTACCAAACAGCGCTTCTGCGTTTCTTGCCAGCACTATTCCTTTGCCGTTGAGGCCTTTGTCAACCTGATTAAAGAGCACGGCGGCTCAAAGTACGATTTCCGTATCAGAGAGACGCAGACGTACGAGATTATCGAAGACGTCTCCAAACTAAGAAGTGAGGTAGGCGTTCTCTACCTCAACTCGTTCAACGAGCGCGTTATTAGAAAAACGCTGCAGGACCAGGGCTTGATTTTCTCGCCATTATTTAAGTGCAAGCCAAGCGTCTTTGTGGGAAAAGATAACCCGCTGGCAAAGCGCTCGTCGGTGACGCTCAACGATCTTGCTCCCTACCCTCGCCTTTCTTACGAGCAGGGCGAGCACAACGCGTTCTATTTCTCTGAGGAGCTTCTGGCAACGCTTGATCGCGATAAGGACATCATGGTCCGAGACCGCGCTACCATCTTCAACCTAATTATTGGTCTGAACGGCTATACCATCAGCACCGGTCTTATTAATGAGGAGCTCAACGGACCAAACATTGTTGCAGTTCCTCTGGCCGTTGATGACTACATGGAAGTTGGCTACGTTACCCACGACGAGAAGAGCCTCTCGCCCTTTGGTGAGCTCTACATCGACGCGCTCAAGCGCTGCTGCCAAGCAGTTACGTGGGTGTAGGGTTTATAAAGAAGTAAGTTGTTTTAAGCGTTCTTTATGCTTTATAACAATTAAAAGTTATCTACTCATAACGATTCATCTCAATAAATAACATTCAACAACTTTGTTATCTATTTAACCGATAAATACATACCGTTAACAGTAAAACACATAATAGCAGTAGCTATAAGAATAAAATCAAGATAAGAGGGTCGGTATCTACTCCAATAAAGTAATAGGCTAAAGACCGAGAAAACAACATAGTGAAGGGCGTATGGAGTCCCGACTCGTGTAGTAGATTTATCGAGGTCATCTGGGGCTTATTATGTTTTCTCACGATTCTAGAAACTTAAACTCAAAAACAAATAATCTTCCCCAAAAAGTCTGTTCTTTGGCCTTATTGATTGCTTGTGTCGTCATTGCTGGGCTACTTTATTTTTATAATCTAGCCCAAAAACAGGCTCAGCAAGAACTTTTTGCGCAACAAGTTATGCAAAGACAGAACGAAGCTTCAGAGCTTTATAAAATTGGCGATGTTGTACAACTAACTGGACTTGATCAAGAAGAAGGTAATCCAGCTGAGACTCCTTTTGGGGCTTATCTACCATGGGTTGGCACAATTGAGGTAACGGTAAAAGACGTAACCCTTTGTCATTCTATTGACGAAGCAGGTTTTACCTCTGGAGCACTTAACGATTCATTAACACCAGAAAATGCAGATAGCTTGTATCTAGTCTATACGCTTCATTTTAAAAACATAGACGCCGTTCAAAAACACACCCCAAATGGTCCAGACTATATATTACTTACTAGTTACTCAATTAATGCTGAGGGGCATAATATTTTCATGTCCCAAATTACACCTGAAAATGCCCGAATTGACAATTCAGATACTGATAAAACTAAAGGGTATTTTTGGATTAATGCAGGAGATGAATGTGACGTCAAACTTGCTTTTGCGCTATCTCCAGAAGAACTGAGAGATGTTACTTCTATTCACCTGGCAAATATGGGAGGAATTTATTCAAACGCAAAGTTAGTTGATATACAGTCTGCATTAAAAAGTGATAAGTAGGTGCTTGCTATGAATTCATTGTTCAAGTCTGAATTTAAGCGACAGCTTACCTATAACCCATTATTTTGGATATGTATTGCAATTGGCGCCTGTATTGCAATACTTGCCGCTTGGATTGAAATACAAATTGAATTAAATACCTTAGAGGCAACTCTTCAACAGGGAGATCATCTTTCCTATAACACTTTGCTTTCTGTCATTTCTGCTTACACTGCTTGGATTCCCACACGAATTGGAGATTTTTACAGTGGACTGTATTATCTCTTATGGCCACTCTTGGCAACCATTCCAGCTGCTTGGATTCTAAGTAACGATTCAAAAGAAGGGGTGCTGGAACAGCAATGTCTTAGAATTAGAAAAGCTAGTGTTATCAGGATAAAACTATATGTAAGCTTTATTTCTGGAGGTATTTGCTCTGCTCTGCCTCTTGTCCTAAATTTTTTAGCTGCAATCTGTTTCTTACCGTTGTCCACACCAAAAATTTACGATGAGATATATACCGCAGTCCCTATGAGCTCTCTGTTCTCAGGACTCTTTTATAACTCTCCTCTTGCTTATGTCATCGCCTTATCCGTATTAACCTTCATGATTGGAGGGCTATTTTCCTGCACCGTTTCTCTTTTTGCAAGTTTAACCAAGACCACATTCCAAGCTATTTTTGTTTCTTATTTCCTACTTCACCTATTAGCGTTCTTAGGTTCACAATTTTCAGCGATTCTTTCCTCTGCTCAATTAAGAGAAGTAGGACAAAATGCATTCATTAAGTTGAATTTCTTTCAATTAATAAGTTCCGAATATGCTCCAACAAAACTTGGATTTTATTGCTTCTGTTTTGTTTTGCTATTACTGGTAATCTTCATTTCTTACAAAAAGACTTGTAGAAGTGATTTGCTATGAAACATCAAATTTCAAGGAACTTCACTCAGCTTTTTGATATGCATAAAAATCTTCTGGCAGCGCTTTTTGCGATGTTGTTATCTTGCACAGCGTTTATTTCTTCTTTTGCACAATTCGGCTTAATTACACAAGGAGGATATTCATTTTCTTTAGGTGATTTGATTATCGCAACATTTTTCGGATCTGCCCACACGTTCTCTATAGAATGGACCGCACTCTGCATCTCTTTTCTTCTTATAATCATTATTTCAAGCTCAGACAAGAATGAACATTTTTCTATTCAACGCATAATGAGATTTGAGAAGAAAACTAGATATTGGATTTATAGCTATATAAATATAATCGCATCTTGTCTCGTTTTGATTGCCATCTATATAATGACATACGTTGTTTTACTTATTTGTACAGGCAACAGCCTTGCTATCGCTACACTAAATGTAGATATCTTCATTAACCATACCGTTCAAGCTAGTACAGAATTTTCACTCACAGCCTCAGAAGTATTAGTCCTTCTCGGCATTTATTATCTTGGTCTCTTGTTCTTTTGCTCTTTTTACAAAGTAATGGAACTCTATACTCACAATTCACTAGCTATATTACTAAGCGTAGCACTACTAGTTTTAGGAGAGTTTTTTCCTGAGCTTCCATTCCCCTCTACATTAATGACTTTTTCGAGACTTCTTCCTTTTAATCCAGAAGGATATAGCCCTGTCTATGCAACTTTATATTTTCTTGTTGGAATCATTTTCTTAAACATTTTTGGCCTCATCGGAACTAAAAATGCAGAGTTTGGCGGTCATTATGAGAAACTCTAAAGTAATTCCTTTTGGCCCCTTTATCTATTCATTACGTGGTCCATTTTGTATCTGTACCATCTTAATGGTACTTATCGTTGCTACATCTCTTGTAGTGTTCAATCGCTCAGCAACAAGTAATCCAACATTTGCAGATAACGTATCAAGTCTATTTGCTGGAATGCCACAGATATCACAAAGCATTTCTTCAAATGCTGCTATGCCAAAAATTAAAGTTCCTTTTGCCTGGTTAATACTTGTTTTACTTCCCCATCTAATGTGTTTCCTGGCAGTCTCTAGGGCACTAAGAAAAGATATGTATCTTGTTATGTCTTCCTCAAAGAGTTTCTATCCAATTCTTCTAACAGTAAGTTGTGTGACAGCAACTGGGCTTTATTGGATAATAGCGGGAGTTGTAATCCTCTTATTTACACTGCTTCACGGTGGAGAAATTCTATCAACTACGACATTAAGCTTAGAAATTCTCGAAGGTTTTGACGCCTCAACATTACCTGCAAATACGGTAAGTATTGTCCCATTGATGGGATCTCTATTCATTACTTCACTATCTCTTATAACGCTTCAATGTTCAGCAGGATTATTTATTAAAGAATGGCCTCCTCTCTTTTTAATAATTTCTTGGATAGTTTCCTCAATTTTCAAATTACATCCCATCCTTATTGGCAACTACATGATGTTTTCTCGAAGTTCTCTCTATATTGATTCAGCTAGCAGGGAAATCGTTGAAGGTAACCTCTGTGCAGGAGTCAATCCATTCTGCACGTTAGTTTTTTGTATTGGCTCACTAGGTATTTTTCTTTATCTGTCTCTTTCACGCTTTAAGAACATTGATCAGTTTGGCGGTGAGTAAACATGTCGTACATTTCAGTTGAGCATCTAACAAAGGAAATCGGAAACGATACTGTTCTCAAGGATGTCTCATTGTCCCTAGAAAAGAGAAAGATAATTGGTCTCGAAGGCCAAAACGGCTCTGGTAAAACAATGCTTATGCGAGCGGTCTGTGGTCTTATTAAACCTACCCAAGGATACGTTTCTATTGAAAACAAAAAGCTCTGGGATGATATAGATTTTCCACCAAGTGTTGGTCTGCTCCTAGAAAAACCGGCACTTCTCAGCTCATATAGCGGTCGTAAGAACCTAGAGATTCTCTCGTCAATAAAACAAATTGCGTCTGAGCAAGATATTGATGCTGCAATTGAAAAAGTAGGACTTGATCCTAAAGACAAAAGACCTGTTAGAAAGTACTCCCTAGGCATGAAGCAACGCTTAGGAATTGCCATGGCGTTTTTTGAGCAGCCAGATTTAATTATTCTTGACGAGCCAACAAATGCCCTTGATGAAGACGGTGTCCATATGCTCACGGAACTCATTGTTGAACAAAGAGATAGAGGCGCAACACTTCTCATCTCAAGTCATGATGCTGAATTCTTAGAGGTTGTCTGTGATGTAATTTACAAAATGAAGCTCGGTAAAATTGTCGAGAAAATCGACGTGCAAAGACGTACATCATGAAACTGAAAAGCAAACTACCATTATTCGCAATTGCCATAAGCTTTGTACTGGTTTGTGCTCTTGGCTACAGAGTTTGGTGGGTAAACACCCATGCACTAACTATCCCCGAAGAGATTTATCAAATGGGAGAATGGGTCCCTCTTGACGGAAATTTTCATTATTCGTCTTCTGAGAATACAAAGGGATATTCAATACGAATAACTGAAATTGCCCTAACCACATATAACGGTTACCTGGAAAAACATGGTATTACACCACAACAACCCAATACTCATGGCAATCAAACAAGTGTGATAGATGTCACTATAGAAGTTAAAAATGATAGAGAAGAGACTGACCCCATAGGTGGAATAGATTTTCTCGGCACAATTTTAATTCCACAAGCCAACAACACCTATTACATTTGCGATTTAGGAAATGAAAATTCCCTTTGGCCGCTTGTCCAGCCAAATATAACCACTTCGCGAATTGCCATCAAACCGCACACTTCATATGTTTTTCATGTGCCTTATGTAGTAAATCTCACAGGGGAGGAAATCTATAGAAATCCGATTACTGACACGACGTTTGATTTACTTGTTTCTCGTTTGCCTGTAGAAAAACGAATTCGAGTGTCTTTGTAGCAACTCTTACCCCTCCCACTACAGATCGTGCCACCCCTCCCACTACGGATGAATGGATTGTTAGCCGCCTCCTAGTTTGCGCTAAAATAATACCTTACGTTTTTGAAGCGCAATAGGAGGCATCATGGGTCTTAAGTATGAAACCGCACAATATGAGGCATCATACGGGGCAATTTCACAACTTCCTTCTCCAGAGACCCCAGAGGTGGCCTTTGTGGGTCGCTCAAACGTGGGTAAGTCTTCCCTCCTAAATAAACTTATTGGACGAAAGCAACTCGCACGAGTTTCAAGCGTCCCAGGTAAAACTGCAAATATCAACTTCTTTGACGTTGATGGCGTCAAATTTGTAGACTTGCCTGGATACGGATTTGCACGAGTTTCTCGCCAAGAAAAACAACGCTGGGCAGACCTCATTGGCGGCTACTTTGAGCAAGAACGCAGCTTTAACCTGGTCATTAGCCTTGTTGACATCAGGCATGAAGCTCAAAAGCTTGACCTGCAGATGATCAACTTTCTTCAAGAGGCTGAGCTGCCCTTTGTAGTTGCGTTTACCAAGGCAGACAAGATTGCGCGCGGCAAGCAAAATCAAGCCGCGGCCGCCCTGCGCAAGGCATTCCACATTACCCCTGAACAGACCATCATTACCTCGTCCGAGACCGGTCTGGGCATTGACGAGTTGCGTCGCCGCATCGAAGACGCAACTATCTAGGAGCATCATGGATCCAATCCACCAGCAAGAGCAAGAGCACCTCTCTCACGTATATCAAAAGCTTGTTGAGATTCGTGAGGATTTGGACACAACGCTCAACACCACGCAAAAAGATGCAGCTAGAGACCTACGTCAGATGAGTGAAGAAATCCGCCCGGACTTTGGCGGAGCGGACGAAACCATCGAGACCCTTGCGGCCATTGAGACGCTCAACAGCGTTATTGATACGTACAACCAGTATCACGATTTCACTGTCGAGAAACTCGGTCGTGTCGAAATTCTTTTGAGGCAGCCTTACTTTGCCAAGGTCACGCTCAAGATGCGACCTGGACGTCCTTCTCGCGATGTGTACATTGGCGCGGCAGGCATCACCGACAAAGACCGCACGCCGCTCATTGTTGACTGGCGCAGCCCCGTTGCCGAGACGTATTACAACCAAGAGATGGGTACAACGTCGTACCAGGTAGACGGCAAGAAAAGAACGGTTGAGCTGGAGCTTCGCCGACAGTTTGACATTACGCGCGACAAGCTGAATCTCTACTTTGACACAACGGTTGCCATCGAAGACTCTCTGCTGCTTGCGGCCCTGAAGCGTCAGCACACCGAGAAGCTGCAGGCCATCACCGCAACTATCCAACGCGAACAAAACGTTGTGGTCAGGCACGAAGACGTGCCGGTTCTGCTGGTCAACGGCATTGCAGGCTCGGGTAAGACGTCCGTTTTGCTGCAGCGCATTGCGTACCTTCTGTACCAGCAGCGCACTACGCTCACCGCAGATCAGGTGTATCTGTTTACTCCCAACGAGATGTTTTCTCGCTACATTAATACCGTTTTGCCCAGCATGGGCGAGCACAATCCACAGGTATTTACCTGGGATTCTTTCCTCAAGGCGTTGGGCCTGGCCGACCACGCTTCGGGCGCCCACAACAACCCCGATTCTCTTAAGAAGCTTGAGGAACAACTTGCTTCGCTTGAGCTCTACGAGGACGACTTCAAGGCCATTTCTGTTGAAGGCACTACGCTTATCAAGCCAGCTCAAGTGGCCAGTTCTGTGGCAAAGTTCTCGCAATTCCCTGTGGGTCCGCGCCTCATTGCGCTTGCCAAAGACGAGCTCCACACCCGCCTGGAGCGCAAACTTGGCCAGATGGCTCACAACGATGAAATCCAAGAAGAGATGCTCTCCCTTGACGTTGAGCAGCAGCTTGAGGTTTTTGGCCGCACCATCAGCCCTTCCGACGAGGAAGAAGTCCTGGCGCGCACCCGCGAGTTCCTCAACTGGCGCTTTGCCTCCGCTCACGAGGTCATCGAGTCCGCTTCCTGGCTCCGCATCGACCGCATTGGCATGCGCATGCTCAACACCTCCGCGCTGAGCGGCGCCGAATGCGTTTACCTGCGACTTCTTATCACAGGAGCTGGCGAGAAAAACGTCAAGTTTGTCATGATTGACGAGGTCCAGGACTATACCGAAACACAGCTTATGGTACTTGGAAAGTACTTCTCACGTGCGCACTTCCTGCTTTTGGGTGACTCCAACCAGGCAATTTGGGAAGACACCGCAACGTTTGAGCAAATTGAGAAGATCTTTACCGCGACGCATGGTGAAGGTGCAGTTTCTACCTGCAAGCTTCTGACCAGCTACCGTTCTTCTCCCGAGATTACTGCGCTGTTTACCTCGCTTTTGAGCGAAGAAGAACGCGGCCAGACAAGCTCCGTTCAGCGCGGCGGCAAAAAACCTGAGTTCTTTGAGGTAGTAGCCGACGACAAAGATGCTGAGCGTGCCGAGTACCTGCAAACGATGAAGTCCCTTGTTGAGCAGGCGCAAGCATTTGACGGGCTGACCGCCATTGTGTGCACCGAGAAGTCTCGTGTTCGCTGGCTTGCCAAGCAGCTGGAGGGGCTTTTTGCGGAGGGCGACGATGGCGCCGCGGACGGTGCAGCTGCGGGCGTTAGTGCAGCTGCGGGCGGCGTCAAAGTGCTCACCAGCCACGATTCCCTCCCCGCGAAGGGCGTTGTTCTTCTCGACCTTGCACTGGCAAAGGGCCTTGAGTTTGATCAGATCATCGTTGCCGATGCGCAAAAGGAAGTGTATAAAGCAGACGGAATTTCTCGCCGTAGGCTCTATACCGCCCTGTCGCGCGCGATGCATCACGTGATTGTAGTCTCTCAGGGAAAGATAACTTCGCTGCTCAACAAATTGCTTTAAAATAAGCAATTTCTACCTGCGATTTTTTGGAAATTTACTGATTGAAGATGGCAGGTTCGGGTAAATGCTAGCCATCGATAACATTTACCGTTGGAGGTCAGTATGTCCGAAGAATTGATTCCTGGCGTCATGAAGAACATCGACGCAAAGACTGTAGTAACCCTTAAAGAGCAGGTTGCATGCCTTCCTGGCCAGGTCATCAGCAAGACCCTTGCGCAAAACGATGCCGTCAGCGTCACCCTTTTTGGCTTTGGCGCGGGCGAAGAGATTGCAAGTCATCGCGCAGGTGGCGACGCATTTGTCACCATTCTTGAGGGTCGCGCAAACATCACCATCGATGACGACGTTTACAACCTTGAAGCTGGCCAGTCCATTGTGATGCCACTTGGCCATCCACATGCACTTCAGGCTCCAGAAGAATTCAAGATGCTGCTGGTTGTTGTGTATCCGCAGAAATAATTTATATATTTGCCTAACAATTCTGCGTAATTCCGTAAATTTCCGCATGATTCTGCATAATTACGCAGGTATTTTCTATTTGGCCAGGTGGACAGTGCGTCTGCCTGGTCAAATACTATCTCTTCCTACCCTAATACTATGTGTAATTACAATACACACCTCATAACAGAATGGGTATACTAGTTATGTCTGTGCAATCAGCAAATTGTTAAACCTAAAGAAAGGTGAGCTATGAGCCAGATTTTTGATGTTCACGCACGTGAGGTCCTCGATTCCCGTGGCAATCCAACCGTTGAGGTTGAGGTTGTTCTTGACGACGGCTCCTTTGGTCGTGCAATCGTTCCTTCCGGCGCTTCCACTGGTGAGTTCGAGGCTGTAGAGCTTCGCGACGGCGACAAGAGCCGTTACCTGGGCAAGGGCGTTCTGAAGGCAGTCGAGCACGTCAACACTGAGATCCGCGACCTCGTTATTGGTTGGGACGCAGAGGATCAGCGCGGCCTTGACCTCGCTATGATCAAGCTTGACGGCACTCCAAACAAGGGTCGCCTCGGCGCAAACGCTATTCTCGGCGTTTCTCTTGCTGTTGCTCACGCTGCAGCTGCTTCTGCTGAGCTTCCACTTTACGCTTACCTCGGTGGCGCAAACGCTCACACTCTTCCTGTTCCTATGATGAACGTCCTCAACGGTGGCGTCCACGCTGACAACAACGTTGACTTCCAGGAGTTCATGATTATGCCTGTTGGTGCTCCTGACTTCACCACTGCTCTTCGTTGGTGCGCACAGGTTTACCACACCCTCAAGGACACTCTGAAGTCCCAGGGCCTCAACACCGGTGTTGGTGACGAGGGCGGCTTTGCTCCAGACCTTAAGTCCAACGAGGAGCCACTTGAGCTTCTTTCCGAGGCTGTTAAGGCTGCTGGCTTTGAGCTTGGCAAGGACTTCCGCTTTGCTATGGACCCAGCTTCTTCTGAGTTCTACAACAAAGAGACCGGCAAGTATGACCTCAAGGGCGAGGGTCGCTCCCTTACCTCCGAGGAAATGGTTGCTTACTACGAGGAAATGGTTGAAAAGTTCCCAATCGTCTCCATTGAGGACGGCCTTGCAGAGGAGGACTGGGACGGTTGGAAGATCCTTACCCAGCGTCTGGGCAAGAAGATCCAGCTCGTCGGCGACGACCTCTTTGTTACCAACACTCAGCGCCTGAAGAAGGGCATTGAGGTTCACGCTGGTAACTCCATCCTCATCAAGGTCAACCAGATTGGTACCCTGACCGAGTCCCTCGAGGCTATCGAGATGGCTAAGCGCGCAGGTTACACCGCTGTTGTCTCCCACCGTTCCGGTGAGACCGAGGACACCACCATTGCTGACCTCGTTGTTGCAACCAACGCTGGTCAGATCAAGACTGGTGCACCTGCTCGTACCGAGCGTGTTGCTAAGTACAACCAGCTTCTCCGCATCGAGGATGACCTCGCTGACGGCGCTGAGTACCTGGGCATGGACGCTTTCTACAACCTTCGCTAAACCCGCAGGTTGTGCGCTAGGAACTACAAAGCCGCATCTCATTTGAGATGCGGCTTTTTTGTGCGCGGGTGCAGCGAGCGGCGGAAGGCGGACGGGCGTCGGGTGCGAGCACGGAGCGGGTTCGAGTGCGGGTGCGAGTGTGGGTCTAGGAGCAGCTGCGGGACCTGCGGGTTTCTCGCCGCACGCAATGTTTTTAGCTGGCGCAAGGGTCTGTAGGTGCATCCGCATCGGCTTCAAAACGCTCGAACACACTTATGTCGGATAATCTGCTGAAAATGCCTATACATTCTGCCTAAAATGCTCATCTCATGCAGAATATCGTCATTAGATGTGTTTTTCACCTTCGATTTTGCAGATTATCCGACATAGGTGTGTTTGCCTAACCCTGAAATTTAGGGTAATTAAATCTTTGATATATCTTCATTCATAATTATGTATATCAGATAGAAATTATGCATAATAGTGAATTGAGCGTATGTGATTAAATTCAAATCTTATAACCAAAGCTGCTCCACAATATATTTGGGCTATTGAGTCTGGTTTTATCTGCAGTTTTTTGAGGATTTTCCGTCAGTCGATATAACAGCACCGCAGCTGCCTGCCGCGGGTATACTTGATACGTCAACTCTCGAGAATCCGAGGCGCCCATGAACACCACATCAAAGCACGTAATTCGCACAATCCTGGTTGGACAGTCGGGCGGACCGACTGCGGCCATCAATGCATCGCTTGCGGGTGTTGTTCGCGCAGCTCACGCCCAGGGCCTCCGAGTGCTCGGAATGCACAACGGAATCCAGGGGTTTCTTGAGGGCAACGTCGTTGACCTAGTTGAAGCACTTGAACTTACAGCATCTGAATCCGCATCGTCCAACCGAGCTGACACAAATCCTGGCGAGAAGAACCTCCAACTCCTAAGAAAAACGCCATCGAGCTGGTTGGGCAGCTGCCGCTTTAAGCTGCCGGAACTTGCTGCTAATTCTGCCGCTTGCTCTAACTCCGGATTCGCTCCTACCTCCCCTATCTACCAGCAGATTGATGCGCAGCTCAAGAAATACCAGGTAGACGCCGTACTATATATCGGCGGTAACGATTCCATGGACACCACGGACAAGCTGTCTCGCTACTTTGCTCAGGTAGAGAGTCCCGTTCGTGTTGTTGGCGTGCCAAAAACCATCGACAACGACCTCGAAGGCACCGATCACACCCCCGGTTTTGGTAGCGCGGCGCGATTCGTCGCATCCGTAACCGCCGAGCTTACCCGCGACGGCGGCGTCTACAACACCAAAAACGTCACGTTTATCGAGGCAATGGGTCGCGACGCCGGCTGGCTCACAGCTGCTGGTGCGCTCGCGCAAGATATTTGTGGAACTGTCCCGGATTTTGTGCTCCTGCCAGAGATTCCTCTTGATGAGCATGCTCTACTTTCCGCCATTGAACAGCGACTTCGCAAGAAGAACAACGTGATTGTAGTCGTCAGCGAAGGTGTCCACCATGCAGATGGTAGTTTCCTTTTTGATGCAAAATCTGTTGCAATTGACACGTTTGGTCACCTTGCGGCACAGTCTGGAACAGCAGCATACTTGTCGCAACTGACCAAAGATCAGCTGGGCGTAAAGTCTCGCGGCATTGAGCTCAATACGCTGCAGCGCTGTGCTTCGCACGCTGCTAGTAAGGTTGACATGGACGAGGCAGAGGCGCTCGGTGCCGCAGGAGTTGAAGCAGCGCTCCAAGGTAAAACGGGCATTATGGTTGGCATTCACAGAACTTCGGATGACCCATACGATACGGAGATTCGCACCACCCCTGTTGCCGAGGTTGCTAACAAGGTAAAGCTTGTACCTCAAGAAATGATTTCCGAGGACGGCTTCAACGTTACCGACGCCGCTCTGACATATCTGCGCCCTCTTGTCGCGGGCATGGAGGAGCCGATTTCCGCCGACGGACTCCCTCGTTTTCTTGCGGAGTTGTCATAACACTGCTGTAGTGCAGATATAGCGTCGCAGTTGAGCCGCGGTGACAATCGCGAGAAACCCGTCTAGTTGCATTTAAATCGCATTTTGCACGTGTCGTATGCCACGTAAATACCGCGTGTACCACGACGTGGCCATGACCCGTACCACGACGCGTGCCACGAGCACCGCATGCGAGTCATGCGTACTACGCATCAAAAATGTAATAACTTGCTACTTTAAATAGCAATTTTCTACCGCTCGCCCGCCTAAATTTTTTGTGAGCGGTATGGCTACGTACTCATAAAAGTCCAGTTAAAACGCATGTAATTCCTTCTTTGTATAGTTTTTAACGTGTATCTTTTTGCGCAACTTGCAATCTTGGAGACGGTTGCAACATACAAACGCAAACGTCCTCTGTCTTGTCCATCAATGAATCACAGGGAGTTACATGCGTAAGATTAGAAAAATACTTATCGGTCAATCGGGCGGTCCAACAGTAGCAATCAATTCTTCCCTTGCAGGAATTATCACGCGTGCGCACGAAGAAGGCGTCGAAATTTACGGTATGCAAAATGGAATTGAAGGCTTTCTTAATGGTCGCTATACCAACTTGACCAGCTTGTTCTATCCGCAGGAAAACCAGCAGAAACGTGCTGCAGACAAGAAGTGCGTCGCCGACCAACACGGCGCCGACCAGCGCGGTGCAACCCAGCAGCAACACACCGTAGACCTTCTCGCTAAAACACCTTCGAGCTTTCTGGGAAGCTGTCGCTACAAACTTCCGGAAGTCACCGAAGAAACGCCCATCTACCAGGACATTGAATGCCGCCTGACTTCCCTTGGAATCGACGGCGTTCTCTACATTGGCGGCAACGATTCCATGGACACCGTCAACAAGCTCGCGGCGTACTTTGCCCAGCACAACAACGACGTTTCCGTCATCGGCATCCCCAAAACCATCGACAACGACCTCGAGGGCACCGACCATGCCCCGGGTTTTGGTAGCGCAGCACGGTACATCGCCACCATCGTCCGCGAGTTGGCGCGCGACTCCGAGGTGTACGGCAAGCCAAACATCACTATCGTCGAGACCATGGGCCGCGATGCGGGTTGGCTGGGCGCGGCTTCAGCCCTTGCTCGCGAGAAGAACGAAGAAGCTCCGGACTTTATCCTGCTCCCCGAAGTTGCGTACGACGAAGAACGACTCCTGCGCAAGACAGCAGAGTTGTTTGAGCACAAGAACAGCGTGGTGATTGTCATCAGCGAGGGTGTAAGAAGGCCTGATGGTTCAACACTTCTATACAAGAGCCATATGAAGATGGATGCCTTTGGACACCTGGCGGATCAGTCCGGCAACGCCCTCTATCTAGCTGAACTTTTCCAGAAACACTTTGACGCTAAGATTAGAGGCATCAACCTCAACTCACTACAGCGCTGCGCCATGCATTCGTTCAGCAAAACTGACCTATCCGAAGCGTTTGAGCTGGGTAGAGCCGGAGTAGATGCGCTCCTTGCCCACAAAACAAGCTGTATGATTGGCTTGCAGAGACTCAGCGACGTGCCATATCAAGCAAAAATCCGCTGCATTCCTATCTCGGAAATCGCCAATCGCGTGAAGTCTGTACCTGCGGATATGATCTCTGAAGACGGTCTTTGGGTTACCGAGAAGGCCCTTGCATATCTGCGCCCTCTTGTCTCAAATGAGGAACTGACTTTTGATGCAGCTACCAAGAGATTTATCAGCAGCAACATCTCGCCCGACAACAACGGACTGCCACCATTCATTCCAAAGTTGGGATAACAGAACTTGTACGGCGTGTCTCAAAGTAGCATATTAAAACCGCCTGCCTCGAACTGTGAGACAGGCGGTTTCCGTTGTGATTTGCGTGTGAACGCGACAGTGCCATGCGGACGCGACGCTTCGTCGGACGCGCGTGACGCGCAGCTCGCTACTCTCCGAGGAACCTTACCTCGGGGTGGAGCTCGACATCAAACTGGCGTTTGACCTCTGCCTGAACATGCTCAATAACTGCATGTACCTCGGCAGCGGTAGCGTTGTCGTAGTTGACCACAAAGCCAGCATGCTTATCGGAAACACCAGCGCCGCCAAAGCGATAGCCCTTAAGACCAGCATCGGTGACAAGCTTGCCTACAAAGTGACCCTCGGGACGTTTAAAAGTTGAACCGGCGGAAGGCAGCTCAAGAGGCTGCTTCTCCTCGCGAGCGCGCGTGAACTCTTCCATCTTTTCACGAATCTTCTCGCCATCCGCGCGGTGGAGATTGAACGTGGCGGAAAGCACAATCATGCCCTCATCGGCGATTCTGCTGTGGCGATAGCCTAGGTCAAGCTCGGAAGCGTCCAGCGTAGCAAAGGTGCCGTCGGCGAGAAGGACGCGGACGGATTTGAGCACGTCAGCGATGCAGCCGTCGTAAGCGCCTGCGTTCATGAAGCATGCGCCGCCCACAGAACCTGGGATGCCGCAGGCAAACTCGAGTCCAGAAAGGTCCAGTTCACAGGCCATTTCGGAAGCTTCTTTAAGGCCAACACCGGCCTGGCAGGTCATCTCGGTATCGTCGATGCTTACGCCGGTCAGTCCGTCAGCGACGGCAATGATGACGCCGCGATATCCTGCATCGGAAACGAGCAGGTCAGAGCCGTAGCCAAGAATAAAATAAGGAGCTTCTGCGTCTTTAACCGCAAGGAGAATCTCTTTGACCTCATCAGGATCATCAGGGATGACATAGAGATCCGCAGGTCCACCCACTTTAAAGGTGGTGTGCTCTCTCATTGGCTCGTCTACCAGGACGTTCTCTTCTCCAACAATCGAGCAAAGCTTTCCGGCCAGGCTTTGTAAGTCATAGCCACTTTCAGACATGTAACACGCTCCTTAAGAAAATTACTGTCTCTATTTTACTTCACTTCATGCATCTCGTAACTAGAATGGCTTGACCTATACGATTCTCCCCATTCACGAAGTGCATCTAAGATTGGCTCTAAACTCTTTCCCGTTTCAGTCAGCGTATATTCAACACGAGGAGGAACTTCAGCAAATACCTCACGTGTCAGTAGGCCAGACTCTTCCATGGCACGTAAATTTGAGGTTAGGACCTTCTGAGAGATACCTGCGACAGATTTTTTGAGCTCGCCAAATCGCTTTGTTCCCTCCATCAAATCTCTTAAGATCAACACCTTCCACCTATCGCTAATAAGGTTAATGGTGAGCTCTACAGGGCATGCGGGGAATGATTGTAAAAATTTTTTTGACATCTTTTATCCCATCTAGCTTTATTAGTATCTAATTAGTACCTATATTACAAAAAAGTGCTTACTTTCAAATAGTAATTTTGTGTTCTTTAATACTAATCGACAAGAGATTGAGCAAAACAAACACAAACCCGCTCACCCATCCAACAGATTTTGAAAGGAACACAATTATGAAAATCGCAGTAGTCGCAGCAAATGGTCGTAACGGTCAGGGTATTGTTCGAGAGGCTCTCAAGCGCGGAGCAGAAGTAACCGCTATCATCCGCGAGGGTGAGAACAAGACAGAAGCCACTAATGTTCTTCACAAGGATCTCTTTGATCTTACTGCCGAAGATCTCAAGGGTTTTGATGTAGTCGTTGATGCTTTTGGCGTATGGAATCCTGAAGACATGCCACTGCACATCACTTCTCTTAAGCACCTTGCAGATATTTTGTCTGGCACTGATACTCGTCTTATTGTTGTTGGTGGAGCAGGTAGCCTCTATCTTGATGACTCACACACAACCCGCGTTATGGACACGCCTGACTTCCCTGAGGCCTTCATGCCTGTTGCAACTAACATGGGAGAAGCTCTGGATCAGCTCCGCACTCGTACTGATGTTAAGTGGACTTACATCTCTCCAGCAGCTGATTTTCAGGCAGATGGCGCTTATACCGGCTCCTATATTCTTGCCGGCGAGGTGTTTACGGTAAACGATCGTGGTGTAAGCGAAATTAGCTATGCTGACTTTGATCTTGCCCTCGTTGACGAAGCATTCGACGGCAACCACATCCAGCAGAGAATCTCCGTACTTTCTAAGTAATTGAACGATTTATATCCATTGAGGGGCTTCATTCATGTGAAGCCCCTTTTACGCCACAAAAAATAATTGAGAGGAGACGCAATGACACAGTCTGAGCGCAGAATTTTCCTTATACAGGAATTATTACGTGAACATCCTAAGGGAGACCGTGTAGCTCTTCCTCAAAATGCAGAAGAACAGCAACTTCTACTAAGAGCACTTATGAACGTCCGACCTGCGATTCCTATAGCACCTGAAGTTTTGAAAATTCAGGACGAATACCTTCAAGAGCGAGTTCGCGAGAAGGGCATTGTATTTGTAAAAGATTTGCCAGAAATCCAAACAAAGATAAAACTTTGGCAGGGTGACATTACACGACTAGCCGCTGATGCCATTGTCAATGCTGCTAACTCGGCTCTTCTCGGCTGCTTTGTTCCTAACCATCACTGTATTGATAATGCCATTCAAACCTATGCAGGAATGCAACTACGAGCTGCTTGTGCAGACATAATGCACAAGCAAGGACATGCAGAGGCAACCGGAATTGCAAAGATTACCTCTGCCTTTAATCTACCTGCAAAGTTTGTTATCCATACAGTGGGTCCCATTGTTTCTGGAGCTCTTACTAAAAATCACGAGGATCTCCTAGCCAGCTGCTACAACAATTGCCTACAGCTTGCTGAAGGTAACAAGTTATCTTCAATTGCCTTTTGTTGCATCTCTACAGGCGAGTTTGGATTTCCTCCCCAACGCGCTGCTGAAATTGCAGTAAGCACGGTACAGAACTATCTTTTGTCTCATCCTCAAGCACCGGAGGTGATCTTTAATGTCCTCAAAGAATCAGACCTTACAATTTATCAGCAACTCCTTAACTAATTCACAGGAGGCAGCACAATTACTTAAAAGCGCTCTTAAAGAGTGTGATGCGGTTATTATAGGTGCAGGAGCTGGGCTTTCAACTGCTGCAGGATACACCTATTCTGGACCTCGTTTTAAAAAGTACTTCTCAGATTTTATTGAGAAATACCATTTCACAGATATGTATTCTGCCGGTTTTTATCCTTTTGCTACACAGGAAGAAAGATGGGCATATTGGAGCAGGTATATTTTTTATAACCGCTATGTTGAGCCACCACATAATACCTATGAACTGCTCCTTAGTGCTGTTGCAGATAAAGATTACTTTGTCATCACCACTAACGTAGATCACGCCTTCCAACGTTCTGGTTTTGATAAGAATCGCCTTTGGTATATGCAAGGTGATTATGGTCTTTGGCAGTGTTCAACTCCTTGTCACAATAAAACGTATGACAATGAAGAGCTAGTCAAGCTCATGGTTGAACATCAAAAGAACATGAGAATTCCAACTGCGCTAGTTCCTCGCTGCCCACGCTGTGGTAAGCCAATGGGCATGAATCTTCGTGCTGACCAAACATTTGTTGAAGATAAGGGTTGGCAAGCTGCGGCAAGGCGTTATCAGGAGTTTATCCAAACACATAAAGGGAGCAACATACTTTATTTGGAACTTGGCGTAGGGTTCAATACTCCCAGTATCATCAAGTATCCCTTTTGGAATATGACCTTCCACAACAAGCATGCAAAGTACTTTTGTATTTCAAAGAAAGATTTGTACGTTCCGGTTCAAATAAAAGAAAAGTCCACATTAGTAGACTCAGACATCCATGAGGTGTTAACTCTGCTATAGTACTTAACGAAATGTTTCAGAAATGGTTGCAATTACCTACTGGTGGTAAGGTGGCCGAACTTCAAGGTTTGTAACAACCTGGTTCAAAGAGCCATCAAGTCCGCGACCCGCAAAATGCGGTTAACCTGGTTAAAGTCCAGGACCAACGGTACAGTCCGGATGTCAGAAACGGAGACTTTTATGGCTTCATCCCACTCAACCCACGCAACAACCGCATCTTCTAACGGCTGGTCTACCAAGAGAATCGCTATTCTCGCCATGCTTTGTGCTGCTGCTGCAATTAGCACTATGGTTCTTCAGTTCCCGCTCATCCCAGGCGTGACGTTTTTGAAGTACGATCCATCGGGCGTCTTTGCCCTGCTCGCAGGCGTAGCTTTTGGCCCTGCCGCAGGCGCGATTGTCTCGGTGCTTCCCTACCTTCTGCACCTCACCACGGAGTCCGGAATTTACGGCACTATCATGGCAATTCTGGCAACACTTACCTACGTTTTGCCTGTTTCGCTGATTGTGTATAACCGTTCCGAGAAGATCAAACAGCTGGTACTCGCCCTGATTGTGGGCAGTATTGTCAGTGTTGTTGCATGCATTCTGGGCAACCTCGTAGTTACCCCAATTTACACCGGTATGAGCGTAGAAGCAGTTAGCGGACTGATTGTCCCTGCTCTTCTCCCCTTCAACGTGGTAAAGGTTGCTATCAACAGCATCATCTTTGTTGTGATTATGCACTCGGCTACCTCACTCTTTGAGAGCATCAAAGACGGTGAGTAGTCTGCTGGACAACTCCCCAGATACGCACACGTCTGAAAGCACCGCACAAGCTCAGGACCTGCCTGTAGCTGCGACGCTTTCGGACGTGACCTTTGTGCACTCAAAAGGCGTGATAGCCCTCGACCACGTCTCGTTCTCTATTCCTGCAGGTAAACGTACCTGTATTGTTGGCGCAAACGGTTCAGGTAAGTCCACGGTAGCCTCGATTCTCTCTGGCCTTACCGCTCCTGACGAGGGAACCGTTACCTTCTTAGGAACCACCGTTGTCAACGACGGCCAGGTTGACTTTGAGGCGTACAAAACTATTCGTCCGCAGCTGGGCCTAGTCTTCCAAAATCCTGAAGATCAGATTATCTGCAGCGTAGTCGCAGACGATATTGCCTTTGGTCTGGAGAACCTTCAGGTGCCCAGCGATCGCATAACTCCGCTGGTAGAAGAGCAGATTACCCTTGGAACTCTCACCGAGTTTGCGTCAGAAAATCCGCAGATGCTCTCGGGCGGCCAGCAGCAGCGCGTGGCAATCTCAGGCGCGCTGGTCATGAAGCCGCAAATCCTCATTCTTGACGAACCTTCCGCAGCTCTTGACGTTGTGCATAGAAATAACGTTATGGGCCTTGTCGAGAAACTCCGTGCAGCTGGAAAGACTATTGTTCATGTAACGCATTTCATGGACGAAGTAGTTTCCGCTGATCACGTGATTGCCTTGGACGACGGTCGCGTTGCGTTTGAAGGAACGCCTGAAGCACTCTTTGAACAGCATGAACTGGTAGAATGCCTGCATCTTGAGGAGCCGTTTGCCTATCAGGTTGCTCACGCGCTCAACAACCGCGGAATTGTCGTGTGCAAATCACCTTCGGCTGAGCGCGTGCTTAACGAGCTGACGGGGCTTCTCGCCACAGCGGCGCAGGGCGCGAGAAGCGCGGACGATGCGGCGGCGACGGGTTGCGGCGACGCGACCGGGAGCGTATCAGAGCCAGCAGCGGTTTCCGTGCGCGACGTGACGTTCTCGTACCAGAAGCCTGTGCTCAAAAACATCTCGATTGACGTGCAAAAAGGCTCTCATGTTGCCGTTATTGGCTCAACTGGTTCCGGAAAGTCCACCCTTGCGCGCTTGATTTGCGCACTTGACACGCCTGATTCCGGAAGCCTCTGCGTAACTGGACTGGATACTCGACAGAAGCAAAATCGTAGAAAGCTTCACGGCATTGTTGGCTACGTCATGCAGCGACCAGAGCGCCAGCTTTTTGCGCAAACGGTCGCCGAAGACGTGGCGTTTGGCCCTACTAACCTGGGTCTTTCTGACTGCGATGTCACAAGCGCAGTGAATGCTGCTCTGGAACTTGTTGGACTTTCCCACAAGGCAGACGTATCCCCTTTTGAGCTTTCTGGTGGCCAGCAGAGACTTTGTGCACTCGCAGGCGTTATTGCCATGCAGCCAAAGGTGCTGGTACTCGACGAGCCTACCAGCGGACTTGATCCCTACTATTGCTCTGAGCTCAGAAAAATTATTAACGCCGTTCTTGAGGACGGCTGCACTGTCATTGAGCTCACACACTCGATGGAGGATGCGGCGGAGACTGACCAGATTATCGTGCTTCATGAGGGTGATCTGGTTTTCTCAGGCTCGCCACATCAAACATTTACTCATTTCTCAGAGGCAGAATTCCAGGAGCTTGGCCTGGGCATTCCTCATGCGCTTGCGTGGGCTCAGCGTCTGTCCCGCGCTACGGGAATCAACCTGGGAGAACCTTTGACCCTATCTGACCTGGTAGACGAACTGGTTAACGTGCTGTCAGGCAACCTTGGCGTCGCACGGGTCAGCGCCGCACAGCCTAGCGCCGCACAGCCCAACGACCTCACACAAGGGGGTCGCTATGGCGCTTAAGATTTCTGTCGGCCAGTACTACCACACAGACTCGCCCATCCACAGGCTTAACCCCAACGTTAAGTGCCTGGCTGCACTTCTTTTGATGCTCACAACGTTTTTTATCCGCACGGCACCACAGCTTACGCTGCTGGTAGTAGGCGCGCTTTGCCTACTGGCTCTGGCAAAAATCCCTGTCAAACAAGTGCTTGTATCAATCATTCCACTTGCTTGGCTGCTCATCTTCCTCTCGCTCTTCAACCTGTTGCTTACGCGAGAAGGAACTGTGCTTGTTTCCTGGTCAATCTTTACCATCACTGATATGGGAGCATGGAGCGCTTTTCTCTACCCCGTGCGCATTTTAGCTGCAATTTTGATAGGTGCGCTGCTTCTGCTTACCACAACTCAAACTGATCTAGGGAACGCCTTTGAAGCAGCTTGCGCGCCGCTCTCAAAAATTGGTCTTCCCGGTAAAGAAATTGCCATGATTTTCTCGCTTATGCTGCGCTTTATTCCAACGCTTGCAGGAGACGCCGTGTCTATTTCCGAGGCCCAAACCGCTCGCGCAGGAGACGTTGCTTCAGGCTCGCTTCCTAAAAGACTTCGCGCAACCTTCTCCATTGTGGTGGCGCTCTTAGCAAGCTCGCTCAGACACGCCAACAACCTTTCCAAGGCACTTGATGCTCGACACTACGTGGCAGGAGCTTCTCGCGCACGTTGGCATCAACCAACCTTTGGCGCTCGCGAAGCAATTGCCTTGGGTATAACCGCCTGTTTTATCGCCCTTGTCTTTGTGCTGGCGTAAAGCGCTCAGGTGTAAACTTGCCGGCGCAAATCATGCTGGCGTAAAAACTTTTAACTAAAAAATTGTATTTTTAACGCTCTGTTACAACCCGTTTTTCTTTTCTCGACAAGCGCCAATTTGTCCACCTAAGTAACGTACAATAAAGCCAGTAAAAGCGTTCAAGGCTTGCATTGAAAGGTGGCCCCATGGTCCTGCGCGTCTACGTCCAAAGAAAATCTGGTTTCGAGGGCGAGGCAAAAGCCCTGCTCAAAGAAGTGAAAGACCTTCTTGGTATTACCGAGTTACAACGCATTGACCTGCTCAACCGCTACGATGTCGAGGGAATTTCAGAGGAACTCTTTGAGTCCTGCATCCCCACCGTTTTCTCCGAGCCACAGTCCGATCTTGCCAGCCGTACCATGCCAGAGTTTTCTTCTGAAGGTGCGGCTGTTCATACGTTTGCTGTTGAGTTTTTGCCTGGCCAGTTTGACCAGCGCGCAGACTCCGCAGCTGAGTGCGTGCAGCTTATCAGCCAGGGAGAGCGCCCTCTTGTCCGCTCCGCTCGCATTTATGTGCTAACCGGAAACCTCACTGAGGCAGACGTTGCTGCCATCAAAAATTACCTGATCAACCCTGTTGAGGCTCGTGAAGCTTCTCTTGAGCTACCCGAGACCCTCAAGATTTCCATTCCAGAGCCTGCTGACGTAGAGATTCTTGAGGGCTTTAATACCCTTGACCAGGACGGCCTCAAGGAGTTCATTACTTCTCACGGTCTTGCTATGGACCTAGCTGACCTCACCTTCTGCCAGCAGTACTTCACCGATGAGCAGCGCAATCCAACCATCACCGAGATTCGCGTCATTGATACCTACTGGTCAGACCACTGCCGCCACACCACCTTTAACACCGGGATTACTGGCGTGCAGATTGATGATGACCTGGTAAAGGCCGCGTTTGAGAAGTACCTCTCCATGCGCAAAGAGCTTGGGCGAGAAGATCGTGCCGTCTCTCTTTGGGATATGGCCACTATTGGTGCAAAGTACCTTCGCGAGAAGGGCGTCCTCACCAATCTTGATGAGTCAGAAGAAATCAACGCCTGTACCGTAAAAGTCAAGGTAGACGTTGATGGCAAAGACGAAGACTGGCTCTTCCTCTTCAAGAACGAGACTCACAACCACCCAACCGAGATTGAGCCCTTTGGTGGCGCGGCTACCTGCATCGGTGGCGCTATCCGCGACCCTCTTTCTGGCCGCAGCTACGTCTACCAGGCAATGCGCGTCACGGGTGCTGCAGACCCAACCGTTCCTGTTTCCCAAACCCTTCCTGGAAAGCTTCCCCAGCGCACAATCGTGCGCACGGCCGCTGCAGGTTATTCCAGCTACGGCAACCAGATTGGCCTTGCTACCGGCCAGGTTTCTGAGCTCTACCACCCAGGTTACGTGGCAAAACGCATGGAGATTGGTGCCGTTGTAGGTGCAACTCCTCAAAGCCACGTCCGCCGCGAGCGCCCAGAAGATGGCGACATCATCGTTCTTCTCGGCGGCCGCACTGGTCGCGACGGCATTGGCGGCGCAACCGGTTCCTCCAAGGCTCACGACGCTGGCTCCATTGAGCGCGACGGTGCCGAGGTCCAGAAGGGCAACGCCCCTGTTGAGCGCAAGCTTCAGCGCCTTTTCCGCCGTGAAGACGCCTGCAAGCTCATCAAGCGCTGCAACGACTTTGGCGCTGGCGGCGTTTCTGTTGCTATCGGCGAACTTGCCGACGGCCTTGACGTCAACCTGGATGCTGTTCCAAAGAAGTACGACGGCCTTGACGGCACTGAGCTGGCAATCTCCGAGTCTCAGGAGCGTATGGCCGTTGCTCTTGAGGCAAAAGATGTTGAGCAGTTCTGCGCATACGCTCGCGAAGAAAACCTCGAGGCAACCATCGTGGCAACCGTCACCGAGGATCCTCGCCTGGTCATGCGCTGGCGCGGTCAGAAGATTGTCGACATCAGCCGTGCATTTCTCGCCTCAAACGGCGCTCCTAAATCAATTACCGTGCGCCTGGCCAAGCCTCTTGCCTACCAGCGCACCTGGTCAGGCACAACCCTTGGCGAGAAACTCCACTCGCTGGTACGCGATCTAAACGTTGCCTCTAACAAGGGCCTCTCCGAGCGTTTTGACTCCACTATTGGTGCAGGTACCGTCCTTATGCCATTCGGCGGTGCTCGTCAGCTAACCCCTGCCCTCTCTATGGTGGCAAAGCTTCCGGTTATGGGCCAGACCAACACGGTCTCGGGCATGGCCTGGGGCTTTAACCCATACCTCATGGAGGCCGACCAGTTCCGCGGCGCATACCTCTCTGTTGTTGAGTCCGTTTCCAAGCTGGTTGCTACCGGCTTTAAGTACCAGGACCTCTACCTCACCTTCCAGGAGTACTTCGAGAAGCTTGGTCAGAATCCTAACCGTTGGGGCAAACCAGCCTCAGCGCTTCTCGGCGCACTGATGGCCCAGGTAAACCTTGGTCTTGCAGCCGTTGGCGGTAAGGACTCCATGTCCGGCACCTTTGAGGACTTGGACGTTCCACCAACGCTGGTTTCGTTTGCAACCGGCCTTACCAAGGTGGACAAGATTGTCTCCAATGAGTTCAAAGGCGCAGATCATAGGCTTATCTCCATTGTTCCATCCTACGACGAGAGCGGCCTTCTCCCCGACAACGAGTCCCTGCTCACCGCATATAAGCTGGTTAGCACCCTTGTTCAATCCAAGAGCGCGCTTGCCATCACCACACCAGGTTACGGCGGCGTGGCCGAGGCTCTCTTTAAGAGCTGCCTGGGCAACAAGCTGGGCGTTGAGCTGGTGTCAGAGATTTCTGCCGACGCGCTCCTCTCGCCAACTTACGGTGCCTTCATCGTTGAGCTGGCAGACGGCGTATCCGTTGACGACGTCGACGGCGTGTGCGTGGCTCCTCTGGGCGTCACCACGTCCGAGTACGTCTTTAGCGCATGTGGCGAGAAGATCGACCTCTCCGAGCTCCAGGAAGCATGGGAGCGCCCACTTGAGGAGGTCTTCCCTTACCGCGGAGGCTCCGACGAGGCTGTGGAGAAAATCAGCTTCGATGGCGCATCCACACGACACTCCTATGCTGGTCCAACCCTTATCGCACCTGCGCGCCCACGCGTCATCATCCCTGTGTTCCCTGGCAACAACTGTGAATACGACGTCGCGCGCGCCTTTGAGCGTGCGGGCGCTGACCCAACCACGCTCATCATCAACAACCTGACTCCTCAGGACATTGTTGAGTCCGCAAATGCGCTGGCAGAGTCCATTAAGAAGAGCCAGATTGTCATGATTCCAGGCGGTTTCTCCGGCGGAGACGAGCCAGACGGATCTGCTAAGTTCATCTGCGCACTCTTCCGTGCTCCTCAGGTTACCGAGGCTGTTCGCGAGCTTTTGCAGCAGCGCGATGGCCTTATGCTGGGTATCTGCAACGGCTTCCAAGCGCTCATCAAGCTGGGTCTTGTTCCTTACGGCGACATTCGCCCTATGGACGACACCTGCCCAACGCTGACGTTCAACACCATCGGACGCCACCAGAGCCAGCTTGTTCGCACCAGCGTTGCGTCCACGATGTCCCCATGGCTCTCCAAGTGCGCACTTGGCGACATCCACACCATTGCCATCAGCCACGGAGAAGGCCGCTTTGTTGCCTCCGACGAGCTGCTTGAGACACTCAAGGCAAACGGCCAGATTGCAACGCAGTACGTTGACGCAACAGGCACTCCAAGCATGGACTTCTCCGTTAACCCTAACGGCTCCGTCCTGGCTATCGAGGGCATTACCAGCCCCGATGGTCGTGTCCTGGGCAAGATGGGCCACACGGAGCGCTCCGGTGCGGGCCTCTACAAGAACATCCCCGAGCTCACTGCCGGCGACCAGTTCCAGCCTCTCATCGAGGGTGGCGTCGAGTACTTCAAGTAAGGCGCGAACGCAGGTTGCGAGTAATTTCTACCCGGTATCTATTTCGTGTGGATACCGGGTTTCTTGTGCGGAAATGCTGGGAGTGGACGGGTTTCTCGCCAGGTGGACGGTGCGAACCCAGAGCGAGCCCGGGACGAACTTGAAGTGCGCCTGATTTTCTCGCCAAGTCTGAACGATTTGCCTGAAAAGCACACTATATCTGAGCTATTTGCCGGTTTTTCTCACCATGTCTGAGCTGTTTTACTCAGACATGATGCAGTTTTCAGGCTCAAAAACTATATCTGCGCAGTCTGTATTCACGCGCCTGATTTCTTAAAAGATTCGGTGGATTTTGCCTAAATACATCAAAGAATCGGTGGATTTGCCTAATTTTGTTAAAGAATCGGTGCCTTAAATACAGATTCTTTGCACTTTTTAGGCGCGCAATGGCAGAAGGACCCGTGTGGCGAGAAACCCGCGCGCTCGTAACGCCCAACGTTTCGCGGAAAAGCCGTATACTTATGACGATATAAGTCCACGAAAGGATTGATATGTCTGATGCTCTAATCCCACAAAACTCCTGCGTACTTGTTACTGGCGGCGCGGGCTTTATTGGCAGCCATACCGTTGTTGAGCTGCTCAATTCCGGCTACGAGGCTGTCGTTGTTGACGACCTCTCCAACGCTTCGGCAAAAGTTGTCGATCGCATCAAAACCATTGTGGGAGAAGAAAACGCCAAGCGCCTTTCGTTTTACGAGGCAGACGTCAACGACGCAGATGCGCTGAACCGCATCTTTGACGAGCACGCTATTAACTTTGTCATCCACTTTGCCGGCTTCAAGGCCGTCGGCGAGTCCGTTGTCAAGCCTATCGAATACTACACAAACAACCTGGGCAACACCCTCACCCTTCTTGACGTTATGAGAAACCATGGCTGCAAGTCAATTATTTTCTCGAGCTCTGCCACTGTTTACGGAGACCCAGATAGCCTCCCCCTGACCGAGCAGAGCCCCAAGAAGAACGCAACCAACCCTTACGGTTGGACCAAGTGGATGATTGAGCAGATTCTCACCGACGTCCACACCGCAGATCCAGAGTGGAACGTTGTCCTGCTCAGATACTTCAATCCTATTGGCGCTCATCAGTCCGGCCTCATCGGAGAAGATCCTGCAGGTATTCCAAACAACCTGGTTCCTTACGTGGCTCAGGTTGCCGTGGGCAAGCGCGAGGCTGTTCACGTCTTTGGCGACGACTACAACACCCCAGATGGCACGGGCGTTCGCGACTACATCCACGTCTGCGACCTTGGTTCTGGCCACGTTGCTGCACTTAAATGGATGGCTGGCCGCACGGGCGTTGAAATTTTCAACCTGGGCACCGGTACTGGTAGCTCGGTACTTGACGTTATCAAGGCATTCTCAAAGGCTTGTGGCAAAGAGATTCCTTACGTTATTGAGCCTCGTCGCGCAGGTGACGTTGCAACCAACTACGCTAACTGCCAGAAAGCTGCTGACATGCTTGGCTGGAAAGCTCAGTACAACCTTGCTGACATGTGCCGTGACTCCTGGAAGTGGCAGTCGATGAATCCAGACGGTTATCGCGGCTAGGACTTCCGTGAACTTTACCGACTACCTCACACAAAAGCTCCCTGCCGTCGAGGCAGAGATCATGCGCGGACTTCCCGCGGCGGCCACGACGCTCCCCGCGTCCACGCTCGCAGCAGGCGCGACGCTCGCAGCAACGGCGATGCCCTCGCCCGCAGCACTGGCGTCCACGCCCTCGGAACACACTCGTGCGGACCTGAATACCTACCTCTACCAGCCACTCGCTCACTTCAGTGCGGGCGGCGGCAAGCGCGTGCGTCCGGTCCTGTGCTGCCTGGGCGCCGAAGCAGTCGGCGGCTCAGCAGAAGCCGCTCTGCCTGTGGCCTGCGCCATCGAGGACTTCCAGTCGGCTGCCCTTATCCACGACGACATTGCAGACAAGTCAGAGCTGCGCCGTGGCGAGAAGTGCCTCTACAAGACACTTGGTACTGGACTTGCCATCAACGTTGGTGATTCTGCCCTGGTCAATGTTGTCAGACGCGTGACCGTGGCCGACCACCTCTCTGACCAGCTTAAAGTTCGCGTTATCGACGCCCTTCTCGCCATGCAGGAGCACACTCTTGAGGGCCAGGCGCTTGACCTTGGCTGGGCTCAAAACGAACGCTGGGATGTTACCTCTGAGCAGTATCTTTTTATGGCGCTCTCCAAGACTGCCTATTACTCTGCTGCATATCCCCTGGTACTGGGCGCTCTCATTGGTGGTGCCGACCAGAAGACGCTTGATGCGCTCAAAGACTTTGGCCTCAAGGTTGGCCTTGCCTTCCAGCTGCAAGACGATCTTCTCAACCTGGTTGGAAACGCCGAGGTACAAGGCAAAGACTTTAGGTCAGACATCACTGAGGGCAAGCGCACACTCGCGGTGGTCTACGCGCTTGAGCACCTTGGCTCTGCAGAGAAGGCGGAGCTTGTCTCCATACTTTCTGCGCATACATGCGATACTTTGAAGCTTCAGCGCGCTGTGGAGCTTATGGAAAGCGCTAATGCGATAAAATTTGTCCGCACGCACGCTCTTTCCTTGGTTGAAGAGGCAAAGCACGTGCTTGAAAACGTGATACTTACTGAAGACGCTCGCGACACACTTTTGTCTATGGCAGACTTCTTTGTGAACCGAGAAAGGTAATTATGGATCCTATTACTCCTGGTAGCACCGGTGCTGCCGTTGAAGACATTCAGGAACGCCTCGTAAAGCTTGACTACACCATCGAAGACGATGAGCGCCAGAGCCACACCTTTGGCAAGTCAACTGCGCGCGCGGTTGCTCGCTTTAGGCTTGACCATGACCTTTCTCTTGGAGAAGAAGTAGATGCCTCTACCTGGGCAGTCATGGTCGATGAGGGCTATGAGCTAGGAGACAGAACCCTCTACCTGCGTCTTCCTAACTTCCACGGCAATGACGTGCGTCAGCTGCAGGAGCGTCTCAACATCTTGGGCTTCTCGTGCGGAAAAGTTGATGGCCATTACGGTGTTCACACCGAGGCTGCCGTTAAGCTCTTCCAGGAAAGCGTCGGCGAGCTTGCTGATGGTATGGCGTTCCAGGATACCCTCGACGCTATTGAGCGTCTTCGTCACGTTTGGTCTGGCAAGCAGGCAAAAGGCCCCCATCCACAGGGTCCTATGGGCTTTGCTCGCGCAGCTAACGTTCTTGAAACCACCTGCATTGCTATTACGGGAGAAGATCCTATCTCTAGAAACGTAGCCGCCCGCGTGTATAACCTTTCTAAGGCAACTACCGAGGCAAGCGGCATGACCATGATTGATCGCGCCGACTCCCCTACTGATGCAGCTACCATTTTGGTTCTGACCACGGCTTATGCCCCAAGTATGCCCGCTCGCGGACAAGTGGGTATTGGCTCTGTTTCTATGGAGGAGAACGAATCGCTGCCCGCAAGACTTCGCACTGCTATCGAGTCTGCTGATACAACGGGCTCCCCTATCAAGATTGTGCTGCCAGAAGGAACAAACGTTGACGGCTCATTTACTACCGCAGACGCGCAGACTTTAGCAGTTCTTGTTCTTGATGCAATTTGTGGAGCATTTGCCTCGCTAAGCTGATACACTTAGTAGGGTTGCGGACAAAACCAACGTAGTGATTACATTGGGGTATCGTCCAACGGTTAGGACACGGGTTTTTGGTGCCTGGAATGTGGGTTCGAATCCTACTACCCCAGCCATTTTTTACGCAACTTTTGTGTAGGGACGCACTCGTATCGAGTAATACGAAGTACTTTGGAGGCTTACGTATGCCACTTACTGCGATTGTCCTCGCTGCAGGCGAGGGAACGCGCATGAAGTCCCACCACCCTAAGATTGTGCACAAATTACTAGATAAACCCATTGTTTGGTGGAGTGTCAACGCTGCAATTACTGCTGGCGCTGACCGCGTCATTGTGGTTGTTGGTAACCACGCTGACGAGGTTAAATCTGCACTTTCTTGCTTCCCTAACCTTGAGTATGTTGCCCAGACCGAGCGTCTTGGCACCGGCCATGCCGTCAAGGTTGTAAAGGATGCTCTTGGTGGCTTCAAGGGACCCGTTGTTGTTATCAACGGTGACGCATCTCTGTTGCGCGCACAGTCTATTCTGGACCTTGTTGCAGAAACTAAAGCTCACCACAACGCATGTACGGTACTTACGATGACGCCACCAGATCCAACCGGATATGGTCGCGTCATTTCTTCTAACGGCCAGGTAACTGCCATTATTGAGCACAAAGACGCTACGCCTGAGCAGCGCGAGCAAGAACGTGAATGCAACGTCGGCGTGTACTGCTTCTGTGGTGGAAGGCTGACCGCAAACATCGATCTTCTCGGCAATGACAACGTCCAGGGCGAGTACTACATCACCGACATGGTGGGCCTTTACGTCAGCCAGGGCGAGCCTGTTGCTGCCGTCCACGTGGACGACTACAAAGAGGCGCTGGGCGTCAATTCCCGCTCCGAGCTTGCCGTTGCTACCCGCATCATGCAGGAGCGCATCAACGAGCACTGGATGAGCCAGGGCGTCACCATGCTGGACCCAACCTCCGTCTGGATTGGTCCCGAGGTCACGCTTGGCATGGACACCGAGGTTCTTCCGCAGACCATGCTCTACGGCAAGACCTCGATTGGCGAGAATTGCGTAGTAGGTCCTAACACTCGTCTGACCGATACGCATGTTGGCAACGACGCTGTTATTGACGAGACAGTTGCTATCAACGCACAGGTAGACGACTTTGCTACCTGCGGTCCTCGCGCGTACCTGCGCCCAGGCACACACCTCATGCCTCACGCCAAAGCTGGCACCCACGTTGAGATTAAAAATTCAACTATCGGCGAGGGCTCCAAGGTTCCTCACCTCTCCTACATTGGTGACACAACCATGGGCTCTGGCGTCAACATTGGCGCAGGTTCAATTACGTGCAATTACGACGGTTACCACAAGTTCAAAACCAACATTGGCAACAACGTCTTTGTTGGTTCCGATACCATGATGGTGGCACCCGTCTCAATTGGTGATGGCGCGCTTGTGGGGGCAAGTTCGTGTATCACAAAGGATGTACCAGCAGATGCGCTTGCACTCGAGCGCTCTGAGCAGAAAATTGTTGAGGGATACGCCGCCCAGAGGCGTCACAAGCTTGAGAAAGAGGACTAGATGTTCGAGAACCTGAGTGAACCACTGTTAGTTGCTAGAAATATCAAGCTCTACACCGGTACAGGTAACCCTGAACTGGCTCGTAAGGTTGCAGACATTCTTCACCTAGAGCTACAAGGTCTTCTCCTCGAGAAGTTTGCTAACGGAGAAATCTACGCTCGCTTTGACGAGTCTGTCCGCGGCGACGAGGTCTTCTTCATTCAGTCTTTGGCAGGTGTCAACGTCAACGACCTGGTTATGGAAACGCTGATTGTTGCTGACGCTGCAAAGCGCGCATCTGCTAACAGCTTTACCGTAGTTATCCCTCACTACGCATATGCTCGTCAGGACCGCAAAGCTGCTGCTCGCGAGCCTATTACCGCTCGTCTGATGGCAAACTTGCTTGAGAACGCTGGCGTCGACCGCGTTATCACCCTTGACCTGCACCAGGGCCAGATCCAGGGCTTCTTTGACATTCCTGTTTCTCACCTGACTGCTCTCTATCTTCTGGGAGATTACTTTAAGAGCAAGCCATTTGACTGGGAGAATACCGTTGTTGTCTCCCCTGATATGGGTCGCGCAAAGGCTGCTAAGAAGCTTTCCGACTACCTTGACTGTGGCCTTGCAATTGCTCACAAGAGCCGTCCTCGCCACAACGAAAGTGCTGTTATGGGCATCATCGGCGACATCAAGGGTAAGACCTGCATTGTTAATGACGACATGATTGATACCGCAGGCACCCTCTGCGCTTCCGTTGTTAAGCTGAAGGAAATGGGCGCGGGCGATATCTACGTCTGCGCCACCCACGGCATCTTCTCTGGTCCTGCAATCGAGCGCCTCAACAACGCCCCTATCGAGGAGTGCGTGGTTACCGACGCAATTCCTTGTGCAGCAGCAAACCAGGAAGGCTCCAAGATCAAGACGATTACCATCGCAAACGAGATTGCCGAGGCAATCTACGCTGTCTACACCGACCGTCCTGTCTCCGACATTTTCGGCGGCGACTTCAACCTGTAACGCCGCAGGTCAGTCGCGTGTGAGTGCAACGACGGCAACACCGCAGGTCAAACGCGCGTGCGGGCGCGAGCGCGGGTCGCAAGTGATTTCAACCCGGTATCCATTTCGTGTGGATACCGGGTTTCTTGTGCGGATGCGTTGCTAGAGGACCGGGTTTCTCGCCAGGTGGGCGGTGTGAACTGGCGCGATCAGCGCGCGCCTGCTGCGAGCCTGATTTCTTCAAAGAATCTGTAATTTTTGCCTAAATACATAAAAGAATCGGTGGATTTGCCTGATTTTGTTAAAGAATCGGTGCCTCAAATACAGATTCTTTGCACTTTTCAGGCGCACCCAGCAAAAGGCGGACGCATTTGGTGAGAAACCCCATGCGTTCGCAACAATTCTCAGCGACGAACGTTCTAGCAGGTCGTTCCACTTTCGGAATCCGCGAGATCAACGTCGGTTGCAAGCACCGCTTCCAGCGCAACCTGCAGACCGCGAGTCATCATCTCCAGCGACATGCTTGGCACCGGGCGGAACTTCTCACCTGCAGCGCCTTTCTCGCCTGCAGTGCCCTTCTCGCCAGCAGCGTAATCCTTCTCGCCCGCGGCGTTCTTCTCGACAACCTGCTCCGTTGCGAACGGTACGTGCAGAAACGTACCGCGAGTCTCCGGGAATCTCGTGGCCAGCGCGTGAAGGACCTGATACATAACGTCGTTGCAGACGTACGTTCCCGCAGTGTACGAGACCGCCGCGGGGATCTCCGTCTGGTTCATGGCGGCCACCATGGCATTTACCGGCAGCGAAGCAAAATACGCGTCGGGAGCGTCGTCAATGATGCGCTGCGAGAGCGGCTGCTTGCCCGCGTTGTCGGGGATTCGCGCGTGAGCCCAGTTGATGCCCACAAACTCGGGCGTAATCTTGCTTCTTCCACCCGCTTGGCCCACGCAAAGCACAATCTCGGGACGCTCCGCTTCAAGCGCGTCGATAACCTTCTGAGCGCCAGCGCCAAACTCAACAGGTACGTGCAGTTTTATCACCTGAGCACCGCCAATAGTCTCGGGTAGCGCCTTCACGGCCTCCCAAGCTGGATTGATTTTCTCGCCACCAAAAGGCTCAAATCCGGTAACCAGAATCTTTTTCATCTTGCCTCTGCACCTCTGTCGGTCGTTGCACGTCGCGGTCTGCTAATCGCTGCACGTCGCAGTCCACCGCAGTCCTCCACGCTTCCGTCGCACGCTCAGTTCACGCTGGTCGAACCTGTCGTTTTCCCTTACCATCATAAACGTACACATCTCCAACGGAAGGAAATTCGATGCACGGTAACAAAATTGTGCTCGTAGCGGGCCTGGGAAATCCTGGCGAGAAGTACGCGCACACCAGACACAATGCTGGTTTTGCCGTCGTCGATGCCCTTGCTGAGCGCCACAATGTCTCGTACTGGAAAAGCGAGGCGGGTTGCCAGGTCGCAGAGATCACTCTTCCCGCAGCTCCTGGCGCCGCATCTAGCGAGAAACGCCGTGTACTCCTGGCTAAACCTCAGGACTTCATGAACACCAGCGGCGGTCCACTCTCCAAACTTACTCGTGCGCACCATTTTCAACCTGCGCAAATCCTGGTCATTCACGACGAGGTTGACCTTGCAGAAGGACAGCTCAACTTCAAAGAAGACGGCGGACTCAACTCGCATAATGGCCTGCGCTCCATCGCTGACAAGCTCCAGACCAGGGATTTTATGCGCCTGCAGTTTGGCATCGGTCGCCCTCCTGGAAAGATGCCGGTGGCAGACTATGTTCTGCGCGAGCTCAAGGGAAACAACCTGGAAGACTTCCTGGTCACCGCCCAGACCGCAGCCGATCAGGTGGAGCAACTCCTCCGCAGCTAGCGGCCGCGCGTCGCCACGTCCGCACGCCCTCGCGGCTCCGCCGCACGTCCGCGCAGCCCCGCCGAGCTTCTCGCCCATCCTCCGCGGCTAACAGGCAAAACATTCTACGAAATATTTATGCTCATTCATGAATTACTCATGCCTTGAATCATGCGCAAATAGTACAATAAGTATGTTGTTTGCGAATACGGGGTTACCCAGACCTCGTATGAGTGAGATACATGCGTCACCTGCCACTGTCTTCTCGCCAGAAGGCACGCTGTAGTGCGGCGCGTCAGCTCACTTGCAGTTTTGTTGTGTTAGGAGAGGAGTACCGCTGAATGTATAAGATCCTCGAAAAGACTCAGTTCTCCGAGAAGGTCTTCAAGTTCCGCATCGAGGCACCACAGATGGCCAAGCATGCACATGCTGGTCAGTTCTTGATGGTCCGCGCAAATGAGTGTGGCGAGCGCGTTCCATTTACCTTTGCGGATTGGAATCCTGAGGAGGGTTGGGTCGAGTTTATCTTCATGGTAATCGGCAAGACCACCATGATGCTTTCTACCTACGAGGTTGGTGATTTCCTGCAGGACGTTACTGGTCCTCTGGGTGAACCTACCGAGATGGGTGAGGGCAAATGGGCAGTTATCGGCGGCGGCGTTGGCCTGGCTATTGCTTTCCCTGTTGCTCGTCAGCTCGTAGCAGCTGGCCGCGAGGTCCACGCAATCATGGGCGCTCGTACCAAAGAGCTGCTGCTGCTTGAGGATCAGTTCCGTTCCATTCTGGACGACGATCACATCCACATCACCACAGATGACGGTTCTCTAGGCGAGAAGGGCGTTGTAACTGCACCTCTCGAGCGTCTTCTGCAAGAAAAGAAGGTCGACCGCGTATTCTGCGTTGGTCCAGTTCCTATGATGAAGTTCTCTACTCTCACTGCTGAGAAGTACGACACACCTATCATCGCATCCCTCAACCCAATCATGGTCGACGGCACTGGTATGTGCGGTTGCTGCCGTGTTGAGGTTGGCGGCAAGACTAAGTTTGCTTGTGTTGACGGTCCTGACTTTGACGCAACCAAGGTTGACTGGAACGACCTTCGCGCACGTCAGGCAGCCTACCTCACCGAGGAAGGCCAGTCCATTAAGGCTTACGAGGAGACGAGGTGCGCATGCCACAGGTAAACGGTCGTTACATTCCAAACGTCAAGGCACCTCGTACAACTGACAACGAAGAGCCAGCTGCAGAGCGCGCACAAGACTTCCGCCCTGTCGACAAGGGTTTCACTAAAGAGATGGCAATTGCAGAGGCAAACCGCTGCCTGGATTGTAAGAATCCACTGTGCGTTCAGGGCTGCCCTGTAAACATCAACATTCCTCGCTTCATCGAGGCTATCCGCGCAGAGGAGTTTGGCCGCGGTCTTGACATCATCCGCGAGTCCTCCATGCTTCCTGCAGTTTGTGGTCGTGTTTGCCCACAGGAGAACCAGTGCGAGGGCGTCTGCATTATGGGTAAGCGCAGCGAACCAGTTGCTATTGGTCAGCTCGAGCGCTTCCTTGGCGATCAGCCTGAGCTTGCTTCCAAGCCAGCAATCGCTCCAAAGAACGGCAAGAAGGTTGCAGTTGTAGGCTCCGGTCCTTCCGGTATTGCTTGCGCTGGCGAACTTGCTCGTAACGGCTTTGACGTTACCGTCTTTGAGGCATTCTTCACCGGCGGCGGCGTTCTGGTCTACGGTATTCCTGAGTTCCGTCTTCCAAAAGCTGTTGTTAAGCGCGAGATTGACGGCCTCCAGGAGCTGGGTGTTAAGTTTGAGTACAACTCTGTTGTCGGTCGTATTACTGATGCAGACGAGCTTTTTGAGCAGGGCTTTGACGCAATCTATATTGCTACAGGCGCAGGCCTTCCAAAACTTCTCAACATCCCTGGCGAGAACCTGCCTAACGTCTTCTTTGCAAACGAGTACCTCACCCGCGTTAACCTTATGAAGGCTAACAAGTTCCCTGAGTACGACACCCCAACCAAGCACGGCAAGAACGTCGTTGTCTTTGGTGGCGGCAACGTTGCTATGGACGCTGTCCGTACTGCTAAGCGTCTTGGCGCTGAGCGTGCAATCATTGCTTACCGTCGTACTGAGGAAGAGATGCCTGCCCGTCGTGCAGAGCTGCACCACGCAAAGGCTGAGGGCGTTGAGGTTCTTCCTCTCGTCTCCCCTCTCGAGTTTGTCGCTGGCGAGAACGGCGCTGTTTGCGCAGTTCGCGTCCAGAAGATGGAGCTCGGCGAGCCTGACGCTGATGGACGTCGTCGTCCAGTACCTATCGAGGGTGCTATCGAGGACATTCCTTGCGACGTTGCAATTTCTGCAATCGGCACTAACGCTAACCCATTCGCAAAGATGATTGGCGACATCAAGCTCAACAAGTGGGGCTACATTGAGGCCGACGAAGAGGGCCGTACTTCCGATCCTCGCATCTGGGCTGGTGGCGACATCGTAACTGGTGCTGCAACCGTCATTCTTGCAATGGGCGCTGGTAAGGTAGCAGCTGCTTCCATCACCAAGCACCTCGGCTAATCTGGCTTCGACTGCGTAGCCGCAGCTCACAGTGCTAGCTAGCACGGCTTCGACTCACAGAGCTATCCGACTTCAGCTCACAGAACGAGCTAACATGCAACAAACAAAGGCCTGGTAACACACGGTATCAGGCCTTTTTCATGCCGAGAAGCCCCGCAAGTCCCACGCGAGCGTACGGATTTCTCGCCAGGTGCACCGTAACAGTACACGCGCCTAACTTTCACTCCATGCGCCTGAAAAGTGCAAAGAATCTGTATTTGAGTCACCGATTCTTTAACAAAATCAG
>ERZ773035.39-NODE-39-length-103789-cov-10.585536_pt1 | contig 103789 bp, 93 predicted proteins | sample MGYA00511487_ERZ773035 | MGnify/ENA primary metagenome ERZ773035 (study PRJEB29015, sample SAMEA2737985) | human oral metagenome | biome: human oral; feature: human-associated habitat; material: dental | place: China | collected 2024 ... | reverse complement strand
GCATTTCGGGGAGTACGAGCTATCTCCAAGTTTGATTAGCCTTTCACCCCTACCCTCAAGTCATCCAAAGACTTTTCAACGTCAACTGGTTCGGTCCTCCATTACCTGTTACGGCAACTTCAACCTGCTCAAGGGTAGATCACTTGGTTTCGCGTCTACTACCACCAACTATCCGCCCTGTTAAGACTCGGTTTCCCTTCGACTTCGTGCCTAAAACACTTAATCTCGCTGGTGACAGTAACTCGTAGGTTCATTATGCAAAAGGCACGCCGTCACACCTAAAAAAGTGCTCCGACCGCTTGTAAGCAAACGGTTTCAGGTTCTATTTCACTCCTCTGTTCGAGGTTCTTTTCACCTTTCCCTCACGGTACTTGTCCACTATCGGTCTCTCGGGAGTATTTAGCCTTACGGGATGGTCCCCGCAGATTCACACAGGATTTCTCGTGTCCCGCGCTACTCAGGATACCGCTAAAAACAATGAATCTTACTCATACAGGGCTTTCACCTTGTCTCGCTCAATTTTCCATTACGATTCTGATTCAATTCATCATCTTATATCGCAGTCCTACAACCCCTATATCGCCTAAACAACATAGGTTTGGGCTCTTTCGCGTTCGCTCGCCACTACTTGCGAAATCATTGTTATTTTCTCCTCCTATGGGTAATGAGATGTTTCAGTTCCCCACGTTCGCCTTCTTATTAAAGAATGTTGAGTCTTCAACTCAACGGGTTGCCCCATTCGGATATCCACGGATCAAAGGTTATTTGCACCTCCCCGCAGCTTTTCGCAGCTTATCACGTCCTTCGTCGCCTCCGAGAGCCAAGGCATCCTCCGTTTGCCCTTGCTTACTTCTTTTTTCTCGATATAATTAACATTCTCGCAGAAAATGTTCTTATTATTTTTTCTAGCTCTTTGTTACTCTTGTACAACTTTTTTTCTAATTCGACATATATATAAATTATACACGCCGAAACGAAAAGACTCTTATCATTGTGATCGAAAATTGTTTTTTACTTTATGTCGTAAATTCTCGTCTGAAAAAGTTTTTCTGTTGTTTACTACAAGGTATTATTTTATCTTCTCAGATAACTAATATATACCTCACATTGTACTTTTCTCTTGTTGCAATATGTCAATGACCTTTGTCGTCGCTCCGAATACCTCCGGATCCGACTCCTTTGTATCCCTACGAGAGCTCCCTCTCGCAAAAATTCCATCCCAAATCTCTCAAGAATCAAACGCCTCAGAAGCGGCTCTCTCGAAATCGGACTGCAAAAGTAATACCTTTTTACTACACCACCAAACTTTTTACAAACTTTTTTTGGAGAAAAAGAAAAGTTTATAGCTAATCGATTGAATAAGAAATTATTTAAAGAGCAAATAATTTTCGAGTTTTTTCAAATCCTCATCGGAGAAGTCGCTAATTTGGCGAAAATCGTCTATACTTTGTAGTTTTTGCTTCTTTCGAAGTTCGAAAATCGCCTTAGACTGATAGAAATTGAGGTATGGGTGGCGATTGAGTTTCTCGACGGTAGCCCAATTCACATTAATTTTCTTGATAAGAGCGGGGTCGACCGTCAGATTGTTTTTTATTCTTTCGAACGTCTGCACAGGGAAATTTTTAATCTCCAGCAGTTGGTCGACAGAGTAATACCCACCGAGTTTATCGCGATAATAGACTATCTGCCGAGCATAATAACTTCCAATACCGTGCAGCTGCCTGAGAGCCGCAGTATCGGCTGCGTTGAGTTCTACGACGATATCGTTTTCTGCCTTTTTTGAGGCGTTTTCTGTCTGTTTGTCAACAGGTTGTATTATCTGTAAATCAGACTTATTTGCTTTGACGTCGGCAATGTGTATGTATGGTTTCAATCGTGTGAAGTCTGCGGGCAACAAGCCGTAAACACGGGCGAAATCGTCAGCACGACGAAACCGACCGCCCTTATTACGATAGTTTACTATATTCTTGGCTACGAAAGGCTTAAGCCCCAAAGCCACAAAACCTCCCGAATCGAGCGTATTGGGGTCGAAGTCGAACAGACGAACTGCACTGCTTGCCATATCGTATCGTGCATCTGCGAAATCGGCAGGCGAATAAGTATTGCCATATTTATACTCTTTGTCGGACAAGCTGTTTTTGAAACTATCTACCTGCGACAGAAATACGGAATCGTCTGAATATAGTGGCTTTGTTTTTCGCAAATATTTAGGAATAAACTCATTAGCCGTAACAACTAAAATTAGAAGTACTATGAGTACGATAAGCCCTCGTTTTTGGCTTTTGGTAAAAAAGAAGATATGACGAAAAAATGAGTTCATACAACAAAACATTTAATTATCAATCAAATAACTTATACCGCCGAACTGCATAACGACAATATATTAATTCGATAACGTGAGACAATACAAACATCAACATCAATATTATAAGGCTTTTATGTAAAATAAGAGAAATACCCGACAGTAATAAAAAACAAGTCATCGATATTAGTTGGTTATTAGCTATCAAATTATATCTATTTTTAGGAATAAACACAAAATAGATATAGCAATCTACTATCAACCAAGTATATATAGTAATACTCCGAATTATAGCCAAAGGATAGGCTTCCACCATATTTTTCCCGCCCAATATAAGAACTGCCCAATATCCAAATGCAGCTATCAAAGTAATTATTATCAACGCGATATAAGTTTCGTATCGCATTATACGACGAACTCTATCGGTACTACTATTGGTCATAATATCAGGGAATAGCGCACCATTGATACTTGTAGCAATAATACGTGGAATAAGGACAAGTTTATTTGCCAAATCGAGGATAGCCATACTCTGCATACCCAAAAATGTACCAACAATAAATGGCAACGACTCTCTTTTGACTGTAGTAAAAGCAGTTGTCCAGAAAAATGGTAAGGCATTACGGCAAGTTGCTTTCAATCTACGAAACGATATGATTTGCAGCCTAATTTTTTCCTTTACAAACATATAAACAAAAACAAACAGACTGCCACAGAGAGGTAATAAAGCCATTATGGCTGTATACAAAAAGATATCAGATGGCGAGTGTACTAATATAAAAACTAATGGGACAGACAACAATCTAACTATCAGATTAATATAAGTAACAAATTTCATTCTCTGCAACCCCTGAAAATACCACGTAGGAAAAAGTATTTCGACCAATTGTAGTAAAAACAACATGTAATACAATAGTATATGTGTCTTTACAAACGGGACAAACAAACTGATAGCAGTGAGCATACCAAGGCTGACACAAAAAAATAACGACTTGGAAATAAGTACCTCAGATACTACTCTATTCTTTACCTCTTGGTTATGAGGGAAAAGAGAGATTTTTTTTAATGCGGGATTGTCGAAGCCAAAAGTGGTAATCAGCTGAAACAGTTGTACATTGGAGAAGATAAAGACATAGATACCATAAGCCTCTTTACCCAAAACTCTTATGGCATAAGGATATATAATGAGACCTATGATAAGCGACGAGGAAGCTAAGAAAGTCATAAAGAAATAATTCTCAGCCACTTTCTTATTATTTTCAAATTTACTTCTCAGTATATATATCAATTCTTTCATTTATCAAAAAAGACACAATTATCAATCTTTTCACATATCATTGTATGTCAATATCACTCAATCCCTTCCAAGAGCCTTATCGTATTCATTTATAAACTGTTGCCCGACATACCGACTACGGAAAACCTCTGCTACGGCTCTGATAGAAGAGCTGTCGTAACGGTCTAAATGGTCGAGCATCATATTCATTTTTTCGGCTAAGGCATCAACATCGTCGAAATCAACTATTTGTCCATTGTTATCGTTGATAAAATCGGGAACAATACCTGTCGGAGTCGCTACCACCGGCACTCCTGCGGCAAGGCTTTCCATAACTACTACGCAGGCTGTTTCGTAGTTGGAAAACATCACAAACAAATCGCTCCTCGACAACCAGTCGGCGACCTCGTTCGGGGTTTGTTCGCCTGTAAAAACGAGTGTACCTTGCGGAATATCAAGCGTTTGAGCAAAGTCTTTTATCGAAGCAAAGTCTACTCCCGTACCGACTACAACAAGCTCAAAATCGCGACGAGTGCGGCAAAGCAACTCTACCGCCCGCAAAATCCCCGAGATATTTTTCTGCCTATCTAAAAAGCAGGAAACGTGCAGGATACGTTTTTTATCATTATCACGTTCGGTTCGGGGTGTGGTGTAGAAAAAATCGTCTACTATATTGCTAATCACCCTATAACGTCCCTTGATACCCTGCTTTAGCATAGCCTGCTGCAACATACTCGAGACAGGCATTATCACTGAGGCATTACGTGCAACGAGTTCGGTGGCACGTCGGCGTAAAAAGCCGGTGTACAGAAAGTTATCGGGCAGATAACGCGTCCAATGCTCCACCACGACGTAAGGTATTCGATGCAGCACCTTCAAAATCAGGGCAAGTACCCCATTGCGTGTCAGGGTATTGACCTGACATATATCGGGCTGCCCAAAGTGTGCCCGAACGCGACGATACCCGAGTCGGAAGCCTTTGAGGAAATTGAACGCCAGAGACAACCGACTATTTTTCATAGGGATATAAACGACAATCTCCCGAACGTCGTTATAACTCTGCTCCACAATCTGAAAGTTGTCTATTTTATCGTCCAAATGCAGATATAGCACACACACATCGGCATATTGGCCGACGGCTTCGGCGTGTTTGCGAACGAACAAACCTGCCATAGTATCGTAACGATTAGGATACCAAGCAGATAGAAATAAAACTTTGGTTTTGAACGACATTGTTTTTTGCGTTTTTTTAAAATATCAAAGCTAATAAAATTTTTTCAATAGGAATCGTACAAAAAATCGAGGCACAAAGCAAAAACATTGTATATAATTTACTAACTTTGCGAAACAATCAAAAACAGATTAACACTAGTAAGCAATGAAAATCAAAGTATTATGCGTATCGGTGCTATTAGCTTTTTCGTCGATAATAGTAGCACAACAAGACGGCGACACAATAGCACTCAACATCGACGAATCGATAACACAGCCACAACAACAGCAATCTTGGTGGAACAAAAAACTTTTACACAAAGGTTATAAAGGACACTTAGAGTTTTTTACCGAGCCCATAGACGATAATATGTATCTATTGGGTGTATCTACATCACATGGTCGTCAGTTTTCGCCTCAATTCTTCTTGGGCGGAGGTATGAGTTTTATTTTTTTGGAATACTATTATGATAAAAGCCGTTCGAAAGCAGAATTACATGGCACAATTCCACTCATAGTCTCTTTCGCCGACTTCCGATTTACTCCGATTACAAAGCGAATAACGCCTGTAGTAGGACTGAAGATGGGATATCTTTTTTTCTTCCACTTTTTGAGAGCAACACCATATATAGGCGTCCGTTGGGGACTATGTAAAGGGTTTGGTGCAAATCTTGGAGTAGGATTCCCCGTTTTTTTCATGCCATTCGGTGAAGGGACTATGGAGGCAGTGCGATTGAACGTAGGCATAGACTTCTGAGTATCAGCTATATTTACAACACAACAAAAACAATTAGAATAAAAAAACGATACATATTTGTGTATATCGACGAAAAGTATTAATTTTGCACCCTATTTCGTGTAACCGCTGATAGAACTGAGAGTTGTCTATGAATGTTGCACTAACAATAAATATAAAATATTGAATACAATGAAAGTAGATTTAGTAAAGATTGCAGAACAGGCTTTTGCAACGGGCAAAGAACATCCTAAATTTAAGAGCGGCGATACTGTTACCGTTGCTTACCGTATCAAAGAAGGTAACAAAGAACGTGAGCAGCTATACCGCGGAGTAGTAATAAAAATATGCGGACACGGCGATAAAAAACGCTTTACCGTACGTAAAATGTCGGACAATATCGGTGTTGAAAGAATTTTCCCGATGGATTCGCCTTTTATAAGCAGTATCGCAGTAAACAAAGTGGGTAAAGTAAGACGAGCAAAACTCTACTACTTGCGTGAAAGAACAGGTAAAAGGGCTCGTATCAAAGAGAAAAGGGTATAAAAAAAATAATGTTTTAGTAAGGAAATCACCTCAGTCGCTGACGGGAGGTGATTTTTTTATATTTCACGCCAATCCTCGTACTCTTTTCGGCGTTCTTTCATATATGTATCTACCTCTTCGGCAGATATCATACGCAGTTGACTGCTGTGGCAGCCCTTGTACCGGACAGTCTCGAAGAGAGGTCGCCGTGTAGTACACGTTTTGTCTCTGTTTTTCTTCAGATAACTGTCCAATTCGTCGACGGAGGAGAATATTTTATACTGTTTCCTGCCATTTTTACTCTCTATCTCATATATTCCACAAGGTCGCTGAAAGATAACCTCAGCCGACCGCAGATATAGCTTCGCTATTATCGCAAGCGACCTCATCGGGAAGAGAGCTCTAAACCTCCCGCTTTCATCAACGGCGGCACATATATGCCTGCCACACGTAGAACAAATATACTGCCGATGGTTTCGCAGGCAATCCTCAGGGTTCAGCAACGGGGTAATCCTTCCATACACAGAATAACATTCGGGACATACTTTCATAACATTCTCATTTTTACAGTGTTTATAATCATTATCCGAAATCGCGTATTACGAATACGGTTTTATCTTGTGCAAAGGTAAGTGTTTTTTCTGCGGACAACAAAAACTGCTCATTATTAGCCATATACACCTTGCCAACAACCCTACTTTTCGGGTAAAACAAAAGCGTAGCACTACTCAAAGTACTACGCTTTCATATTTTCATTATACGATAATACGCCGCAAGGGGATTATCTGCCGTAGGGTCAATATCCGAAAAGTTCTTCTAACGAGAGTTTTCGGAACTCTCCTATTTTCTGCAACTCTTCTTTCGAGAGCTTTTCTTCGGAAGCCAGCACCACGTAAGTATAAGGCTTCTTCGACAAATAAGTATCGTGGAACGTACGAATATCTTTCATAGAGATGTTATCCAAATTCTGATAAATGGTCTTACGGATATCTTCGTTCAGCCCGAGGTCTTTTGCTTTGATATAATCGTAAATAATATCGTCTTGGGTGATACGTTCGGTCTGTATCTCTTTTTTGAGCTGTACCTTAGCCAAATCGAGATTGGCAGGCAGTTCGGGCATAGTGGTCAGGAGTTCGTTCATAGCGGCAACCGCTTCTACGAATTTATCAGCCTGAGCACCGACGTATGCCATCATATAGTATTTATCGGTTTTTTTTCTCGGGAAGACATAAAAACCATAAGTACTGTAAGCCAAGGCTTTACTTTCGCGAATGGTCTGGAACACAAGCGAGCCCATTCCTCCGCCGAAATAGTTGTTGAATACACTTATAACAGTGTTTTCGGCAGGGTTGTATGTATTCGTGTTGCGTATCCAGCGGGTTTCGGCTTGTACCATTTCGTAATCGGTAAAGAGTACCTGATTTTTGGTCTGCTCTACCTGCTTGAACTCTTTTTTAGGAGCTACTTTCGCAAACGTTGCAGGCACTTTATGCAGAGGTTTCAGCTTAGCCGTGAGCTCTGCAAGTGTAGAGGGTCCGTAGTAGATGACGGTTTGTTCTACGTTGTTCAGGTTTTTGACTCTATCTACCAACTCTTTGGCAGTAACAGATTCTATTTCGGCATCAGAGAGTCGGTTGTTGAATTTATTCTTTGCGCCATACAGAGCATAGGAAGTGAGTGCTTGCATAATGGTAGCACGATTGGCTTTGGCGTCGGTACGCGATTTGGTGAGACGGGCTTTGAGAGCTGCCAGAGCCTCGTTGTCGGCTTTGACGTTGAGTACCAAGTCTTCGTAGAGTTTTACGGCTGCCTCGAAGTTTTCTTGCAGTCCTTCGATGGTAACGGTGGTATACTCTTCTCCGACAGAGATACGGAAACTGGAGGCTATCTTATAGAACTCTTTGGAAATCTGCTCGGCAGACTTCTTATCGGTACCCAAGAACTCGATATAATCGGCTGCCAAAGGCATCTTGAGGTCGTTGAGAGAACCTATTTTGTAACGGAATCTCAGACGATAGAGGTCGTTATCTTTGTTCTGCACGTATAGCACTTCGGCTTTGCCAAGTTTGGATTTCTGCAAGTCTTTGTTGTAATCCAAGAAAACGGGCGAAACGGGAGTACTCGGCATATCGTTGACCATCTTTACGAAGGCAGACTGCTTGTCGGCATTGGTTTCGACGGGGGTAATGGCGGGCTTCTCTATCTTCTCGACATTAGTACGTTGTCCCTGCTTTTTGTAGACCACCACATAGTTGTTGCCGAGGTACTTATTGGCAAAAGCAACGACATCTTGCTTCTTTATCTTCGAAATATCGTTGACATAGGCTACCTGGTCTCTCCAATCGAGATTGTCGGTAAAGGCATTCATAAGCATATAGGCTCTACTGCTATAACTTTCCGTGCTTTGGATAATTCTTTTCTTAATATTATTTACAATAGAAGGTATCAGGTCGTCGTCGAAATTGCCTTTTTTCAGATTCTCTATTTCGTTTAACATAAGGTCTTTGACCTGCTCCAACGACTGTCCTTGCGACGGTCGTCCCGAGAGCCACAGCACACCGTAGTCTATCAAAGCCCAATTGAACGCACTTGCTCCCAGCAGTCTCTGTTTTTTTACCAGATTCAGGTCTATCAGACCTGCCTCTCCGTTGGTGAGTATCTCACCTACCAAATCGGCTAAGAGGGCATCTTTTTCCTGATTACCTGGCAGACGGTAAGCGATAGATACGCTCTCGGCATCTGGTCCTACGACCTCTCTAACGATAGGAGCAGTGATAGGGTCTTCTTTTTCGAAGGTATATTTCGGCACATCTTTGTATTCCATATACGAGAATACCTTATCTATTTTGGCGATAACCTCGTCGGGATTGAAATCGCCCGAAAGAACGATAGCCATATTGTTTGGCACATAGTAAGTTTTGAAGTACTTGCGTATCTCGCGCAAAGAAGGGTTCTTCAGGTGTTCGACAGTACCGATTGTAGTCTGCAGACCGTAATTGTGCTTCTTGAACAGATTGGCAAAAAGGGTCTCGAATACCTGTCTGCCGTCGTTGTCGAGGGTACGGTTTTTCTCTTCGTAAACGGCTTCGAGCTCGGTATGGAAGATACGCAGCACGGGGTTACGGAAACGTTCGGCCTGCACGGTAATATATTTATCCAAAGCATTGGCAGGCACGTCGTCGGTATAGACGGTCTTCTCGAAAGAGGTGAAAGCGTTTGTACCTTGTGCGCCCATAGAGGTCATCATTTTGTCGTACTCGTTGGCGATGGCGTACTTGCTGGCAACACCCGACACGGAGTCGATTTTTTTATAGATAGCCTTACGCTGGTCAGCATCTTTGGTTTTGTTGTATTGCTCGTAAAGATCGTCGATTTTATCGAGTTCCTTACGCTCTTTTTCCCAGTCGAGCGAACCGTATTTGTCGGTACCTTTAAACAAAAGATGCTCGAGGTAATGAGCCAGACCTGTATTGGTGGCAGGGTCGGTCTTGCTACCTGCCTTCACAGCCATATAGCACTGTATACGTGGCTCTTTGTTGGTAGGACTGAGGATAACGGTAAGACCGTTACGAAGGGTATAAAACCTTGCATTCGTAGGGTCGTGGGTTACATATTTGTAGGTGTAACCGCCACTTCGGGCTTCTTTCCATTGATAAGTTTGCCCGTAAACACTAAGCGATAAAGCTATCGCAAAGAGAGATAAAAATAGATTTCTTTTTAACATAATTCGGTAAATTATTTTTTTTAAAGCGACAGCAAAGTTAGTAATAAATCCCGACACGGGCGATGTATTAGTAGTATCCCAAAAGTGTGTAAAGTCAAAATTTCCTATACTAGTAGAGAAAGACAAAGAGGGGGCTTTCTTGCTCCCCCCTATTATAATATGTTTTAGTTAATTTCTAAAACTATCCGAATTAATCTCCTTTCTTATGAATATGTGGTTTCAACGAAGGAGTATTACCAGGAGTTTCTTTATTATCTCTCTGTCTTCTATCAGGGTTTCCTGTAGATTTCGCAATTCTTTTTGGTCCTGTTTTTATTCCCATAATAAAAATACCAGTCCTTTAGCTGGGGTCTTTAGTTAAAATATACATTGAATAAAAAACGTAATATTATTTTTTCCCAAAAGCATATGGTCAAAAACATCTCCGTTAAAACTTCGCATTACGCATATCGCCCGTTTCCATAAATGCTTTGTGCATATCGAAACAACGATAGAGGTCGATAGGTGTCTGTCCTGCGGGAGTTTTTGCCAGATATTCTCTGAGAGAGTCTTTGTAGTCGGGGTGCACGCAATTGTCGATGATGGCTTTGGCACGCTCACGAGGCGACTTTCCGCGAAGGTCGGCTATACCTTGCTCGGTGATAAGCACCTTCACAGAGTGTTCGCTGTGGTCGACGTGCGATACCATCGGCACGATAGCGCTGATTTTGCCTCCTTTCGCCACAGAGGGACAGGTATATATCGATATGTATGCATTCCTTGTGAAGTCGCCCGAACCGCCAAGCCCGTTCATCATCTTGGTGCCCAAGACGTGAGTGGAATTGATGTTGCCGAGTATATCGGCTTCCAGAGCGGTGTTTATCGTAATCAGTCCGAGACGGCGTACTATCTCGGGATTGTTCGAAATCTCCTGCGGACGGAGTACGATGTGGCGTTTGAACATATCTATCTCGTCGGTTATCTGCTTCATTACGTCGGCAGAGACGGTAAGCGAGCAGCCGCTGACGAACTTCACTTTACCTTTCTTGATAAGCCCGATAACGGCGTCTTGTATCACCTCGGTATACATATCGAACGGCGGAATGTGGTCGTTCGAGCCGAGCGAACCGAGCACCGCATTGGCGATATTGCCCACGCCCGACTGTATGGGTAGGAACGTCTTCGGAATGCGACCCGCTTTCAGCTCGTGTTCGAGGAAAAGCGCCACGTTGCTGCCGATAGTCGAGGTTACTTCGTCGACGTCGGCAAAGGGTTTTATAGTGTTGGGTACGTTTGTTTTAACCACACCTATGATTTTCGCCGGGTCGACCTTGATTACCGTATCGCCTGCTCTATCGCTCACGTGGCACACGGGGATAGCTTCTCTCGACGGCGGGTCGAGCGGTTGATATATGTCGTGAATACCTTCGAGCGAGGCGGGCATTGCCTCGTTGAGCTCTACAATGATGTGTTCTGCCATCTGGCAGATAGTGGGAGTAATACCGACACCTGCGGTAAGCACCATGCTGCCGTCGTCAGAGAGGCGACAGGCTTCCACAATGGCGTATTTCGGTCGTGGGAGAAAACCGTAACGAATCTCTTGAGCCAGATGCGACAGGTGCATATCGAAATACGATACCTCACCCTTGTTGATAGCCTCACGCATATCGCTATTCGACTGATAAGGCGTGCGGAATATCACCGCTTTACTCTTCGCCAACGACCCGTCCAACATAGCTCCTGTAGAAGCACCTGTATAGACACCAATCTTAAACTCTTCGCCCTTAGCGTGTAGTTCTTCGGCTCGCCGTGCAATAGCATCAGGTACCACACTGGGTGCCCCTGCAGGCGTAAATCCGCTGAAACCTACAATATCTCCATTGTGAATTAATGCAGCCGCTTGGTCTGCCGTAATAACTTTGTACCTCATTACCTGTAAACTATTTTTTTAAAATAACGGATGCAAAGTTAGTAAAAATAATTCTATCGCTGTACGCAGGCAGTACGTTTTTTATCCTAAAAAGTCGGCGATACATCTCTGGTAGGCTACCACAGGGTCTTCGGCTTTGGTAATGGGGCGTCCCACTACGATAAAGTCTGCTCCGCGTCGGCGAGCGTCGGCGGGTGTGGTGATACGTACTTGGTCGTTGCTGTCGCCGTCGGCAAACCGTATACCGGGCGTAACGGCGATGAAATCACTCCCACACGCCTCTTTGACGATAGCGGCTTCGAGCGGCGAGCAGACTACGCCACTCAGCCCGGCGGCTTTCGCATTACGGGCATAATGAGCGATAACCTCTTCGATGGGCTTCGATATAAGAAGTTCGTTCTCGAGCATCTCCTGCGAGGTCGATGTAAGCTGAGTAACGGCTATCAATATTGTTTTATGTCCGCTCAGAGCCAAACCTTCGGCGGCGGCTTTCATCATAGCCCTTCCTCCTGCGGCGTGGACATTGACCATATCCACACCAAGCGCTCCGATAACCTTCATAGCACTGCCGACGGTATTGGGAATATCGTGCAGCTTGAGGTCGAGAAAAATGTTGTGTCCACGCCTCTTTATCTCCTCTACGAGGCTGTGTCCTTCGGCATAGAAAAGCTCCATACCGACCTTTACGAAGGGTTTGCGGTCAGTGAAACGGTCTAAAAATCCGAGTGTCTTCGCTCTATCGGGGAAGTCGAGGGCTATTATTACGTCTTTCATATTGTTGTGGTGTATTTGATTAATATTTAGTTTATTGCGGGTTTATTTTGTCTCGGGTAAAATCCTGTATCGACATATTGAATACTTTAATCGCATCTCTGAACTTCGAGGCACAGACATTTTCGCGAGCTTCGTCTGCCGCCTCGGGGTCAATTTCAACAGCATCGACAGTAACATCGGGGTTGCGCTGGGATACCATAAGCGACAGAAGACCTGTGCCCGTACCTATGTCGAGCACACGGCGGGCATCGTCGACATTGCACCACGCTCCGAGCAAAACTCCGTCGGTGCCGACCTTCATAGCCGACCGCTCTTGCTTTATACTAAACTGCTTGAACCTAAACATCATTACCTACCTAAGTGCTACGCCGATTATATCCTTAAGTTTCTCTATACCAAGACGCTCCATTTCGTGCGGGAGACTCTCGATTATATCGCGGCAGGCAGTAGGGTTGATAAGGTTGGCAGTACCTACCTCTACAGCTGCAGCCCCAGCCATCATCATCTCTATCACGTCGCGAGCAGTACTTACTCCACCGCAGCCAACGATGGGTATGGTACACGCTTTGGCGGTCTCGTATATCATTCTCAGAGCAATGGGGAAAACTCCGTCGCCCGACAGCCCGCCGGTAATATTAGCCAGTACCGGACGCCTCGTTTTCAGGTCGAGCCTCATACCGAGAAGCGTATTGATGAGGCAAAGTCCGTCGGCACCAGCCTCTTGGCATGCCACAGCGATAGATACAATATCGGTAACGTTGGGAGAAAGCTTTACAATGACAGGTTTTTGGGCGACACTCTTGACTGCTGCCGTGACTTCGGCTGCACACGCAGCGTCGGTACCGAACGACATACCGCCGTGTTTCACGTTGGGGCAGCTGATATTGAGCTCTATTAGCCCCACGTTTGCGGCTCGGCTCATTATTCGAGCTACTTCGACATATTCGTCGACCGCGAAGCCGCAGACATTGGCAACTACAGGTTTGCGGTATATCTTAGCCAGTTCGGGCAGCTCGTGCCCTACGACAGCCTCTACTCCCGGGTTTTGTAGCCCTACTGCATTGAGCATACCTGCCTTGCACTCGGCAATACGAGGCGTGGCATTACCAAAACGTGGCTCGAGAGTAGTACCTTTTATCGAAATCGAACCAAGGATATTGATGTCGTAAAAATCTTTGTATTCCTGCCCAAAACCGAACGTACCACTTGCGGCGATTATTGGGTTGTCGAGCACAAGACCGCATATCTCTGTCTGTAACATATAGTTAGTTTTTATTAATCGAATAAAATATCTCTTGCACTCACTACGGAGTCGGTGCAGACACGTCTGTAACCATCGCGAGTCTTGTACGAACAGCCCATACACCCGCCGAAACCGCAGCCCATACGCTCCTCGAGACTGATTTGCCCATCTACTTCGAGCGTGCGATGAATGTTTCGGAGCATTGCCAAAGGTCCGCAGGTGTAATAATAGTCGTATTCGATACCGCAATCATCGATAGCATCGGAGTAGTAACCTTTCACTCCGCAGCTGCCATCGACCGTAGCTACCGCTACTTCGACACCGAGTTTTCTGAAATCGTCGAGTAAAAAGAGCTCTTTCTTTGTATTGAAACACATCACCACAGACGGCTTTTTGCCCACCTCTAAGAGCTTTTTGGTAAGTCCGTACAGAGGAGGTACTCCTACCCCACCCCCAATCACTATCGGTTTAGTGCAATCGGCTGCGGTATCGAAGCCGTTGCCAAGCCCCACAAGTATGTCGAGCTTATCGCCTTTGCCATAACGAGCCAGCGCTTCGGTGCCCTCGCCTACCACCTTGTAGACAAGAGTAATAGTGCTGCCGTCGTAGTCGCACACCGATATGGGACGTCTCAGATAGAACCCCTGCACAGCGATGTTTACAAACTGTCCGGGACGCTTTATAGCACTCGTATCACCCTCCACTACAAGCCGAACGACACTTTCGGTGAGCCACTCGTTCGATAGTACATTGTATATATCTTTGTTCATAAGCGTTTTATGCGATAAAAAGATTACCGTTTTGCAAAGTGTAAAGGTAGTGTTTTTTTTCTCGCTATAATCGATTGACGGCAAGGAGGTTTGTATATAGTCCGTTCAGTCGAACATATTTTTGAAGCGGTTGAAAAAGCCTTTTTCGTCGTCGGGCTTGGGGCTAAAGTTTGGCGAGTTGTGGAATTGCTCGAAGGTCTTCCGCTCGTCGGCTGAGAGATTTTCGGGTATATAGACGTTGATATTCACGAGCAGGTCGCCTGTGCCATACGCCTGTAGATGAGGCAGTCCCTTGTTGCGAAGTCGCAGAACTTTATTTGGCTGCGTGCCTTTATCTATTTTCACCTTCACCTTTCCTGTAATGGTAGGAATCTCTACCGTACCGCCAAGTATGGCTGTGGGCAAGTCGAGCATAAGATTGTAAATAAGGTCGCTACCGTCGCGAATGAGTTCTTCGTGCGGCTCTTCTTCGACAAGCACAATGAGGTCGCCTGCGATACCGCCATTGCGAGCGGCATTGCCTTTACCACGAACGGTAAACTGCATTCCGTCTTCGATACCTGCAGGTATATTGATAGGTATTATCTCTTCGGCACGCACCACTCCCTCGCCGCTGCAGTGCCGGCATTTATCGGTGATAATCTTGCCCGTACCGTTACACGACGGACAGTAAGATTGTGTCTGCATAGAACTGAATATAGTCCTATGCACTTGAGTAACTACACCGCTACCTCCACAAGTAGTACACGTCTTGATACTGCTTGCGTCTTTGGCACCACTACCTCCGCAGTGCGAGCAGGCTACAAGTTTATTGACCTTTATTTTTTTCTCCACACCTGTGGCAATATCGTTGAGACTTATCTGTACTTTCACCCTGAGATTCGAGCCTTTTGAGGTAGCTTTTCGGCTCGAAGAGCTACCGTAGAAACTTCCTCCAAAACTGTCAGCGAAGTCTCTAAAGGCACTGCCAAAATGTCCGCCAAAAATATCACCAAAATTGGAAAATATGTCGTCCATCGACATTCCGCCTCCGAAACCTCCTGCTCCACTGTCGGTTGCTGCGTGTCCGAAACGGTCGTACCGTTCTCGCTTAGCAGCATCGGAGAGTATCTCGTAAGCCTCAGCAGCTTCTTTGAATTTTTCTTCGGCTTCCTTATTGCCCGTATTGCGATCGGGGTGATAATCAATAGCTTTCTTTCGATATGCCTTTTTTATCTCTTCTGCTGTGGCAGTTCGCGCTACTCCCAGAACCTCGTAATAATCTCTTTTTGTCGCCATAATATGGTATTTTTATTCGCCGATAACAACTTTAGAATGTCTGATAACTTTATCGTTGAGGGTATATCCTTTCAGAGTGCAATCGACGATTTTGCCTTTTTGCTCGGCTGTAGGAGCCGGTATGGTGGTTATCGCTTCGTGGTATTCGGTATCGAAATTGCCATCGGCTGTATCTATCTGCTTCACTCCGTGGCGTTTGAGTACAGATAGCAGTTGTTGATATATCAAATCCAAACCTTGCTTTATGGCAGCTACGTCGGTCGACGAATCCATATTTTGCAGAGCTCTTTCCATATTGTCGACTACGGGCAGAATATCTACTATCACCTGTTCGCTTGCTATGGATATAAACTCTATTCGTTCCTTTGCGGTACGTTTACGATAGTTGTCGAACTCTGCCATCAGACGAACATAAGAGTCGTTTAGCTTGCTATATCGCGCCTCGCAATCGTCGGTATTTTCTTCGTTTTCTACACTGGCAGTGGGGTTTTCGGCTGTATCTTCTATCGGATTAGAGTGCCGACTGTCTTCTTCTTGGCTATTGTTGTAATGTTTGCTTTCCATATCCGTATTTTAAGTCTATGTTTTTATTCGAAATTTTATAAACAAAAAAGAGATGAGCAAAAAGACTGCCAAACGACACAAAAACACATAAAGCGGTAAATTTGGCAGTAGGCGACACAATAAATCGCTCTCCGATATTGTGATATATAAAACTATACACGAAAAAGTATTAACTTTGCAAGTTTTTATATTCATAATAATATCCGACTAATTCGTAACCAAAATGTTGAGAACACATACAAACGGCGAACTACGACTGACCGACGCAGGCAAAACGGTAACTCTTACGGGCTGGGTACAGAAAAACAGAAAAATGGGGGGTATGACCTTCATCGACCTACGCGATAGGTACGGCATTACACAACTCGTTTTCAATCAAGACATCAACCCCGAGATATGCGAGAGTGCAAACCGCCTCGGCAGAGAGTACGTCATTCAGGCGACAGGGACAGTAGCCGAGCGTAGCAACAAAAACCCCAATATCCCGACAGGTGAGATAGAGATAATCGTCTCTTCGCTCTGTGTGCTGAATCCGTCGGCAGTACCGCCATTTACGATAGAAGACGAAACCGACGGCGGCGACGATATCCGTATGCAATACCGATACCTCGACCTCAGACGCAACAGCGTCAGAGCCAATCTCGAGCTACGGCACAAGATGGCGTTCGAGACACGGCGTTATCTGGATTCGCTGCATTTCCTCGAGGTAGAGACACCGGTGCTCATCAAGTCTACACCCGAAGGAGCACGCGACTTCGTCGTTCCTTCACGTATGAACCCCGGACAATTTTATGCTCTGCCACAGAGCCCTCAGACATTCAAGCAATTGCTGATGGTCTCGGGCTTCGACCGTTACTTCCAGATAGTAAAATGTTTCCGCGACGAAGACCTCAGAGCAGACCGTCAACCCGAATTTACTCAAATCGACTGCGAAATGTCGTTCGTCGAACAGGAAGATATTATAAAAACATTCGAAGGACTTACCGTACATCTTTTCAAAACCATAAAAAACATAGAGTTACAACCTTTCCCCCGTATGTCGTTTGCCGATGCAATGAGATATTACGGCTCCGACAAGCCCGATACTCGCTTCGATATGCGTTTTGTAGAGCTTATGGATACGCTCAAAGGCTACGGTTTCTCGGTCTTCGACGATGCAGAGTACATCGGCGGTATCTGTGCCAAAGGAGCCGCCTCGTACACACGCAAGCAACTCGACGAACTGACCGACTTCGTCAGACGCCCGCAGGTAGGAGCCAAAGGACTTGTATATGCTCGTGTAGAGGCAGACGGTAATGTCAAATCGAGCGTGGATAAGTTTTATACGCAAGATGTTTTGCAGAAATTAAAAGAAAAATTTGCCGCCGAGGCAGGCGACTTGATACTGATAATAAGCGGAGACAACACATCTAAGGCTCAAAAACAGCTCTCCGAGCTACGTTTGGAGATGGGTAGTCGCCTCGGACTCAGAGACAAGAACAAATATTCGTGTCTGTGGGTTGTCGATTTCCCGTTGCTCGAATGGGACGAAGAGACAAACCGCTACTACGCTATGCATCACCCGTTTACCTCACCCAAACCGGAAGATATACCATTGCTCGATAGCCAACCGGGTAAAGTTCGGGCTAACGCCTACGATATGGTTATCAACGGTGTAGAGGTAGGCGGAGGCTCTATACGTATACACGACAGCAGTTTACAGAAAAAAATGTTCCAAGTACTTGGTTTCACCGACGAACAGGCTGAATATCAATTCGGATTTCTGACCAACGCATTCAAATACGGTGCTCCGCCTCACGGAGGTATTGCCTACGGCTTAGACCGCTTCGTATCGCTTTTTGCAGGCTTAGACAGTATCAGAGACTGCATAGCATTCCCCAAAAACAACCAGGGACGCGACGTAATGATAGACGCTCCGAGCATTATCGACAAAGCACAACTCGACGAATTGGCTCTGAGTATTGTACAGAAATAAAAAAGACATAAAACAACTATTCTACCCAAAGATACGAAAATGAACACCACACCCAGAGTACGTTTCGCTCCGTCGCCAACGGGAGCTCTTCATATAGGAGGTGTCCGCACTGCCCTCTACAACTACCTCTTTGCTCGCCGTCACGGAGGCACAATGATACTGAGGATAGAAGACACCGATACCAATCGCTATGTGGAAGGTGCCGAGAAATATATCATAGACTCGCTCCAATGGCTTGGTATAGAGTTCGACGAAGGTGTCTCGTTCGGAGGCAAACACGCACCGTACCGCCAGAGCGAACGCAAAGACATCTACCGCAAATATGTCGACCGACTTATCGCCGACGACAAAGCGTATTACGCATTCGACACACCCGAAGAACTCGATGAGAAACGCTCTCATACAGCCAACTTCCAATACGATGCCTCCACACGAATGTCGATGAACAACTCTCTGGTACTGCCCGCCGACGAAGTAAGCCGACGCATAGCCAACGGCGAAAAATATGTAGTCCGCATCAGGATAGAACCCAACGAAGAGATTGTCGTCAACGACATAATACGTGGCGAAGTGCGTATCAACTCGACAATACTCGACGACAAAGTCCTTTGGAAGTCGGCTGACGGACTGCCGACGTACCATCTGGCAAATATCGTAGACGACCATCTGATGGAGATTACTCACGTCATACGCGGCGAAGAGTGGCTGCCGTCGGCTCCGCTGCACGTATTGCTATACCGCTACTTCGGCTGGCAAGATACTATGCCGCAGTTTGCACATCTACCGTTACTGCTCAAGCCCGACGGCAAGGGCAAACTCAGCAAACGTGACGGCGACAGGCTCGGTTTCCCCGTCTTTCCACTCGACTGGACAGACCCCATTACAGGCGAGAAGACATCGGGGTATCGCGAAGCCGGATATTTCCCCGAAGCCGTCATAAATTTTCTGGCTCTATTGGGGTGGAACCCCGGCACCGAACAAGAGATTTTCTCCAAAGAAGAGCTTATAGAAGCCTTTTCGCTCGAGCGTTGTTCGCGGTCGGGAGCACGGTTCGATTACGAAAAGGGCAAGTGGTTCAACCACAAATATCTGCAGACCAAGCCTACTGAAGAGTTGGCAAAGTACATAATGCCATTTTTTGCGGATAATATCTTCGACGACGAAGATAAGTACCGCAAGCTACTCGCTGCCATAGACAGTGTCAAAGAGCGAGCCACATTCCCCAAGGAGCTGTTCGAGCTTGTGGAGTTTTTCTTCACCGCCCCCGAAAGTTTCGCCGAAAGCGATCTGAAAAAACGATGGAAAGAAGATACTCCGAGACTATTGACCGAACTCGCAGAAATACTTCGAACACTGCCGAACCTCGACGACGAACAAGCTACCGAAGAGAGCGTCAAGCAATGGTGCGAGGCAAAGGGTTACTCGCTCGGAGCGGTGATGAACCCATTCCGTCTGGTACTTGTAGGACAAATGAAAGGTCCTCATATCTTCACCATAACACGTATTCTGGGTAAAACAGAGACCATTAACCGTATAAATAGTGCTCTGAAAATCATAGACTAATCGATAGTATATGCCCAAATGCTATTTTCGACAAATTTGATGGTATGTAGTAGGGTAATTCCGATTCCCACAATTGTATCTAAACTCGTATCTTTTTAGTAAGAGAAAAGTATACTGCCACCTCTTTTATTGATTTTTCGGTTATTTTATTTTGGTTCTACACATATAGAAAACTTTAACGTTACACACTTTTCGGGATAACGTCTATTTTTTTGTACTTTTCGTTTTGCCGATTAAAATAGAAAGGAATTATTCCCTCACTCTACTCTTTCATTGCTATTGTGTGAATATTGTATACCTTTGCAATACACAAAATCGATACGATATAGATATGAGAATCATATACATGGGCACTCCTGACTTTGCCGTATACCCTCTCGAGGCGCTATTGGAGAGCGGCAAACAAATAGTAGCCGTAGTAACTACTCCCGACAGACCTACGGGCAGAGGGCAACGTATGCACTCTTCGGCGGTAAAAGAGTTTGCCCTTCGGCATGGATTGCCTATATTACAGCCCGAAAACCTAAAATCGCCTGACTTCGTGGCTTCGCTGCGAGAGCTCAAAGCAGACTTGCAGATAGTAGTGGCATTCAGAATGTTGCCCGAGATAGTATGGAATATGCCACCTCTGGGAACGATAAACCTGCATGCGTCGTTGCTGCCGCAATATCGCGGTGCCGCTCCTATCAATTGGGCTATAATCAATGGAGAGACTCGTAGCGGAGTAAGCGTATTCCGTCTTCGACACGAGATAGACACAGGCGATATACTCGCTCAAGAGCCCATCGATATTATGCCCGACGACAATGCCGGTACTCTGCACGACAAAATGGCTCATACGGGTGCAAAACTGATAGTAAGCAGCGTAGAGGCAATACAAAGAGGTGATTATAAGGCAATACCGCAACCGACAGACCAAAATTTAAGAGCGGCTCCCAAGATTTTCAGAGAGACCTGCCGCCTCGATTTCGGGAAAAATGTAGAGGCTCTGCATAATCTCGTACGCGGACTTTCGCCCTATCCTACAGCTTGGTTCGAATATAATGGACAGGCGTTCAAGGTTTTCGAGTCAAGCTACGAAGTTGTTAATCACGATAATAGCATCGGCGAAATAATATCGGACAATAAGACATTCGTAAAAATAGCTGCCGCCGATGGTTTTTTATCGATAAACAAGATACAGTTGCAAGGCAAAAAGACAATGAATATCAGAGATTTTCTGCTAGGGTATAAATTCTAAGTACAAGTAAAACGCTACTAAAAATTAGTACATTTTCACTCCCATCTCCCGATAATGTCGCGATAAGACACTGATATTCACTAAAAGTATGATGGAAGAATCCAAAAGGTCGGAGCTCGAACAAGGCTCTATCGGCACAATATTAATCAAATACGCTGCTCCCAGTGTGATATCGATGCTGTTCTTCGGCTTACAAAGCCTTATAGACGGCATAGTGGTAGGCAATTATATCGGCGATAAAGCTCTGGGCGGCATCAATATCATTCTGCCGCTTTTCAGTGTACTTATGGTGGTGTCGCTTACGGTAGGCATTGGTTGCCAGACAGTCGTAGGACATGGGCTTGGAGCAAACGATATACCTAAGGCTCAGAAGGCTATGACCACAGGTTTCTGGGCACTGACGGCAATAAGTATCGTATGTTCGGGCTTGCTGTGGCTTTTTGCCGAGCCTTTCATACGGTTGCTAGGAGCCAACGACGTACTTATGCCCTATTCGGCAGGTTATTTCAAGGGACTTGTACCGTTTCTGCTGCCTGTGTCGTTATGTTTCTACTCCGACCTTATGCTCAAAGCAATGGGACGCCCCATCGCTTCTACGGTGATAATGAGCTTAGTGGTGGTACTCAACATAATTCTCAGTCTGATATTTGTAATATATCTCGATATGGGCACAATTGGAGCAAGCCTCGCTACAAGCTGTGCTTTTACTATCGGTCTGTTCGTTTCGGGACGCTTTACGTTCGACCCCAAGCAGACGATATCTATGCTAAAAGGCAAATTCTGTCGCCGAATATTGTTCCGAGCTATGTACAACGGCTCGTCGGAGGGCGTATCGGAGCTTTCGTCTGCCATCAGTATATTGATAATCAACAATACAATGATAAAAATGGCGGGAGCCGAAGGTGTATCGACGTATACGGTAATCAGTTATATCAATTTTATAGGCATACTCATATTTATTGGCATCTCCGACGGGCTTATTCCCGTGATGAGTTACAATTACGGAGCTCGTAATTACAGCCGTCTGCTTGGTATGACAAAGTTCGTAGCACGTATAAATCTGATTATAGGGGTATTAATCTTTTTGTTTCTACATTTTTTCGGCAATCTGGCAATAGATATCTTCCTCAACAAAGAGAGCAGCCGTGTAATGTCGATGGCACAGAGCGGATTACGGATATTCTCATTCGTGTTTTTGGTAAATGGGCTTAATATACTTATCACCAGCTTCTTTACCTCTATCGGCAATGCTCTCGGCTCTATTGTGGTAGCGATGCTTCGCGGAGTAGTATTTATAGCTCTGGGTATTATGATATTACCGCCTCTACTGGGCGAACAGGGTGTCTGGCTTACAATCGCCTCTGCCGAATTTCTCACCTTTTTCGTTGCCGCTATCTTATTTTCAGCCACTATCAAACGTTTGAAGAAAAAAGACGAGTGATACCAACAATCCCGAAAAAAAGAGACTATCTAGCTTATAGATAGACTATTTTTGAATCAAACCAAAAACTTTTTGTAATTTGTTGCTTACCAGACCCAAATACATAAAATTGTCTTATAATCACCAATTTTATAAGATTTTTTTATCCCAAACTCACGTAGTTCTAATAAACTTGTATATCTTTGCTCGTGTAAAGCAATATTCAGGTGAGTATACAAACGAGCCTAAAGTAAATGGTATGCAACAAACAATAAAACAATAAAGTATGTCGAATAATAGTGAAAGATACAAGCTATACCGATCCAGCTCGTTCAAAATAAGCAAGACTATCACCAAAGATTACAGCACCTCATTCTATGCAGCTACATATATGTTGCCCAATGAAATACGTGATGCTATCCACAGCCTCTACGGCTTCGTCCGTATTGCCGATGAGATCGTCGATTCGTTTCACGAACAAGATCAGGAGAAGGTCCTAAGAGACTTCGAGCGAGACTACGACGAGGCTTACCGATTGGGCATCAGTACCAATCCGATACTACACTCCTTCCAGTTGACTGTCAAGGAGTACAACATTCCGGACGAATATATACGCTCCTTCCTTACGAGCATGAGAAGTGATCTCGATAAAAAGCACTACGAGACCGAGGAGGAGATATCCGACTATATCTACGGCTCTGCCGATGTAGTAGGGCTTATGTGCCTGAAGATATTCTGTCGAGGCGACGAGGCTCTATTCGAACAGCTCAAACAGCCTGCCATGCGTCTCGGATCGGCTTTTCAAAAGGTTAATTTCTTAAGAGACCTCCAAGACGACTATGAACTACTCGGTCGGCTATACTTCCCAGGTATCGTCATAGAGAGTTTCGACGAGAAGGCCAAAGACAGCCTCATCAGAGAGATAGACAAAGACTTCTGCGAAGCCTATGAGGGTATCCTGCTGCTTCCCAAAGAATCTCGCCTCGCAGTCTACGTAGCCTATCGCTACTACAGGCAGTTACTACACATCATCCAAAAGACACCCGCCCGGAGCCTGATCTCGAAACGGGTACGAGTGGGAGATGTGAAGAAGATGCTTATCCTACTGACTTCAATAATAAAAAATAAACTTAATCTACTACAACCTATGCACCCAAAGGAAAGCATCGTACTACTGGTCGATGCAGACAATAACCCCATCGGAAAGATGGAGAAGCTCGAGGCGCACCGCAAAGGAATAATGCACAGAGCTGTATCGGTACTCGTCTTCGACACCGAGGGGCGGTGGCTTCTGCACCGAAGAGCCTTAGACAAATATCACGCAGGTGGACTCTGGACAAATGCCTGCTGCACACATCCCTTCGTAGACGAAGAGCCTCGAGAGGCTGCACGCCGACGTATGTTTGAGGAGATGGGCATGGACATTACCAACGATGGACTCAGACATCTCTTCGACTTCACCTACAGAGCCGAGTTAGACAACGGACTGACAGAGCACGAGTACGACAGCGTATTTGTCTACACTACTCCCATAAAACCTGTCCCCAACCCGGAGGAGGTCATGGACTGGAGGTATATCGACATGAAGGCACTGGAGGAAGACCTCACAGCACAGCCCGATAGCTACACCCCATGGTTTAGAATAATCTTCGAACAAGCAAAACAGCATCTTTACAAATATGAAGGAGTATCGGCTTAAATGGATAGACTGGGTAGTTGTTGTCATAGTGATGATCTTCTACACCTATGGGGCATTCGGACTTGCCCGAGAGGAGACCAGAGAGCTCTACACCTCTCTAACGCCCCTAGTACTGCTATCTTCTCTATTCATCCTCTGCATCTACGACCGTAGCACCAAGCATATCAAGGCTCTGATATACATTCTATCGGTGGTAGTCATAAGCTTTTGCGTCGAGCTCCTCGGGGTTGCCACTGGGGTCATCTTCGGAGAATACGGCTATGGCACAAGTTTAGGACCTAAAATCGGTGGAACACCCTTGTTCATCGGCATCAACTGGATATTCCTAGTCTATGCGACAGCAGCTATACAAGCTCCCCTTGGTCGAGGTATAATCACGACGATTGTCGTACCTACATTACTAATGTTGGGATATGACATCATCATGGAGCAGGTCGCCCCGATGATGCAAATGTGGTCGTGGCAGGGGGGTAGTATTCCCTTGCAAAACTATATTGTTTGGGGGGCTCTCGCTGCCCTATTCCATGCTGTGAGGTATTGGTTACGAATCGATTTCCGCAATAGGATAGCCCCTTTCATCTTCTTGATACAGATTTTATTCTTCTCCATCATACTTGCTCTATAGCCCGATGCTCACCGCCAATCACCATAGATTCATCTATCCATTTTTCCAATACTATACGGAGTACCTGCTCAAAAGGCGGTTTCACTCAGTACAGATCTGTGGTGACTTTGAGGATCGAGGTCTGCCTGTCCTTCTGATAGCCAACCATATCGGCTGGTGGGATGGTTTTTGGGCGATGCATCTTATGCTCAAGGTATTGCATCGCAAGTTCTACTTCATGATGCAGGAAGATCAACTCCTCAAGTACCGCTTTTTCAACAAAACAGGGGCTTTTTCTGTGCGGAAGAGTAGTCGAGAAGCCCTACAAAGCCTCTCCTATGCCTCGAGCCTGCTGGAGGAGTCATCAAATATGGTCTTGATATACCCCCAAGGACAACTCCATTCGCTCTATGACTCAGACTTCCACTTCCAGCGAGGTCTTGGGCGACTCATCGAGGGCAGAGAAGGAAAGCTACACCTCATACTCTCTGCAAATATGATCGACTACGGGGAGTACCCTCGCCCTAGCCTAAGTATATACATTAAAGAGTACCAAGGAACTATGAAGCTCGATGCCCTAGAGGAGGGCTACAACGTCTTCTATCGGTCTTGCCTCTCCGAACAGATTAATAGGATGAAGATATGATGATTACTACTCTGGCATACATTGTCGTAGGCTTCGGGATCTTGAGACTCGTGATAGCCACTCTAAATCTCCTTTTACAGGAGCGACTACCTCAGCCTAAGAGCAGAGAATCCTTGCCTAGCCTCTCTGTCCTGATACCAGCACGCAATGAGGCACACAATATCGAGGCTCTACTCTCCGACCTTACTCACGTCGAGAGCGAGTGCCTCCTAGAGATCATCGTTTGTGATGATGCCTCTGAAGACTCCACCGCCGAGCTAGTGGAGACTTGGATGCAACGCGATAGCCGCATCCGCCTCATCTCCTCCTCGGGGCCACCCTCGGGTTGGTTGGGAAAAAACCATGCCTGCCACCTCCTCTCGAGACAAGCACGTGGAAGGTATCTACTCTTCCTCGATGCCGACGTTAGACTTAGTCCGGCATTCATAGAGCGAGCACTCAGCTATGCTACGACCCATCGGCTGAGCCTCCTCTCTCTCTTCCCCAGACAGAGGATGCAAACTTGGGCAGAGCGGGTCTCTGTACCCAATATGCACCTAATCCTACTCTCACTACTCCTACTCCCCTTGGTAAGGCGAGTTGGTTTCTCCTCTCTGTCGGCAGCCAATGGGCAATGTATGCTCTTCGATGGAGAAATCTATAGAGCCCTACGTCCTCACGATAGATTTCGACACAGCAGAGCAGAGGATATAGAAATAGCCCGAGAGTTCAAGAGACAGGGGCACAGGATCTCCTGCATGAGTTCGACCAAGCTAATCGAATGCAGGATGTACGACAGCCTAAGCGCAGCCATCGAGGGCTTTTCCAAGAATATTACCCTGATGCTTGGGGGATCTTACGCCATAGCCTTAATATACTGGATATTGACCTCCATAGGCTGGTTAGCCGTTTGGCTCGGCAGAGCTGATCTACTACTACCCTACCTCCTCACAGAGGTTGCTATCAGGGTCTTCGTTTCGCTCTGCTCTAACCAGAGCATCGTCTACAACATCATACTCGCCCCGGCACAGCAACTCCTCCTCGGGCTATTCATCATCAAGTCTTGGGTGAATAGCCGACGTAAGCTGGGCTTCACCTGGAAAGGGCGATCAATCTAAAAACAATACTTTGATATGATTAAAATAAAAAAAATAATCCTCCTAGTAAGCCTCACCCTATTCCTCACGGACTTATCATCTTGGGCGATGTCTCCCAAGAAAAGTATTTATAAGGCCTATATCTGTGCAGATATGCAGCTATGGCGCATGGTAATAGACAGCCTACACACAAAGTCTAATAAGACCATAGAACAAGAGATAGAGCTCCTAAACTACGAATACGGTTACATCGGCTGGTGTCTTAGTCAGAAAAAGAAACAGGTAGCAGAGACATACCTGAAGCGATACGAAGCTCGGCTCTCAAAGCTTACAACCAACCAAACACAAGGTCTCCGCTCGGCATACCGCTCGGCATACTATGGGTTCGAAATCGGACTCAACAATGTCAAAGCTCCGTTCCTTGGTCCCAATAGCATTAGAGAAGCCGAACGATCTGTCAAACTTGATCCTAAATGTTGGTTGGGGTATGTACAACTGGGCAATATCGACTTCTACAAACCCTCGCTATTTGGAGGCTCAAAAGAGGATGCCCTCAAGTACTACCTCAAGGCTGAGCAGATATTGCTCAGAGAAGGGATAGATCAAGACTGGAATCTCCTATCGCTCTGGGCACAGATAGGGCTAACCTACGAAGCACTTGACAACCTACAAAAGGCTGAGGTATATTATCGAAAAGCCTTAACTGCCGAACCACAATTCAAATGGGTAAAAGATGAACTATATATGAACCTCAAAAAAAGAAGCAACGATGAAAAAGAAAGTAACAATCATAGGTACAGGCCTCGGAGGCCTAGCCAGTGGACTACTCCTAATCAAAAAGGGGTATGAAGTAGAGTTTATAGAGAAAAATGATAGACCGGGAGGAAGGCTCAATCAGATCAAAAAAGATGGCTTTACCTTCGATACGGGACCTAGCTTTTTCAGTATGTCCTATGTCTTCGAGGAATTTATGCAACGCTGTGGCATCGAGCTACCATTCGAATTCGTTACCCTCGACCCACTATACTCCGTAAACTTCAAGGGTAGCACCAAGACCTACCATCTGTATAAGGATCTCGGGCGTCTGGCCGAGCAATTTCGGGACTCGGAGCCTGACTTCGAACACAAGATGAGGGTCTATCTGGCAAAGTCCAAAAGACTCTTCGAAGATACCTTCGACATTGTGATTCGAAACAATTTCGACAATATCTTCGACTATCTATCTGCACTTATTCGGGTCAATCCGAGGCATCTGCCCGTGCTCTTCAAAAGCTTTTGGGAGCATGTACACAGTTACTTCTCCTCATCCGAGGTACGGCAGATTATCTCTCTGGTGGCCTTCTTCCTCGGCCGCACGCCTTTCGATACTATGGCTGTGTATAGCCTGCTCTCGTACACAGAGTTCCAACACGATGGTTACTATAACGTAGCAGGAGGGATGTACACCATCGTCGAGAGTATCGTGGAGGAACTTGTGCGATGTGGAGCAAAATTTCACTACAATGCCGAGATCGTTGATGTAGAGCAAGAGGGACAAAAAATATCGACTGTGATTGACCGCCAAGGACGGAAATATGCAGGAGATATCTTCCTCTCAAATGCCGATGCAGCACTATTCAGAGGACGCGTCCTGCGAAGGAAGAAGTACGACGAAGAGCATCTCGACCGCATGGAGTGGACCATGGGCTATCTCACCTGCTACATCGGGGTCGGCGAGAAGCTCTCCCAGCTGAACCTGCACAACTACTACCTAGGCACAAACTACGAGGAGTATGCACTCAATGTGCTCAAAAGCCCCGACACACTACAGAAACCCTACTACTACGTCAATGCCCTCTCCAAATGCAACCCCAATTGTGCCCCAGAGGGATGCGAGAGTCTATTCTTCGTATGCCCCGTCCCAAACCGACAGTATAAAACCGACTGGAGCGATAGAGATGAGATCGTCGATAGTATCCTAGCCGACTTCTCAGAGCGTATTGGGGTAGATATACGCTCCAAGATACTCTCACGAACCATATATACGCCACAGGAGTGGGAGGCACAGTTTAACCTCTACAAGGGTAGTGGACTGGGGTTATCACACAAGATAATGCAGATTGGAGGATTCAGACCGGCAAACTTCGACGAAGAATTCGAAAACCTCTTCTACGTCGGCGCTTCTACTATCCCAGGAGCAGGGCTTCCCATGGCGATTATCAGTGCAGAGCTAGCCGTAGAGCGCATTATGGAGTCGTTCAAAGCCTAAACCGAGACTCATCATAGCTCGAAGGCAAACTTAAACCCAGTGGCAGTATCCCGACTTTATATAACTCACGTTATTTACAGATACTATCAAATAGAGGAAGAAAAAAGACGAGTGATACCAACAACCCGAAAAAAGAGACTATCTCACTTATCGACAGTCTCTTTTTAACCAAACCAAAAACAATAAATATTATTTCTTAGGTTTGATACCGAGTTTGACGGGTTTTATCATATTCTCGGGTTTCATTATCACGTCGAGGTCTTTTTTCGACAATATGTCGTGTTCGAGAATAAGGTCGTACACGCTGCGTCCCGTTTCGATAGCCTCTTTTGCTATCTTTGTCGAGTTTTTGTAGCCTATCACAGGGTTCAGAGCCGTTATGACACCGATACTGTTGTGTACGTAGTTGCGGCATACCTCTTCGTTGGCAGTGATACCGTCGATACAGCGGATACGCAGTGTATCGAAGCCCTGTATCAATATTTCGGACGACTCGAAGCAGCTCTGAGCCATAACAGGTTCCATCGGGTTGAGTTCCATCTGAGCCTCTTCGCTCGACATAGCCACGCAGAGGTCGTTGCCGATTACTTTGTAAGCAATCTGGTTCATCACCTCAGGTATGACGGGATTGACTTTGCCCGGCATAATGGACGAACCCGGCTGCATCGGAGGCAGGTTTATCTCGTTAAGTCCGCATCGGGGACCCGACGAGAGCAGACGTAGGTCGTTGCATATCTTGTTCATCTTCAGGGCTATCATACGCAGAGCCGATGAGTAGCCTGCCAGTGAAGAAGTATCGGAGGTGGCTCCTACAAGGTCGTCTGCCAATATGTATTTATGTCCTGTTATCTTGGCAATAGCTGCCGTGCTCTTTTCGGCATATCCCGGTTCGGCACAGATACCCGTACCGATAGCAGTAGCTCCCATATTGATAGTCAGGAGTTCTCGTGCAGCAGCTTCGAGGTGCGGCAATTCGTTGCGTAAGATGCTTGCAAAGCCCGCAAAGGTCTGACCCAAAGTCATAGGTACGGCATCTTGCCATTGTGTACGTCCCATCTTTATGACGCCTGCAAACTCTTTTGCCTTACGTTCGAACGAGCGGATAAGCTCTTCGAAGTGTGGCACGAGAGCCAGATATGTGTAATACAGACCTATATGTATGGCTGTAGGATAAGTGTCGTTGGTGGATTGCGAACAATTTACGTGGTCGTTAGGAGAGCAGTGTGCGTAATCGCCGCGTTTGTATCCCATAAGTTCCAAAGCACGATTGGCAATTACTTCGTTGGCATTCATATTGGTGCTCGTGCCGGCTCCGCCCTGAATCATGTCTATCGGGAACTGGTCGTGATGCTTGCCGTCTATCAACTCCTGGCACGCTGTCTTGATGGCTTTTGCCATATCGTCTGTGAGCAGACCAAGTTGGTGATTGGCTTCGGCTGCCCCCATCTTGGTGATAGCCAAACCTTTGATAAACAAAGGATACTGACTTAGTTTGAAGTTGCTTATTGGGAAGTTTTCCAAAGCTCTGAGTGTCTGGACTCCATAAAGAGCCTCTTCGGGTACCTCTCTCGAACCGAGCAAATCGCTTTCGATACGTGTTTTTACTGATTTTTCCATATCCAAAATTTTATTATATTTATTATTTTAATTATCTTTGATAGAGCTTATTACACGCTGCAGGCTATCGCGCCAATATGGTATGTGTATGCCGTAGACGGATTTTATTTTAGCCTTATTCAGTACGCTGTAATGAGGTCGTTTGGCGGGTGTGGGGTATTGACTGCTCTCTATGGGCAATACTCGGCAATCGATACGGGCAAGCTCAAAAATAGCCTTGGCAAAGTCGTACCAAGAGCAGACGCCTTCGTTTGAGTAGTGATACACGCCGCCCTCGAAGCGGTCGGAGCAAATGATTGATAGTATCGCCTCTGCCAAGTCGGCTGCATTGGTTGGCGAGCCTACTTGGTCGAATACTATGGATAGTTCCTTGCGTTCTTTGCCCAGACGGAGCATAGTCTTAACGAAGTTGTTGCCGAAGGTGGAGTACAGCCACGAAGTACGAATGATGATGGAACCGTCGGCATAATTATCGAGCAATATGGCTTCGCCTTCGGCTTTGGTAGAGCCGTAGACGCTCTGCGGAGCGATGCGGTCGGTCTCTACGTATGGCTTATGTGCTGTGCCGTCGAAGACATAATCGGTAGAAATATGAATGATACGTGCTCCGTGTCGTTTGGCGGCAGACATCAGGTTTCTCACCGACAGACTGTTTATTTGTCGGCATTTGTCGGCATCGCTCTCTGCCTTATCCACAGCAGTGTATGCGGCACAGTTTACCACAAGGTCTATCTTGTGGGTTGCAAAAGAGTCCGAAACAGCTGTCTCGTTGCATATATCGAGAGTATCTACATCGGTAAATATAAAATGGTGCTCTCCTGCTTTTTTAGTGCATAGCGACCGTATCTCGCTACCCAACTGACCGTAAGAACCTGTAATTAAAATATTCATATCGTACGAAAAATAGTTCTGCAAAGTTACTCATTTTTATCCAATTTCCTACCTGTATCTAATAGTGGACAAAGTAGTATATTAAACTATCGGTACATATTTAAGTCAGACATATCGCCTTTATGAGAAATATTATCATATCAAACACATAGAGGTGTAAAATATAATAAATTATACGAGTGATAGTTAGTGCTGTTGTGAGTTCGTCTTTGATAGTTGTAAAACGATAAAAACACACAAAAAGTCGCAAAAAAGTAGTTCGTACGAGAAAACCAATTAATTTCGCGATCTATAACAAACTACATATTATATAGTTACAGTTGATTGAATTTATTAATTTTAAACATAGAGATTTTTAAAAATGAAGAAAGTATTTAGTTTAGGACTGCTCGTAGCAGTAATGATGTTGACAGTTTTCACATCGTGTGAGAAAAACAAGAACAATCAGAACAATGGAAATCAGTCCGGTAATGAGGACATAAACAAGACCTCTTTTGATATCGAAGTAAGTAATATCTTGGCGGGAAATGCCGAAATAAAGGTGATACCGTCGGATAAGGATGTAAAGTATTACGTATATGCAATGCCGAAAGCAAAATACGATGTAGAAAGCAAGAAAAAGCCCGAGCTCGGTATATTCGCCTTCGATAAGAGTTGGTATACAATGGTTGCAGACCATAGTCAAGGAGATGTAACGTGGCAGAAATTGATGGAAAAAGAGACGCACAAAGGAGACAAGAGTTTCGACTTGTACAATTACGAGTATTTCCCTCGCCCCAATACCGAGTATGTATTTTATTGCTACGGTATCGATTTTAAAGGAAATGACGACGACAAACCGACTACCAAAATATTTACTAAAACATTCACTACCACAGATACAGTAAAGTCTGACAATAAAATAACCGTTGTCGTACCGACAGACTCTATAGAAGGCGGCGCAAGCGCTACTATCACCACAACCAATAACGACACGTATTTCGTGGGTATCGGTAAGAAAACGTTTGTCGATTTTTATAAAAGCAGTAAGAAATTTAATTTCATAGATATGGCTTACAAGATGGTATACGATATCTATATCGAAAACGCTGCTTACACTATAGAATTTTTCTCGGGCAACCGTACGATAACACCCGAAGGAAGATTCTCGTGCCCTGCGGGTGAATACTACTTGGTATACTTCCCCTTCAACCGAAAAACCGGTATCGGCGGTAAAGTAGAGGCAATACCTTTCCGCGTGAAGAACAAAAAATAGTAAGAACACTTAAATGCAGTACGTAGAAAGCCTCGCAAGTGTGATTGTACTTGCGAGGCTTTTGTTTTTTTGCCGAAAAAGGATAAGTTGTATGGCTAATACGCCTTTGTCGTCGGCTACTATTGCTTTCGGGTGGCTGCCACGATGTCTGCCATAAGGGCGTAGGTGTTTCTGAGGCTTTCGAAACCGAAGTCGCCACTGCTGCCGGTGTGTCTTTTTTCGACCATATCGGCAAATGTCTTTATCTCAGAGAAGAAGCCCTGCGACACAATCTGATTGTTGCCCAGAGTAGGCACAAAACCGTTCGTACCGTATAGCTCTACTATCGACCTATTGCCGCCGACGACTTTCTCGAGCGGTATGCCGAATAGAGCCGAGCTGCGAGGCGATAGGCAGAGACGCTCCATATTGTCGAGGGTATACAGACCCTTATCGGTAACAACAGACAACTGCTCCTTCGCTCCGTGCCAAGAATAGTCGGTCGATAACTCCAAGACGCCTGTCGTATCTTTATGTTCGACGATAAGCAGAAGGGTCTGCCCGCCGTTTTTCTCTATTATCTCGGCAGTTTTGAGCTTAGCCTCTCCGAATAGAAACGTCGCATAATCGAGCGGGTGTATAAACAAGTCGAGCAGGGCGTCGCCCTCGGGATACAGCCCCGTAAGGTAACGATAATGATAGTGATGCCCAGCCTCGCCCTTCAACCGTTTTTGCAGTATACGCGTAGCGGGAGCAAAACGCCGTTGCAGCCCTACGACTACACTTCGAGCGTTGCAAGACTTCGCCGTATCGATGAGGATATCCAGATGCTCGAGGTCTTGGCAAGGCGGTTTTTCGATAAACAAAGCCTTGCCTGCCTCCATTACTTTGCGTGCTATATCGAAATGCGCCTGCGGATTGGCGGCGACAAATACGGCGTCGACGGTATCGTCGTCGAGGATTTGTTGTAGAGAGGTGGTGCCTATAGATGCCGTATATCGCTTCGAGACAAGGGATGCCTTCGTCTCAGAGGTGCAACAGATATATTTCAGCGGTAGCTGCAGATGATGTACGACGGGCAATAAATTACTAACACAATGACCACCAAGACCCACAAGAGCATAAGTGCCGGTATAGGTGTTTTCCAAATCTTTTATACTGCGAATCCTCTTGTATCGTCCGATAATATTATCCAAATATCTCATAGTGATGTAAATTACGCTTTTATATTTTTGAAATGCCTTTTGTATGTCGTACGCCTATCGCTCGTCCATTGGTATTTGCCGTAGAAGAGTTCGATAAGCGGCTTTGGCAACAGTTTTTCGAGATTTCTCACAAGGATGATATCGTACTTACGATGATAGTTTATCCAGCAGCCGTTGCACTCTTTGGAGTATCGGCACTGTGTTTTGCATGTTGCTCGTCCGTTGAAAATCTCGTCGAGCGTATTTTGGTGGATATTTCCAAGTACAACGTCTAAGTTTTGGCAGATAGGCACGTCGCCGTTGGAGTGTATCACGAGCTGGCTGAAGATGCTATGGCAACGCAGATTGAGCCGTTTGTTTTTCCATTCGTCGTAGAGTGCCACGAAGTCGTAGTTCTCGTCGGTCTGATGTATGGAGGCGGGTATACGGCTGATGAAATCGGCACTTTCGGTCTCGATAAGACCTTTGGTAGTATCGAAAAACGACATAGTATTGTAGATGCCGATACGCACGTCGATATTGTACTTCTTTGTAATATCGATTACGTGCTTCATATCTTCGAACGAGTTCCAAGGCGAGAGGCAAAACATCAACGATACGGGGACGATATCTTTGCAGGCTTCGATGACCTTTATCACCTTGTCGTAACCGTCGCGTCCCCGCATATAAAGGTATGTCGCTTTGTTGCCGTCGAGCGATACGTAGAGGTGAGTGGGGTGATGTCGCTTGACGGCATCGATGACCTTATCGGGAGCCAAGCAGTTGGAGAGCAGCGTGTAGTTTGGGTGGTTTTCGTCGAACCATCCGAGTATGGCGTCGGCTTCGGGGTGGAGCATAAACTCACCGCCCTCGAGACCGACGACAGTGCGTTTGGTAACGCATTTGCTACCCATTAGCTTTATAATATCGTCGAGGCTCAGATTCTCCACAGGTTTTTTCCAGATAGCACAGTGCTGGCAACGCGACTGACAGGCAGTAGTCGAATAAATCATCAGCGATGTAAGCTCCTTGTGGCGTTTGCGAAGCACGTTGTTGACAAACACCAACCCGCTACGGATATAGTCTGATATTTTGTACATAGTATACTTTGAGGTTTTATTGATAATGTTTCGAAAAACGAACTATCGGCGGCTCGGATTTCGGGAGGCAAAGTTAGGTATAAATTCCGATTCTTGCAATCGGCACTCCATCGATACTAATAAATTGCATTTAGAAACTGCTACAATCATTTTCTCATAATTTCCGATTAGGAATTGCTGGCTTTTGATTGCGGCGTATAATTTCTAATTAGAAATTGCTCACTTTTGATTACGGCGTATAATTTCTAATTAGGAATTGCTCACTTTTAATCGCGGCGTATAATTTCTAATTAGAAATTGCTCACTTTTAATTGCGGCGTATAATTTCTAATTAGGCAACGGTCTTCATAATGCTTTTCAACGCTTTTCGTCTAAAAAAACATTAAAAAAACGACCGTTTCAAGATGATTGGTTAGAATTGGAAGTATATAAACCTTTGCAGGTCGGCAGAGACAAACTGATAAAGCACAAAAACCGTAAGCACCACCGCCACGACAACAGCCCACAACGGCATCGCCGAAAACCACAGTCGGTAGCGGCGTTTGAACCGCTCGGGCAGCCAATGAACTATCATACCCAAAATAAATATCACAAACACGCTGCGATAGCCCCATATCATATCGGGTATAACGTCGAAATGCCACTTACCGCCTATCTGCCCCACCATATTGGTAGCTGTGTTCCAAGCGTGCGTATTGGCTTCTTGCGGGTCGAGGTTCGAACCCGAACGAAAAAAAAGCCTCGTAAACGTGATGAACGCAAATGTCTGCAACACAGCCCACGCACTTGCCAGCCACGCCGTAGCCTTGTTGCAGCCGTCGATACCTCGTGCCGAGAGTACCACGTTGTATACAAACTTCACCAGATTGCCAGCCCAAACGATAGCTATCCACACGAATGCAATCCTTAGTATCGGGTATTGCCACAGCCACAGCGACACTCCCGCCACAGCCAACGCTGCCGATAGTATAGCCATACGAGCGTATATACTGCGATTTTTCCAATATTTATAGACGAGTATACCGAGTCCGTTGAGTCCACCCCATATTATGAAGTTCCACGACGCTCCGTGCCACATACCGCCCAGAAGCATCGTATTCATCATATTGAGGTTTGTGGTGGTCTTGTGGTTGCCTTTGCTCAACTTGATGCTTATCCACACGGCAAGGGCTATCAGCCCCATAGCGATTCCCACATATATACTGCCCGAAAGTAGCACCGCCACAAGCCCCATAGCGATAATGATGATGTACGAAGTAGCCGTAATCTTGCGGTTGCCGCCGAGAGGTATGTAGAGGTAGGTCTGCAGCCATTTTGAGAGCGATATGTGCCAGCGTTTCCAAAACTCGCCTGCGTTGGTAGCTTTGTATGGTGAGTTGAAGTTGATAGGCAGATAAAAACCCATTAGCATAGCTACTCCGGTAGCAATATCGGTATATCCCGAGAAGTCGGCATATATCTGTAGCGAGTAGCCGAAGAGCCCCATAAGGTTTTCGAAGCCCGAAAACATAGTAGGGTTTTCGAATACGCGGTCGATAAAGTTCACCGCCAGATAGTCCGACAAGATTATTTTCTTCACAAGCCCGTTGAGTATCCAGAATACCGCTATGCCAAACTGTCGCCTCGGCAAGAAATAGGGACGGTATAGTTGCGGTATAAATTCACGAGCACGGATGATGGGTCCTGACATGAGCGAGGGGAAGAAGCTTACGAAAAAGCCGTAATTCAGTATCGACCTCACAGGAGCTACGTTTCCGCGATACACCTCGACGATATAGCTTATATTTTGGAACGTAAAAAACGAAATTCCCACCGGCAATACTATTTTTCCCGTATCGAACGCGGCTCGTCCGGCGATGATATTGCCCACCTCGGCGAAGATATCGACCACCTTCATCGACGTACCGAGAATATTGTTTATCACATCTACGACGAAATACGAATATTTGAAATAAAAAAGCAACAACAGATTCACCACAAGCCCTGCCACGAGGTATGCCTTACGCCTTGCCGTATTATTAGACGCCCCGACGAGACGCGCACAAAGATAGTTGAGCAATATGGCAAAGATGAGTACGAAGACGAAGAAACCCGATGTCTTGCAGTAGAAAAAAAGCCCGCAAAACATCAGAAACGTATTGCGAAGCAGTACCTTTTTGCCCGTTATCGCCAAGCCTGCAAAGACTATAGCGAAGAATGCCCAGAAATAAAACGACGTAAAGAGCAGCGGCAACTGTATGCGAAGCGATAATAGATATTGGAGAAAATTTATAATCAAAGTATAAGCCGTGTGTGTGTTGTATTACCAATATTTAGGGTGCAAAAGTACATTATTTTTTCGGAATTAACACAAGTCGGCACGTATAGGAGCTTCCATATCGTTTGCGATAATATTGCGAAACCACATACTTTCGGAGACGACGGATTTTTTGATTAATTTTGCAGTCGATTTCGGTGGCTTACGATACGGTAGCCCATTCATTGACCGACAAAAAACATTATTACAGTATGACAGACCAACCTCAAAAAGGTACTCTTATCGACGATTGGCGTCGAGAATTGAAAAAACAGTTTACAGGCAAGCAGCGAGGCGATATTCCTCGCGCGAAGATGAGCGAACTGCCGGGCGATGTACGTCGTCGCAGTTTCGACGAAGTGAACCGCGGACTTACGGCAGAGGAGGCTCTCACCGAGTCGCACCGATGCCTCGACTGCCCTTCGCCCAGCTGCGTACAGGGCTGTCCGGTAGGGATAGACATTCCTTCGTTTATCAAAAATATAGAACGTGGACACATACTCGATGCCGCCAAGGTACTAAAAGCGACGTCGGCTCTGCCGGCGGTCTGCGGACGTGTCTGCCCGCAAGAGAAACAGTGCGAGGCGGTCTGCATATACAACAAGATGAAAAAACCGCCTGTGGCTATCGGCTATCTCGAACGTTTTGCAGCCGACTACGAGCGCGAATCGGGGCAGATAGCCATCCCCGAAGTAGCTCCGGCAAACGGAATAAAGATAGCCGTTGCAGGCTCAGGTCCGGCAGGGCTATCGTTTGCAGGAGAGATGGCAAAATACGGCTATGAGGTAACAGTCTTCGAGGCTCTGCACGAGATAGGCGGTGTGCTCAAATACGGCATACCCGAGTTTCGTCTGCCAAATAAGATTATAGACGTCGAAATAGATACGCTGCGTAAAATAGGAGTGAAGTTCGTGACCAACTGTATCGTGGGTAAGACGATATCGTTCGACGAACTCAAGCGTAGAGGCTTCAGAGCGTTGTTTGTAGCCTCAGGTGCCGGACTACCCAACTTTATGGGCATCAAAGGCGAAAACTACAACGGCGTAATGTCGTCGAACGAATACCTTACCCGTATCAACCTTATGGGAGCCGCCCGCGACCCCGAAAGCGATACGCCCGTACTGAGTGGCAAGACCGTCGCTGTCGTCGGTGGCGGCAATACGGCGATGGACTCTGTCCGCACTGCCCTACGTGTAGGTGCCGAGCGTGCTATAATCGTCTATCGCCGCTCCGAGGAGGAGATGCCCGCACGTATCGAAGAGATAAAACACGCCAAAGAGGAGGGCGTAGAGTTTCTGGTGCTGCACAATCCTGTAGAGTATATCGCCGACGAACGAGGCAGAGTGCGCCGTATGGTACTGCAAAAGATGGCTCTCGGCGCTCCCGACGCCGCAGGCAGACGACGCCCCGAACCCATCGAGGGAGCATTCGTAGAGATTGATGTCGATACCGTAATAGTAGCTATAGGTGTCTCGCCAAATCCGCTCATACCATCATCTATCGACGGACTCGATACAAGCAAGAAGCACACCGTGACTGTCGACAACGATACCATGCAGTCGTCGATACCGACTGTTTTCGCAGGAGGCGATATAGTCAGAGGTGGAGCTACCGTCATTCTTGCTATGGGCGATGGCAGACGTGCCGCCAAAGCAATGCACCGAAAAATATCGGACGGCGAAATCTGATACCGTACCCTATAAAGAACAGCCTTATCAGCTGCCGCTACCCCAAATATCTTCGTCGGACAAGACGACGATAATCTTAGAGCCGTCGGGCGAGAAGTTTGGTGTCTGGCACTGCAAAAGCGACGATATTATATATTCCGTCTCGTATTCGTTGGAGTTTTGCATCGATTTGGCGTAAGCCTTAGCCGTACGCAGAGCTATCTTCTCGTATATCTCTCTGCCCACATCAGACTCGTCGACGACGTCGGCTACTATATCTTTCAGCAGTCTGTCGGCTGTAGCCGTCTCGGTAATAACAGACGGGACTCCTCTGATGCTATAGCTGTTTGCCGAGATTTTTTCGACATCGAAACCTATAGCTTCTATATCGGGCAGTATCTTTTCGAATATTATCGCCTCGTCGGCAGAGAACTCTACCGTATCTGGAAATAGTAGTGCCTGAGTAGCTTTCTGTCCCTGCTGTAGCTGCAATATTATTTTTTCGTACATAATACGCTCAAGAGCAAGCCGACGCTCTATTATCATCAGCCCCGATTTGACGGAGGTAACGATATATTTGTCTTTATATATAAACGAATTGTTGGCTGCTGTGGGTTCTGCATCCGATGCCGCTATGTCGATAGGAATATTTGCCGAAGCAGGCGTATGCGAAGTGCTTGCGGTACGCTGTGGGCTATCGTATAGCGTCTCCCAATGGCTGAGCGATTGTCGGCTATTGTCGGCGGCACGATGCTGCGAAGCGAAAGGGTTGTAGCTGCTGTCGAGACGCATCTTGGGCATATCAGGTCTGTTGTCGGCAGAATATGCCGGTATCGATATCGAACTCTCGGTATCGAAGTCGAGCGAAGGCACGAAGTTGAACTTGCCCAGACTCTCTTTGACGCACGCCATAAGGATAGAGAATATCTCTTTTTCGTCTTCGAACTTTATCTCCGTCTTCGTAGGGTGTACGTTGACATCTATATTCGCAGGGTTTACTTCTATATTAATGAAATATATCGGCTGTGTATTGGGTTGCAACATATTGTCGTAAGCCATCTGTACCGCCTTATTGAAGTACGGATGACGCATAAAACGCCCGTTGGCAAAGAAAAACTGAGTGGCATTGCGCACGGCAGACTGTGGCGAGCCGACGAACCCCGATATTTTCACTATATCGGTCTGCGTACCAACCGATATGAGCTGGCTGGCATAGTTTTTTGTCTTTTTGCCGAATATGGCTGTTATCCTCTGCTTTAAGTTCGACGGTTGCAGCTCGTACACGGCTCCCGAGTTGCTGTAGAGCGATAGCTCGACTTGCGGATTTGCCAATGCTATTCGTTGAAATTCGTATATGATATGCCTCAGTTCGTTATCGGGCGATTTTAGAAATTTTCGCCGTGCCGGTACGTTGAAGAATAGGTTTTTCACCACGAAAGTAGTGCCTGCCGCACAAGCCGTCGGCTCGTGCCGTACGATATTCGACGCCGCTATCTCGATAAACGTGCCAAACTCGGCATCTGCCTGCCGCGTATGTAGCTCCACTGCGGCTACTGCCGCTATCGAGGCGAGAGCCTCGCCGCGAAATCCCATCGTATGCAGCCTGAAAAGGTCGGCTGTGTCTCGTATCTTAGACGTTGCATGCCGTTCGAACGCCATACGGGCATCGGTGTGCGACATACCTTTGCCGTTGTCCGAAACCTTTATGAAGGTGCTTCCCGAGTCTTTGACCCACACCGAAATCTTGTCGGCTCCTGCGTCGATGGCATTCTCGACCAACTCTTTGACCACAGAGGCGGGGCGTTGTATCACCTCGCCGGCGGCTATCTGATTGGCGATAGAATCGGGTAAAACATTGATAACGTCCGACATCGTACTAATGAAAAGTGATTTCGTTTTGGGTACAAAGTTATAACTTTTTGCTCAATCGTTCGATGCCGTCTCGGCAGGCTGTAGAGCTATAAGCAGTGAAAAACAAAAGAGTATCTGCCTTGCAGAGCATTCGTTCGATACGAAAAGAGAGTTTTTAGCTCAAAAAAACAACAATTTATAATCGGCTGATAAACAAACGTTAGTGAAGCCATAAATTTTCTCTCTGTCGCAGCAAAATTTCTTCACTACTCCCCGTAAATTTCTTCACTGAAAGAAATTTCGGCGCTCACTGAAAGAAAAAAATTTTCTCACTGAAAGAAATAAATTTTCTCACTGAAAGAAATTTACGTACTCACTGACGCAATTTTTGTTCCTCCCGTACGGCGTCGAAACGACAGAAAAACTATCGCTGTCCGATAAAATATTAATTTTGCACTGCGAAAAAAATGTATTTTGGGGGTACGATGGATATAAGAAGAAAACCCGAGTGGTTGAAGATAGATTTTAGGAGCGACAATAGCTATTCGCTCGTTAGCCGGTCGCTGAAAAAGAACTGCCTGCATACGATTTGTATCAGCGGGCGATGTCCGAATCTGGCAGAATGTTGGAGTAGAGGCACTGCCACTTTTATGATTCTCGGCGATATATGTACTCGTAGCTGCGGCTTCTGCAATACCAAAACGGGCAGACCGCTGCCGACAACCCCCGAAGAACCTAAGAGGCTTGCCGCTTCGGTCAGAGAGCTCGGTATCAAACACGTCGTACTGACCTCTGTCGATAGAGACGACTTGGCAGACGGCGGAGCCAACCATTGGGCAGAATGTATCGGAGCCGTCAGAGCAGACAATCCGCAATCGAAGATAGAGGTGCTTATACCCGACTTCAGAGGCGATACGTCGCTGGTAGACATTGTGCTTGAGGCTCGCCCCGATGTGGTGGCTCACAACATAGAGACTGTACGTTCGTTAACGCCTAAGGTGCGTAGTGCAGCCAAATACGAGGTCAGTCTTGCCGTCTTGCGACATATTGCCGACAAGGGTTTTAGAGCCAAGAGCGGAATGATGCTTGGGTTGGGTGAGAGCGAAGACGAGATATTCGCTACTTTCGACGACCTTTTGGCTAACGGTTGCACGGTACTTACCATAGGGCAATATCTGCAGCCGACAAAGCGCCATCTGCCTGTGATAGACTACATTACTCCGCAGAAGTTCGACGAATACAAGGCAGAGGCTCTCCGACGCGGATTTGCCTTTGTCGAGAGCGGTCCTCTCGTACGTTCGTCGTATCATGCCGAACGCCACTTGGACGACCAACGCTTACCTCAATAGTCGGGCAAGTTCGGCTCGCTGCATAATGTCTGCAAGGCAATCGGCAGCAGTGCCGTTGTTGGCTACGATAAGGTCTGCCTTACAGTAATATCTGCTACGAAGTGCGAGTGTGGTGCGGATATATTCCGAGAGTTCATCGGCATTTTTATTACAGATAAGGAAACGGTGTTGTTTGTCGCCGAGCAGGCGGTCGAATAGTACCTCCTCCGACGATTGCAAGTATATTACTGTGCCGTGCGTGAGCATCTTAGCCATATTATCGCCGAAACAAGGCATACCGCCCCCACAGGCAACTACGATATTGACGCTGCTGTCGGAAGCGATTATTTCATCGAGAAGAGCACTCTCCAAGCTACGAAAGAGCTCTTCGCCCCGTGTGGCAACTACTTCTGCCAAAGGTTTGCACATACGCTCTTCTATTACGATGTCGGTATCGACCAAATCGAATCCCAGCCTGTCGGCTAAGGCTCTACCTACGGTCGATTTGCCCGCAGCCATAAATCCTATCAGAAAAATCTTCACCGTTTTTGCAATCGCTATAAGTGTCGGCAAAATTAACAAAATAGCACGAAATGCTATTGCCATTCAAAAAAAAGTATTACCTTTGCACCGTCTTTTTCGGGAGATTATGCCCAGATGGCGGAATTGGTAGACGCGCTGGTCTCAAACACCAGTGGATTCACTTCCATGCCGGTTCGATCCCGGCTCTGGGTACTTATTGATTAAACTTACCTCCTGATTATCAGACTGATTATCGGGGGTAAGTTTTTCTTTTGGAGTGACATAAATAATATCCCGAATGCGTAAAGCCAACCTGGTGCCACCTCTCCTCAAAGAGGCGTCTGTGTCCGACACCGTTACCCAAACACGTCAATAAACGCCTTTTCGCGTAAGTACTCCCGAAAAAAAGTGCTCCCTGTTGATGTACAAGGAGCAAAACAAAAGTTTTCACTACGGAATAATCCTTATTGTGAATTGCTCAAAAATTTGTAATGCAAAGGTACAATATTTTCCCCAATCAACCAAATTACAAATGTTTTATAGACGAAGGGAGAGTCGAAGCCGGTACTTACATCTACAATAGTAGAAATTATAAATGTCTTATAGACAGGAGTATTCAACGGCACTACCGGCGAAATCTACAATAGTAGAAATTATAAGTATCTTATAGACTAGGTGATATTATCACCACCTTCAATATATCTACAATAGTAGAAATTATAAGTGTCTTATAGACACAGGGGCAGGAGAAGCCTGTCTCTCCTTTTATCTACAATAGTAGAAATTATAAGTGTCTTATAGACCCGAGATTAATCGATTGATTGGTTTTAATCTACAATAGTAGAAATTATAAGTGTCTTATATACGCTGAAAGACGCAGGAGCAACATTCGCATCTACAATAGTAGAAATTATAAGTGTCTTATATACTCTATCTAAAAAACACATTGCAAATGTACAATTAATTATTGGTTTATACAAAGTATTTTACACAAAATGTCAAAGAACAATCACAAAGGAGTATTTTATCCCCCCTGCAAAAAAACAAATTTTCATAGTTTATTTACTATCAAGACAATAATCAAACTTTGTATTCTCCATTGACACCGACATTTGCACAAAGAAATCAAAAACACAAAATATCCGTATCCCTATGGATTGCATTACCGTATTTGACGGCAGTTTTCATATCGGTTTCGAAAATAAAAATACTATCTCCACCGTCGAACTCTTTGGCAAAAATGGTCTCAACTTTCACTTTCAGTATATCCAAAATACGTTTGGTATTATTGAACTCATAAACCGAAAATTGCAACCGTATACCTCCATTTTTCAAAAGCATCTTCGAAAAACGAGTTCTCAACTTTGTGTTCGATATGTCGTAACTTACAATAATCATAATAGTGTCTCAAATTAAAAATTTCGGATAATCGGCAACCGTAGCTCCCCGCATAAAACAACGATAATACGCCTGAATATATTTGAAAACATCACCCTTGTACCGTATAAGCACATCGAAAAACAAGCGGCAGTAATCTTTATTCTTTTCTGTCCTCAAACGCCATTCACCCTTATTGACCACAAAGTCTTTATCCGTACACTGTTTACGATTGAAAGCCGAACGAACATATTGTCTATAATACATCTGAAAGGTTCCATAAGATCACAGACAAGAGATTTGCGTTTGAACCATAAACGATGATAAACACCTGCATAAATATCGAATCCGAACATTCTCACAAAACTTTCTATATAATTAAACAAAATCGTATAGCCAATGTCGAGAGTAGCATTCAAAGCATCGGATTTTACACGTGGGCGGCGTACCGTCCAGTTGTTATTCTGAAAGTATGCGGCAAAAAAGGATTTGGAAACTATTCCTTCAAGCCACATAAGTCGGTCATAATTCAAAATGGCATCAATCGCATCTAACGCACGAGTACATCGGAATTTGGCAATCGTTGTAAGTTCGTCGATCATACGGGTATTTTTCAACAGTGTCAATTGATTGGCTATCTTGTTGGCAACAAGTATCTTTGCAATAGATATATCATTCTTGCTCATTTCATACTGTTTACGACGTAGCAGATAATTGGCTTCCGCTGCGTCTGCCCAAAAGAAAACCGGACGAATACTCGGTTTCATAACAACCAGTGCAATATTGAATTTCTTACATTTTTCTATCAACGGAGTAGTAACCGAGATATGCCCTATAACGAACAATGCCAATATTTTTTGAAACGGAAGTTTGGTCAGAGTTTTGCTACCAATGTCATTTACTTCTTCGAGCAGCAACTCTCCGTTGCTTACCCGTAAATTACGTTTTTCTAAGCAATTTACGACAAAAATCGTTCTGTATTCTATATCTTTATGTGTAAACATTGTCGGATTGTGTTTTGTCGCACAGACTACAATAGATGCAGTGAGCACATTTATTAGGGTTTACAGTAATAGCTTCGTTCGGATTGAACTGCCTGAATTGCCGTATTAAATCACATAATTCACTTTTATTGTGATTATTAGGAATATCGACAGGTATCATTCTGTTGGTGGAAATCTCGTAGAAAGATATGCGCTCTACCTCGTAACCCATTTCGCACAAACAAAAGTATTGAGCCCACAGTTGATAAATCTGTCCGCGGAATATCTGTTTAAGTTGATATTTGCGTTCTATCAGCCATCGTTCCGTAAGGCGATATATATCTATTTTTCCCATAACACCCAATTCTTCGGACGAAACCGGCAAAGAGAGCAGGTCGCTCTTTTTGGTACTCGATGTTTTACCGTCGATACCCTTATGAGCCGCCTGTCCCTTTGTTTGAGGCACTGCGTGATATATATCCTCGTCCGTCTCAGCATATACATTGTGTAGATAGATGGAATACGGACAGAAAATAAAATCATTAAGTGTCGATATAAGAATGAGGTCTTCCAATTTAATCTTCCAAATAAGGTTTTGTTTGTGCAAATTTCAGCCACTCTTTGTTGCTTATGGCAAGACTGATCTTTGCCGAATCATTTTCTTCCTGTTTCATCTTTCTTATTGCCAACAATCCTTTTCGGGCAATATTATACGCTCCGTTGGCATCGGCATTCATAGGCAAGACGGCGTTTTCTTTCAACTCTGCCTGCTTCCGACTGTCGAAGAAGCATCCGGTGTCATCGGCAACAGGCGATATAAGATAATCAATATCAGAAGAAGGCATACTGTTACGCATCTGCAAAGTCAACCTGAGTAGTCGCAACAATTCTTCAAAAAACTCTTTTTTGTTCTGAGTGTTTATTTGCTCCCTCAAATCTTTGCTTATGTCTACTCCATAAGCCTCAAAGTGTTCTTTGAATGCCTTGGTCAAATCGATTTCTCGTCCCTCCCATTCGTTGTTTCTTTGAGGATTACGGCAAATTTGTATTCTCTTGCCCTGCGTACATATTGTCCAGTCTCTGCGAGTCCCCTCTGCCTTGGGGCTGAAGCGGGTGTAGTCGTCGACTACAAACTCAAACCAATCTTTGTCGCTGTTGTAGCGTATGCTTTTGAACTTATCGAAAAACCCTTTTGCCTTCTCGATATTTTCGTAATGTGTATCAAACAGATTCACAAAACCTGTAACAGGGTCTATTTTGCTGGTATTCCACGCGGGAACATAAAACAAGATACCGCTTTGTTTGCCGAGTGTCTTAAAACTTTCGAATTCGCCTGTCAGTTGATATGCTTTCAGTAAACCACCCGTTTCGGCAATAGGCTTTTTCTTGTCTACCAGATAGTTTAGCTTGTCTATCAACATCTTTTCGAATTTTTGATAAACCTGTTTTTCCACTTTCTGTCTGCTACGCATAAACCCGAAGTTCAAATCCTCGAGTACTATAACTGCATTGTACTTTATCGCCAATTCACTTATTTTATGTATTACTTGGCTTAGGTATCCTTCCTTTAATTCACGTATATTTTGTATTGTCTGCCAGTTTCGACGAGCCTCCGTCCGCTCACCTTCACGAGTATCGAGCAACTCGTGGTAGTCAGTACGGTAAGTATTACCATTATATTCGTTCACAATCTCATTCAACGAAAACTGCTCTTTGATATTGCCCCTCGAGTCTATAACGGTAAGATACAGCAAATGACGCTCTCCTCTATCGATACCTATTATATGTAAGTCGGTGGCAGAGCGAATGTGTCGTTTTACGAGTTGGTTAATATTACTGCCACCTACACTCTTGAAATTCATTGTAATCGGCACGTGAAACAGAAATTTATCTACCGTATAGCGACGATCTTTTATCAGATCATATTTAAACTCACTCTCTTTCTTTTGGTTGTCTTTGTTTTTATTCTTAATCGGACTATTGGCAGGATGTGTCGGAGACTGTACGGTAATACTCGATTTACGGAAAAAGACCTCAGCCTCTCCATTTAGTTTGTATACCACATCCTTCAGATTCTCTTCGTCGAAAAGCATTTTCCAATACAGAGTATGCATATTTGGCATTCCTTTACTGTGAGCAGAAAAATCTTTGTTATATATCTGAAAAAGATATAGTTTACCTTCTTCTACCAGCGATTTTATGTAGGCAACAGATACTTTGCGAAACGACATTTTATATCCTTGCTGCTCAACTTCACGATAAAATTCACTTATATCTTGGTAAGTACTCGTGTCGGAAAACTTGAAGTCGAATTTTTTCCAGTCGTCGTGCCTCTCAATGGATTTTTTGAAAAAGTCTATCAAAGCCCTACAGTCGCCCAAATCGAAATCTGCACCTTTTGTATGAGTGCCTCTTTCATATTTACCAAGTAATTCTCCGCTTGGGCGAAATCTTTGTATCCCTTTTTTAGAAAGGAAAACGTGCGGTAGCATTTTGTTGGCATCCGGTAGCAATTTGTACTCCATCTTATCATAGCATTCTCCTTCGTGAGGCAAATCCTCTCTATCGACAAAAATTCTATTGTACCTCTTGCTCATAATACCCAAATAGTAAAGACCGTCTTTACGAAAAATTACCGTTGTATTATCAGGTTCTTTATTCAAATCCCAACCTTTCATCAATGAGGAGTTTTCGAAATTAAGTTTTATCTTCTTTGTCGAATACGGTTTACTTGTAAGGTAATTGCGAACCATATTGTAAAGAGGCGTTACTGCGTCGAGTTTTGTCCAAAGAGACGTAAATTCTCCGTAAAAAACGCCATCTTTATCGGCTTCGTCTCCTTTACCGAGTAGCGGCTTTATAAATCGCTGTAAGTCTTTTATGGCATCTAATAGAGTTTTGATTTTCTCTACATTGCCTTTGTCTTGCATCAGATTATTGTCTGTAATATTATCTGCATTATTCAATAATTCTTTAACCGACTCATAAGCTCCCTCTATATTCTTTTTGAAAGACGTTGTATCTGTTTGCTTCTCAACCATATCCGACGCTCTCATAGCAGCGAAATAATCTTCTACACGTTTTACATACGGTTCTCCGAGTTGAGCAAGACATTCATCGACATCTCCTATCGAAATGCTGTCGATGGCTTTTAATTTTTTATCGATACGTTCCGCAAATTTCTCCAATGACTCTCTACTCTTTTGCGGATTCCTTTTAGCACAATCCTCTCTAATAGCCTTACCTATAATATCCCATCTGCCAAACATTTTCTGAGAAATATATGACAGTTGCGAGTCGTTACTGATATAAATCTTACTCAGATCGTATGTAGACAACGACTTCAATATCGATTCCAATTTATCGAATACTTTTTCTTTTTCCGACAACGCATCATAGCACTCTTTGATTTTTATCAGCAAATCTTTGTCGGACTCAAATTTCGGCGGCAACCACGAAACGGACTCGCGATCACTCAGAATCTGCTTATAGAGTGGCTTGAGCTTGGGTAAACGGTTCGACCTATCAGTTTGTTGCTGATTGTACTCATTGATGTATTGATTCAATCCTTTTATTTGTATTCTGTTGTCTTCTTCTGTCCGTCCCCCGACGATTGCATTATATAGGTCTATCTGTTTTTGTGTGAGTAGTTCATCGTAATAGTCCAATCTAAACACTCTTGATATTTCCTCCACATTTAAATACTCTTTAAAGTCCTCATAAAGTGCGTTTATCTTTTCCGCAAGGGGCGACGAAGCAACCTTTTCGAATGCGGCGATGTTATCGACGAATTTCGGCAGATTTTCATTTATCAGACGAAACGCTATGGCTGTCGACTTCTCTTCTTTGGAGTACATATTCTTTCGGTTCTTGTGAAACTCCGTAAAATATGTGGTAAAATTCTTGAACTTTTCTACGAGTTCCTTTTCGCTTTCATTCGTTAAAAAATCAGGCAAATCCGTTGTTATAAGCTCTTTTTTATCTATTCGTTTGTACTTTTCGGACTGCGTCAACTTATTTACAATTTGCTTACGGAGATTGTTTTGTATGGTCTTGAATGTCTTCTGCTCCTGCTCGTTTCTTTTCTTTAAGTTGTAATACAGATAATATTCCGACAGAGAATTATTACTTCTACCATCTGCCTCAGTATCAAAAGTAAAACCCGATAATACCTCATCGATAAGGCATTTATGATACTTGTCAATAATTTTTTTGACCTTGACATAATCGTCGGCTCTGACCGCATCATGCTCCAGCAATTTGTTTCTTTGTATGTGTTCGAGTGTTTTGCCTATCGGTTTCAACTCGAATCGCAATGTTTTGGATATAGGATAAAGTCCCACAAACTCATTAAATTTTCTCATATTATATGTTTTTTTAAATTAATGAATCTATATTTAGACGCTATACACTCTCTTCATTTGCTTTTATTATTTTCGTATATTCAAACAAATATTTTATTACTCAACTCACAAATCAACAAAAACAGTCTCACTATACTTAGTTATAACAAATTCAAACAACCTACAACATATTGATAGTGTTTGTTTTACCGCCCATTGTTATTTCAGACTACAAAAATACAAACTTTTGAAAGCAATTCACAACACAAACGCCAAACCGCCCAAACCATACCGGAGATTGTAGCCGGTGATGGCGGTTTTAAGAAAGAATTTCCAAGAGAGCCAACCGGCAAGGGCAGCATATACGAGGCTTTTGTTCACTGTTTTCGTAGTCTTTGTTTACTACAAATATACGAAAAAAAAACGAGATACGCAAATTTATTTTCGTTTGCGTATCTCGATAATGAATTTATAAGCCTGTTTTTAATCCATATATATGTGTTTTTCGGCAGTTTCTCGGTCTTTAAATATACACGCGACAATACTGTAATGTGCTAATGAAGGCGTTGGAAAACCTCTGTCGGAGACAAACATATATCTATATCCGTCTCTATACAAGGCTTTTGTAGCACGGTCAAAACATTCTCGGTACTGCTCCTCTTCTGATAAATCGGGATTTTGTGAATAAAAAACGTGTCCCAAACGAAACTCTTTCATTTTACCTTCTTCGTTTTCGTAAACCATCACGCCGTTAATTTCACGTTTGTTTACTGGCTTGGAGTAGTCTATTGGTTCATTCATCTTCGTCAGAGTGTTTGTTTTTCTTTGTTTTGTAATAGTAGACGTTTGCATTAATTCGAATATTGTTTCAGACTACAAAGATACAAACTTTTGAAAGCAATTCACAACAGAAATAAGCAATGAAACAAACAATTGAAGGTTGTTTCAGACTACAAAGATACAAACTTTTGAAAGCAATTCACAACACTATGTCAGACGAAGTTAAAGTGTTCTTGTTTTCTCAGATAATAATTCTTATCTTTGCGTTTCAATTTAAATTTTAAATTTATGGGTATTATTGCAACACTTATTATTGGAGCCATCGCTGGATGGTTAGGAGGAACTATCTACAAAGGTAGTGGATTAGGACTTATCGGGAATATCATTGTTGGTATTCTTGGAGGTATCGTAGGGTATTGGCTTTTAGGAAGTGTGTTTCACATCTCACTTGGAGAAGGATGGATCGGTTCTATCTTGACTGGAGCTATTGGAGCTATCGTTATTTTGTTCTTGATAAATTTAATATTTAAAAAGAAGAAATAAGGAAGGAAGAGCAGATATTTTAATGTCTGGTAGTTTTTTCCCATCTAATACATGAAAAGCCCCGAAATATTAGATATTCGGGGCTTTCTTCTTACATTATTTAGAACTATCTTTTTGCGTTAGCAGTCCAGATCTTTCCATCTGTAGTATACAGAATGTTCAACGAAGAGGCATTGATTCTAATTAGTTTCACACCATCTTCCAAATCGATGTTTACTAATGTGTGCTCTCCTTCTTTTTTGAATTTTACACCCTTAAGATCGGGAATACCGTCTGAAAAGCTGAAATAATAGTCATTTCCTCCTTTAAGAACAGTTACTGAACCATTGTCGGCAGATTTTTTTGTTTCACCATCTGAGTAAGAGATTTTACCTTTGTAGGTTCCTACAAAAATGTCATTGTCTGCCGGGTCGTCATGCTTGCTGCAAGAAGCGCAAGAAAAAGCCACTAGTGATAAACAAATCACTGAAAATAAAACGATTCTTTTCATGTTTGATTGAATTTAAAAAATTAATATAAAATTTTACGGCAATAATGCCATGATAAATATTTGTTCAAATTAAATAGTTTAAAAACAAGTTTTTCATCTTTTTTGTTCAAATATCGTTTCGATAAAAATTGCATACCATATCCAAAGCTATAGTTATCCATCGTTTTTTTTATTAAATAAAATAGAAACCCAAGTATTAGCTAATAATTTCTTTGGAGTTAAACTCTCTGCTGAAGCTGATTATAAATTCTATACTGCGTTGTTTCAGACTACAAAGATACAAATTTTGAAAGCAATTCACAACAAATCGTAGCTTGGGTGCTATATGTAGTAATGCTTGGTCACTGCGTAAGCCAGAGCAGTTATAACACTTGTGCCGAAAATAGCCTTAGACTGATAGTCAAATGCAATCATTTACAGCACACACCTGTTGCCAACTCATTAGAACCACAAACGGCTTTCACTCGTCCGAGGTTGTCAATGTCCGTTTCATAGTAGAAGTGATTGACATCCATACAATTCAAATATTCTTCTTTATTCTATCGCTATCGCTTCCGGTATCCTTTTTAACTTACCATCATGATTAAAATCGAACATTATCCATGATTTGTCTGCATTCTCATCAATCTCATTATTTATGCAAATTGATTTAATGTAGTATATTAAAGCGAAACCATCTTGAGTTTTTTGTTTTTTATTGTATTGACCCATGTGTTCTATAAACGCAAGAGTATCTTTACCAACAAGATGATTCTTTGTAATAATACTATCAGCCATCTGAGCTGTTCTCTGTTTCAAACATCCACAACTATCTCTTTTCCATATATCTTCACTCATATTAATTTCATCATCTATATTAGACATCACTATAGAATCTCCTTGCGTTACAGAATATTGATGTTTAGCATTTTGGCAACTCAAAAATGCACATAGCACGATTGTAAAAAGAACTCTAATAACTTCCATCTTTCTTAATTGAAAATATTTACAGATTTATTGTTTCGATAATTTCACCAATATTACTCCAATACACATCGACAACATTTTCCTTGGTAACGGGAGCAGCAAGGCTGTCTCAGACTACAAAGATACAAACTTTTGAAAGCAATTCACAGATACAAGGTAATCAAGCCAATAATGGATATAATTGCTATGAACTTAATGTACTTCACAAAAGTTATCTTAAAGTCTCTATTATTTTAACACAATCCATATCAGAGACATACTGCTATCTAATAAAAAAAAACGTCCTACAATTTATAATTATAGGACGGTCTCTATGAAAAAATTACAAATATTTTTATTTGCTCTTCTCAATGCTAAGCAACTCTACATCGAATATCAAAGTAGAGTATGGTTTGATGCTCTCGCCTGCTTGTTGGTCGCCATAAGCCAGCTGCTGCGGAATGTAAAAACGATACTTTGAGCCAACGGGCATCAGTTGCAGACCTTCGGTCCAGCCTCGTATCACCTGATTGAGAGCAAACTCTACGGGTTCTTTACGTTCTACCGATGAGTCGAATACTTTACCGTCTATAAGAGTACCGTGATAGTGAACTTTCACCGTCTGATCAGCAGTGGGTTTCGCGCCGCGTCCCTGTTTCAACACTTCGTAAAGAAGACCGCTTCCGGTCGATTTCACCTTTGGATCTTGAGCCTTTTTTGCCAAGAACTCTTCGTTTTGCTTCTTCCACTCTCCGTATAGCTTTTCGTTCTGAATGGCACGACGTTTGTCGACAACATTTCTGAGATATTCGCGAGCTCCGTCGGCAGTGAACTGAGTAGTAACACCAAGAGCTCCGGCATTGATACCGACTACCATTATTTCTGGGCGTAGAGTGATGGTAGAGTCGTTGAGCAACCCTTTTTCTTTGAACATCTGGAAGCCACCCGAAGCCATCGTAAGACCGAGGTATTCGAAACGTTCCGTAGATTTGGTGATGTCTCTTCCTTTGTGGAAATTCTTGATAAATTCGGCTCTGTTGGTGTCGTTGAGGTTGTATGCGAGGTTAGAGCCTTGCATAACGGCGTAAGCGATGTTGATAGAGTCGATTATCTCTTTTGTAAGCTGCAAAGGCACGGTATCTCTTCTGAGCTGATATATTTTGAAAAAATACTGATTTGCCTTCTCTCTATTGAGCCCATTTAACGAGTCTTTACCCTCGAGTATTTGGTCGACAATCTTATATATAAGCTGCTTGTCGACTGTCATAGCGCTGTCGCCGAAGAGGAACCCGTCTTTGATACCGTTGTTGAGCTGTATACCTGCCACTATGGCTTCATACTTGCTTATCTCGTTTTCCGAGAGTTGTCTGAACCCTTTGCCGAAACCGACAAGCATAGCCTCGATATTGGCTTTGGTAGTATCTTCGGGCGAAAACATAGTGATGAACGAAGCACCGTTGGCTACCCCGAATGCAAAGTTGATAGAATCCAATTGATCTTTTAATTGTGCAGTAGTTTGCAGTTTTTTGCTACAAGCGGAAAAAGTCAATAAAATAACCGCTGTGCCGAAAAGAATTACTCGTTTCATTGTGTGTTTTATTTATAAAAAAAATTTTGTGTTTATTGTCCGATTGTTATTTGACTATATCGAGAAGCTCCACCTCGAATATCAGAGTCGAATGTGGCTTAATCATAGCTCCCGCACCTTGCTCTCCGTATGCAAGTTCGGAAGGTATATATAGCTTGTATTTGGAGCCTACGGGCATCAGCTGTAGAGCCTCTACCCAGCCTTTTATTACCTGTGTTACACCAAATTCGGCAGGAACTCCGCGTTGTACCGACGAGTCGAAGACAGTACCGTCTATCAGAGTACCATGGTAATGCACTCGCACTTTATCGGCGGCAGACGGCTTCTTGCCCTCGCCTTGCTTTATTACTTCGTATTGCAGTCCGCTCGGAGTCGTTACTACACCTTCACGTCCGGCATTTTGTTTTAGAAACTCCTCGCCTTCACGCTTGGTAGTAGCCATATTTTTGTTTTCTTCTTCCTGCATCTTGGTGAAAAAGTCGTTGAGTACCTGCTGGCACTCATTGAAGTCTACTGCCGGAGCGGTACCTTTAATTACCGTCTCCAACCCCTTGACGAACGAGTCGAAGTCGGATATCGGTAAGTGTGATTGAGCTATCTGCTGCCCGAAACTTACTCCCAATGCATAGCTTAGTTTATCCATTTATAATAGTATTTCTTATGTCTGTTTGTTACTGTCGAAAAGTATCTGCAAAAGTAATACTTTTATTTATTATTTGTACAAGCAACTTTTTTCTCCATCAAAAAGGTATATCCGAGAGACTCTCCGAATATTGCAGTGGTTCGATCTTGGTATAACTGTCTGTCTTAGATTTGCTGCGTAGAGTTCCGCAGTTTCCACAGCTGAACGATATTGTCTTTAAGCTATTTTTCACCCGATATTTTTTTTGAACTCTTTTTTATACCAAGTAGGCACCATCTGACAAAAGGAATACGTACTACCGTTTCGTACAGCACAAAAGCACCGAGAAAAGAAGCGAAAGCCACAATCGCGTATGTCGGTACTACAGAAAGTTTTGCATACTTCGCAAGAACCCACGCTGCAAACGTCAGCGGGAAATAGTGGAACACATATAAGCCGAAACTCCGTTTTGTCATAAAGCTCGTAAAAGCCGACTCGCGGTTGTATCGACGCTTCATCAGGGCTAAAATCGCAAGCGAAGCAAGCCACGCGTAAACGACCGCCGAAACGGAATTGACTGTCGGCATAACGGCATACTCATCGCCGTAATGCAGATACAGATAAAGCGCTCCCGACAGCAATGCCGCAATACCGAGTATGATGTCGATTTTACCAAGCCGGTCGATAATATTTTCGTGCGCAAATACAAAATAGCCCAGGAAAAAGGCAAAAGCGTAGATACCGAAGCGGTATACCTGCACGACAGGCGTGTTTAAAACGAGCCCCGAAAAATAAAGAGGAATACCCAAAAGAAGGAGCACGAAAACATTCGCTTTGCCACACAACTCGTACAATCCGCCTTTTTCGAATTTTCTAACGAGTGCAAGCAGCATCGAAAAAAGCCACAACATTTGTATAAACCACAAAACGCCCGTTCCCGATGCGACCATAATCGAGAAAACGGCAACTTTCGGCATCGTATCGGGAATCCCGTCAAATCCGCCTGCAAGGGTCATATTAAGCCACCCCTGAAGCCAGCCGAAAAGCAGCAGCCCTATCGTCGACGGTACAAGCAGCTTCCGCGTCCTCGTACGCACAAAATCGCGGATCGAATGCGTTTCGAGATAGCAGCGCGAACTTATTCCCGCAACGATAAAAAGTAAAATCATAACCCATGGATACAAAATATACAGCACGGCGTCCTGCGTCTGAGTTTCGGCAAATGCACCGATGCGTTTGTACGGCGGCATAACCGCATTGTAAATAAAAATCACGTGATAAATAACGACTGCAACGACCGTCATCCATCTGATATTGTCCAAATAATGCCTTCTCATACGATTCACTCCCTTAAATTATTTGTCAACATAGTATTGAGCCACTCAACACCCAAATCCACTCACAGTCAATATTTTAGTTTAATTATTTATAATATTATTATGTCTGTTTATTGCTCTCCCAAAGGTATCTGTAAAGGTAATACTTTTATTTTATAGATTTATACAAGTATCTTTTTACTCTACACCAGAAAACTTTTAAACTTTTTCAGTTTCCAAGATACTCCTTATTATCAGATATTTATAAAAATATTTTTTTGCAATTAACCTTATTTAATATCACAATAAGTTCTACTTTTCGCTTTTTGCGTACTTTTGCGCAATCAAATCAACAAGCATTCATATCGTATGACGGAATTGAAAGAGAAAATAATTCGACAAGCCAAGCAGATGTTTTGGGATTATGGGCTCAAACGCGTCGGCATCGACGATATTTGCAACGAACTGCATATATCGAAGAAGACTTTTTACACCGTCTTCAAAACCAAAAACGAACTCATAGAAGAGATATTGAATAGCGTACGCATCGAGAAAAAACAGATGGAAGAGATTGCCGACAACGACAATATAATCGAATATCTGATATCGAAGATCAATACATTCCGCCTGATATCGAAGATCAATACATTCCGCAACAAGCCTCGACGCGACGACGAAAAGTTTTTCCAAATCCACTTCGATATGAAAAAATATTACTCCGAGCTCTTCGACAAACATTGTCGGCTGATAAAAGAAGACGCCGAAGTAAATACGCTCAGCATACTCAATATGGGCATTGCACAAGGGTTGTTTCGAGAAGATATGGACCTTACTCTTACAAAAAAACTCATAAGCGAGATATTCTCCAATATGTTGGAGTACTCAAATACGAACAAAATACCGTTTATACACATGATGGACTTCTGTATGGACACTATGTTCCGCATCGTGTGCAACGACAAAGGATTGGAGTATTATAATTCGATAAATAACAAACAATAGTATAAATCGACCATAAATTATTTCATTAAAATGAAAAGAATAAAATCATTGATATTGGCGCTGGCGGCAACGACGGTGATGCTTTGGGGACAGACAGAGGTGTCTACTCCGATAATTCCAAGTTGGGAGCGGGCAAGCGAGGGTGCTACCGTCATCTCGCTCTCGCTGCAACAAGCAAAAGATACGGCTATCCGCTACAACCGTCAGTTGCAAAACGCCTCGTACGACGTCAAAATCGCTCAGGCACAACGTTGGCAGACGATAGCAAGTATGTTGCCACAAGTTACGGCAGGCTACGACTATCAGAATATGATGGGCTTCAAGATGGAGATGCGTATCCCCGCAGGTAAAAATCCCATTACGGGTGAAGATATGGTAAACGTTATCGAGCGGGCAAGCCCACCCAACGGCACTTTCAGCATCTCGGCAGGAATGCAGATAAGCGGACAACAGATAGTCGGGGCGATGATAAACAAAATAGCCGTCGATATGGCAGATATCAGCCGACTGCAGACCGAACAAACCATAACCTCGACAGTAACACAGCTTTATATATCTATCCTCGCCAATAGACATATAGTCAACCTTTTAGACTCGAGCAAAATGAATATAGAAAAGATATACCAAAGCACTGTGGAAGCCGTCAAGATAGGTGTTACCGAGCAGACCGAAGCCGACAAGCTATATGTACAGGTGATGAAGCTCGAAAGTGCCTTGAACAGTGCACGACAAGGGCTCGAGATGACTTACAGCTCGATGAAGCTGCAACTCGGCGTCAGTGCTGACACACACATAGAGCTTACCGACAATCTCGACCAACTGACCAACGCCGAGGCGTCGCTGAGACTCTTGCATACCAAGTTCCATATAACCGACAACTACAACTATCGGCTTATGAGCAAAAATCTTGAGCTATCGCGTAAACAGATTAAACTCGCTGCAATGGGCTATTCGCCTTCGCTTACAATAGGTTATCGCTACTCCGACATCAAATATTTCGACGGCGAACCGATGATGAATATGAACCCGCCAAATGTCTTCTCTATCGGCGTCAAAGTGCCTCTATTCACCTCAGGCAGAACGTTTATGAGTATCAGAGAGAAAAAATACAGTTATCTGAAAGCAAAAAACACTTTCGACGACTCACAGAATCAGCTCGAAATCAAAGACAAACAGCTTAGATTCAACCTTAATTCGGCTTACGAGAATTTTATTATTCAGAAGAAAAATATCGCCGTTACCAACAGTGTCTTCAACAAAGTTGCCGAGAAATTCCGCTACGGACGAGCCTCGTCGCTCGAGGTTACACAAGCAAGCTCCGACTTTATAAACGCTCAAAACACATACATACAAGCTATTATGAATATGACCAACGCTCAAATAGAACTTCGAAACTTGCTCAACAAATAAAAACAACATACAAATCAATAAACCCGAGTATTATAACAATCAATATAAAAACACATTAATAAATCTGATATATGAATAAATCTATCTTGATAATAGCAGCTGCAGCACTGACACTCGTCGGTTGCGGTACGGCAGACAACAGTCAGAAGAAAGAAGAGAGCAAAATAGAAAACGTGCAGGTAATACGCCTCGAACCCCGTCAGATAAGCCGAGAGGTAGAGTACTCCACCACACTCGAGGGTTACGAACATATGAACGTATCGCCCTCCGTACAGGGCAATATCGAGCACATCTATGTCGAACCCGGCACACGCGTTGCCAAAGGACAGCTCCTCGTACGTCTCGACCAGACACAGCTAAATTCGGCTAAGGTACAGCACAACCGCCTCGCCGTCGATTTGGCTCGTACCGAAGCGCTGCTCAAAACGGGCAACGTGGCACAGAGTGTCTACGACCAGCTCAAGGCTCAGTTCGACGCCTCGCAAGAGAATCTCAAATTTCTGCAAAAAAATACGTTCGTTACAGCTCCTTTCGCAGGTATCATCACCGCCAAAAACTACGAAGACGGCGAGATGTATTCGCCCACAAAACCGATATTGCAGTTGGCTCAGATAGCTCGTCTGAAAGCGCATATCAATATCCCCGAGAGCTACTTCCCCCGAGTAAAGCAGAATATGCAGCTAACCGTAGTGTCGGAAATATATCCCGACAAAAACTTCAAGGGACGGATAGAGATAGTTTATCCCACCATAGACCCTACTACTCATACCTTTACGGTAAAAATAGACATTCCCAATCCTTCGCTTCTGCTGCGTCCGGGTATGTTTGCACACACCACGCTGTCGCTCGGCAAGGTCGATGCCATTGTGGTGCCGTATCAGGCAGTACTCAAACAGCAAGGATCTAACGAACGTTATGTCTTCGTAAAACGTGGCGATACGGCACATCGTATCAGCGTGACACTCGGACAACGTTTCGACGATATGACCGAGATAGAGTCGAAAGAACTCAGAAACGACGACGAACTCGTAGTAGTCGGACAGGCACGTCTGGTAGACGGCGTCAAGGTGCAGATTGCCGACAACTCACCGCAGACTACCGACAATAAGGGAGCAAAAGACAGTGTAAAAACAAAATAATTTTTTTCGAGATGGCTATATATCAGACCGCTATAAACAAGCCGATTACTACGGCTTTGATATTTGTGGGTATCATCGTTTTCGGGGTGTTTTCTTTCTCAAAACTCCCTATCGACCAATTCCCCGCTATGGACATACCTTACGTATCCATAATGACCACCTATCCAGGTGCCAACGGCTCCGAGATAGAGACCAATGTTACCAAGGTGCTCGAAAACTCGCTCAACTCCGTCGACGGACTGAAAGAGATTACATCTCAGTCGAAAGACAATATCTCGGTCGTGTCGTTGCAGCTCAATTGGGGGCAAAACCTCGATGAGTCGGTAAACGACGTACGTTCGGCAATAGATATGGTCAACGACAATCTGCCCGACGGCTGCAGCCGCCCGATGATATTCAAGTTCTCGACCTCCAACTTCCCCATTATGCAGTATGCCATTACTGCAAAAGAGAGCTACGCGGGGTTGGAGAAGATATTGGAAGACAATGTTGTAAGCGTACTCAACCGTATCGACGGTATCGGTAACATATCGCTGTCGGGTACTCCCGAACGTTATATTTATATCGATTTAGACCAAAGCAAACTCGATGCCTATAAGCTATCGGTCGAACAGATAGGACAGGCAATATCCGCCAATAACCTCAACCTCGCCTCAGGCTCGATAAAAATGGGCAAAGAGCAGTATCAACTGCGCGTGCAGAGCGAATACGTCGAAAGCTCGGAGATAAACAACGTAGTAGTAGCCAACAGGTTGGGCAAAAACATATTTGTCAAAGACTTGGCTAATGTACGCGACACCATACGCGACGTCAATCTGGACGAACGAATCAACGGTCAAAACGGTGTACGTATGGTGATAATGAAGCAAACGGGCGCCAATACGGTGGCAATCGTCAAAAAGGTAAAAAAGATGATGGACGAAGACATAATGCCGAGTCTGCCGCCCGATATAAAAGCACAAATCATCTACGACAGTGCTCAGACGATACAAAACTCTATCGACGGTCTGTCGGAGGCGGTAATGCTCGCTTTCGTATTTGTGGCGTTGGTAGTGATGTTTTTCCTCGGTAGGTGGCGTGCAACTCTTATCATCATACTGTCGATACCTATATCGCTCATCTGTGCTTTCATCTACCTGTTCGTAGCCGATAGCTCCATCAATATCATTTCGCTTGCGTCGCTTACGATTGCCGTCGGCATAGTGGTCGACGACGCCATCGTGGTATTGGAGAATATAATGCGTCATATCGAACGCGGTTCGCGTCCGCGAGAATCCGCAATATACGCCACCAACGAAGTATGGGTATCGGTAATAGCCACTACGATGGTTATTGTTGCCGTATTCTTACCGCTTACGATGCTCGGCGGACAGGCAGGTATTATATTCAAAGAGATGGGCTGGATAGTGTCTATCTGTATCACCGTTTCGGCTACCGTAGCCATAGCCCTTACTCCGATGCTATCGTCTCTTTTATTGAAAAGTAAAAAAGAAATAATCAACGAAAAGGGCGAGGTAGAAGAGATTTCGGCAAACGCCAACTGGTACGAAAATACTGTGATGAAATGGCTTGCCGCCCTCGACAAAAGGTATGCCAACTTGCTGAGGTGGTGTCTCGGGCACAAACTCGTTACGTCGTTGATAGCATTGGCAGTGGTCATAATAGGATTTTCACCTGTATTTATGGGTAAAATAGGGTTCAACTTCATGGCACAGCAAGACAATGGACGCATAAGCCTCAAAATCGAACTTCAACGCGGTACACGTGTCGAAGAGAGTATGCGTGTAGCCCGACAGATAGAAGCCGACCTGAAATCGCTTGCTCCCGAAATAAAACTGATAGCCTCCACTACCGGCTCGAGCGACGAGGCAGGATTTTCGGCTCTGATGAACCAGTCGTCGAACAACATCATTACTATGACCGTAACTTTCCCCGAAAGGAGCCAGAGACAACGTACGGTATTCGAGATAGCCGAAGTATTCAGACAATATCTCGGCAACCGTGCCGACGTTGTATTCTCGAATGTATCGACAAATGTTGGATTCGGTGGCAGCGGCAATAATAACGTATCTGTCGAAATATACGGCTACGACTTCGAGGCAACCAACAAGGTAGCCGAAGAGATAAAAAACAAGATGAAAGACGTCAAAGGGGCACGCAATATCACTGTCTCTCGCGACGAAGACCGTGCTGAGCTGCAGATAAACTTCGACAAAGAGAAACTCGCCCTCAGCGGATTGTCGGCTGCACAGGTAGCCACAGCCGTCCGCAACAGGGTCAACGGCTATCAGGCAGGCTACCTCAAAGAAGACGGCGACGAGTACAAGATAGTAGTACGCCTCAAAGAAGAGTTCCGCAACTCTATCACCGATATAGAAGAGATGACTCTGCAGACCCCGACAGGCTCTCTTATCAAAGTAAAAGAGCTGGCTAAGGTAAGTGAATTTTGGGCTCCGCCCACTATTGACCACAAACGTCGCCAGCGTATTGTATCCGTCAGCGTAACGCCTGCCGGCACGTCGTTGTTGGAATTGGCTAATGCGGCAAGAGAGATAGCACGGAGTATCGACCTGCCTCAGGGCGTAGTCATCAACGTCGGCGGTACGTACGAAGACCAAATGGAGATGAGTCGCGATATGGGTTCGCTGATGTTGCTCATAATACTGCTGGTATACATAGTGATGGCATCGCAGTTCGAGAGCTTCTCCAAACCGTTCCTCATACTGCTCGGCTCTATTCCGTTTGCCTTCTCGGGAGCATTCCTTGCACTGTTCGTCACGGGGCAGGAGCTCGAAATGGTCGGTATGATCGGTATGATACTGCTTGTGGGTATCGTGGTGAAAAACGGTATCGTGCTCGTGGACTACATCAACCTTATGCGCGACAGGGGCTACGAGCTCAACGAAGCTATTGCCCTGTCGGGCGAGAGTCGTCTGCGACCCGTGCTTATGACCGCCATAACGGCAATACTCGGTATGGTGCCTATGGCTCTGTCGACCGCCGAAGGCTCGGAAATGTGGATACCGCTCGGCATAGTGGTAATCGGCGGACTGCTGTTTGCTACCGTCGTTACGCTCGTGATAGTACCTGTGCTCTATGCACTGATGTCGCGACACGGCGAACGAGATAAAAAGGCAAAGCAACGCAAAGAATTTCTATTTATGAGGATAAAAGACGAAAACTAAAATCACATTTATCCGTATAGAACGCCTATGTGCTGAAAGATGTAGGGAATTACAGAAACTAAATCGAATAATGGAAAAAAGTCATTTTAAGTTCACAGTCATCAACCATAATTCTCATATCGGGCTTCACATCGGTGTTCTATCTTTTTTAATAAAAATATCAATCTAAATAAAATCGATACGATGAAATCAGTATTTATAGTATTCAACCAATCCAATACAGAGCGTGTGGAGTATATGCTCGACGAACTCGGCATAAGAGGCTTCACCCTCTTCGAACAGGTTCAGGGCAGAGGCACCAACAGCGGAGAGCCGCGACGCGGTACGCACACCTGGCCTGAGATGAACTCGGCGGTTATGTGTATTGTCGAAGACGATAGGGTCGACGAACTACTCAAAACGACCCACAAACTCGACAAACGCAACCCCGAAATCGGCGTCAAGGCATTCGTCTGGAATATAGAGAAAGTAGTCTGACCGACCCAAAGAGCCGTCGCAACCTAACACAAAAGGGTAATCCTATGGTGATTACCCTTTTTTCATTAATGGATATCAACTAAAATCATATATTGTGTATAAATATTTGTACCTTTGCAGACTTTTTCTGAGGTGGGTTTTACACTCTGAATAAGACAACAAAAAAATATAAAAATAATACTATCACTATGGCATTTTCAAACAACGTTATGATTGTTCGTCATAAACTGTTGGCAGACCTCGTAAGGCTCTGGAAAGACGAACAACTTGTAGAAAAAATCGACAGACTTCCATTAGAACTGAGTCCTAAGAAATCGAAACCTCTGGGGCGGTGCTGCGTCCACAAAGAGAGAGCGGTATGGAAGTACAAGACCTTCCCTCTGCTGGGCTTCGATATGGACGATGAGAAAGACGAACTGACTCCTCTGTCTGCCTATGCCCGACAGGCTCTCGACAGACGAGAACGCATAAAAGAGAACATCCTCTGTGTCATAGACGAGGCGTGCTCTTCGTGCGTGCAAATAAACTACGAAATAACCAATCTCTGTAAGGGTTGCGTAGCCCGCGGCTGCTACACCAATTGTCCGAAAAATGCGGTACACTTCCAGAAAAACGGTCAGGCTCAGATAGACCACGACGCTTGCATTAGTTGCGGTATATGTCACCAAAGTTGTCCGTACCATGCAATCGTTTATATTCCTGTTCCTTGCGAGGAGTCTTGTCCTGTGAAGGCAATCAGTAAAGATGAGTTCGGGATAGAGCATATCGACGAAAGCAAATGTATCTACTGCGGTAAATGTATTAATGCCTGTCCTTTTGGTGCCATCTTCGAAATATCGCAAGTATTCGACATACTCGAAGGTATCCGTCGTGGCGAAAAGATGGTGGCTATCATAGCTCCGTCGATTCTCGGACAATTCAAGACCACGATAGAGCAAGTTTACGGGGCATTCAAACAGATTGGTTTTACCGACGTGATAGAAGTTGCCGAAGGTGCTATGAGTACCGTCAGCCACGAGGCACACGAATTGCTCGAAAAACTCGAAGAAGGTCAGTCGTTTATGACTACCTCGTGTTGCCCTTCGTATATCGAACTTACCGAGAAACATCTAAAAGACCTCAAACCATACGTCTCTACCACAGGGTCGCCTATGTACTATGCTGCCCGTATAGCCAAAGAGCAACACCCCGACGCCAAGATAGTGTTCGTGGGTCCCTGTGTGGGTAAACGCAAAGAAGCCCGCCGCGACGAAGCGGTAGATATGGTGCTTACATTCGAAGAGGTCGGCTCCATCTTCGATGGGCTCGATATAAAAATAGAAGAAGCTCCTCAATTCAGGATAGCAACCGACTCCGTACGCGAGGCACACGGCTTTGCCGTTGCAGGCGGCGTAGCAGGGGCTGTCAAATCATACCTCAAAGTACGTGGTAAAGACCAACAGGTGATAGATATTAATATATCAGACCTCAACAAGAAGAATATCGCTTTGCTCAGAACGAGTGCAAGGTCGGGCAAAGCCAACGGCAATTTCATTGAGGTGATGGCGTGCCCGGGCGGTTGTATAACGGGACCCAGTGCATACAACGACGTTACGTCAGGACGAAAACAGATAGACAGAGAGCTACTCAAGATAGAGAAGACCTATGAAACGGTTGGTCTATAAGCTGAAAAAGGATAGAACTCTTCTTACCGAAGAGTTCTACTCTCTTTTGGCTGGGTACGACGAGGAGACACTGAGTTGTATCAACAGAGAGGCACGCGAGGTGAGCCTCAGCCGTTTCGGGAACAAAATATACATACGCGGACTTATAGAGATAAGCAATTGCTGCAAGAACGATTGTTATTACTGCGGTATACGCAAGAGCAACAGCAATATAGAGCGTTACAGATTGCAGGAGGATAGCATTATAGGGTGTTGTGCCGACGGGTACGAACTCGGCTTCCGTACCTTTGTCTTGCAAGGCGGCGAAGACCCTGCTATATCCGACGACCGACTGGAGGCAATCGTGGCACGTATACGACGACAATTCCCCGACTGCGCCATAACGCTATCTTTGGGCGAAAAAAGCAAAGATACGTACCGACGTCTGTTCGAGGCGGGAGCAAACCGCTATCTACTGAGGCACGAGACCTACAGCAAGGCTCACTATCGGGAGCTTCACCCGTCGGAGATGTCTTACGACAACCGTATAGAGTGTATCGGTGCGCTCAAAGAAATAGGTTTCCAGACAGGGACGGGCATTATGGTGGGTAGTCCGCATCAGACAGTAGATAATCTCATAGAGGATATACTGTTTATCCGTCGGTTGCAACCGCAAATGATAGGCATAGGTCCTTTTATCCCTCATAGCGATACGCCTTTTGCACGGCATAAATCGGGTACGATGGAGCTTACCCTGCTGCTGCTCTCGATATTTCGCCTGATGCACCCGACGGCACTGATACCGGCTACAACGGCATTGGCGACGCTTGCACCCGACGGCAGACTGAGAGGGATACTCGCCGGAGCTAACGTAGTGATGCCCAACCTATCGCCAAAAGACGACAGAGTGAAATACTCTCTGTACGACAACAAAGCAACGCTTGGAGCAGAAGCCGCCGAAGGACTGCCGCTGCTCGCAGAACAACTCGCAGGGATAGGATACGAAATATCGTTCGAGCGAGGCGACTTTGAGAGTGAAAGATGATGTTTAACTATTATTAATTTGAATTTATGCGTCGAAAATCAATACTTGAGATGTCTCATGAAGAAGCTGAGAATTTCTTTCTAAAAGACAAAAGTTATTGCAATATAGATCTTCCTGAATACTTTTCTTTTACTAAGCTATTAGGTAAAATAAGCAAGGCTGTGGATAAAGCACAAGATATTTCAACTTTTTATTCTGAAAGCAATCTAAGAAACTGTGAAAAAGTAAACCACATACTATTTGCAAACAAAGATGGGAAGCTTTCTTGGCGTCTGCTGCAAATAATACACCCCTTCCTTTATGTTTTATTGGTAAAAGAAATTACAGAGGAAGCTAATTGGAAGAAATTATTAAGCAGATTTCATGATTTTCAGAACAACAATAAGATAAAGTGCTTTAGTATTCCAGTAGAAGCCAAGAGCAAACAATCAGATAAGGCAGAACAGATACTTCAATGGTGGGAAAACATAGAACAAGAATCTATAAACCAATCACTGGATTATAAGTTTTCATATGATACAGATATTGCCGATTGTTATGGCTCTATATACACTCATTCTATAGCATGGGCTATTGAAACAATTAACATTGCAAAAAAGCAAAGAGATGGAAATTTGTTAGGAAATAAAATAGATACTCATATAAGAAATATGCAGTATGGGCAAACTAATGGAATTCCTCAAGGTTCTGTTTTAATGGATTTTATTGCAGAAATAATTTTAGGGTATATTGATGAATTACTTACAGTTGAAATAACTAAAAATAAAATAGAGAACTACAATATATTTAGATACAGAGATGACTATAAGATTTTCGTAAATACCCCAAATGATGGCGAAGTGATTTTAAGGCTATTGTCAGAACTCATTGTTCCTTTCGGATTAAAGCTAAACTCCTCGAAAACAAGAGAGAACAAGAGTATCATATCAAGTTCTGTAAAGCCTGATAAATTATCATGGTTTCAGCTTAATCAAGGCGACCTAACTCTACAAAAGCAATTTTTATTGATTCATCAGCATAGTATTATATATCCCAATTCAGGAAGTATCGTTCGAGGATTAACCGAGTTAAATAAGAAAATATCAGATAAAGAAAAATCTCCACAAATTATCAGCATAACAGTTGACATAATGCTTCATAATCCTAAAGCAATACCAGTATGCTGTTCTATCATTAGTAAAATATTGAAGAATACAGAAGGAAATATGAAGTCGTCCATTTCAGAAAAGATATATAACCGTTTAATGGAAACGCCAAAATCTGAATTTGCTCAAATTTGGTTACAAAGAATGCTGAAAGGAAGTGTCGATAAATTTCATTTTAAGGAAGCGTTGTGCAGTATCGTGGAGGGAGAAAATATTGAGATTTGGGATAATAGTTGGTTTAATGGGGATAATAATAAAATCAAGAAACTAATACTTCCGGCGTCTATTTTTGACAAAACTATATTTGATGAAAAGGACGAAGTAATAAAAGATAGTGAGGTTAGTTTTTTTACATATTAACTATAAAAAACACTGTTATGTGCTTTTCAATATATTACTTGACCATGCAAAAAAAACTGTATATCAACAAATAAGATAGGCTTTCAAATTTTTGCCTACCTCTCCAGATAATTTTATATTTTTCTCAACAATCAATCGTTTGACACTAAAAAAAAACTATAACAAACAGTATATAAAAATGCCCTACATACCAAGTTCATCGAAAGCAGAGGAGTTTATTTGCCATAGCGAGATATTGGATACTATCCGATATGCCGAAGAGAATAAAAACAACCTGCCGCTTATCGACTCCATACTCGACGAAGCCGAAAAATGCGGCGGTATCGACCATCGTAGTGCGGCGGTGCTCCTGGAGTGCGACGACCGTGCGGTAAACGAACGAATATTCGACTTAGCCCGAAAGATAAAACATAAATTCTACGGCAGACGTATAGTGATGTTTGCCCCTCTATATCTATCTAACTACTGTGTAAACGGCTGTGTGTATTGCCCGTATCACGCAAAAAACAAAAATATTGCCCGCCGAAAACTGACTCAAGACGAGATTCGCCGTGAGGTGATAGCACTGCAAGATATGGGACACAAACGCCTCGCTCTGGAAGCGGGCGAGCACCCGACCTTAGCTCCGATAGAGTATATTCTGGAGTCGATAGAGACGATTTACGGTATAAAACACAAAAACGGAGCGATACGCAGGGTAAATGTCAATATCGCCGCCACCACTGTGGAAAACTACAAGAAGCTAAACGATGCAGGTATAGGCACATATATTTTGTTCCAAGAGACGTACGACAAACAAAACTACGAGACGCTACACCCCTACGGACCGAAGAGTAATTACGCGTATCATACCGAGGCTATGGACCGTGCTATGGAAGCAGGTATCGACGACGTGGGCATAGGCGTACTTTTCGGACTGAACAACTACCGATACGACTTCGCCGGGCTGCTTATGCACGCCGAACATCTCGAAGCCCGTTTCGGTGTGGGTCCGCACACTATCAGCGTGCCCCGTATATGCCCTGCCGACAGCATAGACACAGACGATTTCGACAACTCGATATCCGACGATATTTTCGGTAAAATAGTGGCAATAATACGCATAGCCGCTCCATACACAGGTATGATTATCTCCACACGCGAGTCTGAGGAGTCGCGACGAAAGGTATTGGAGCTCGGCGTATCGCAACTGAGCGGAGGCTCCTGCACGAGTGTCGGCGGTTACTCGAATGTAGCCGAGGACACAGACCATTCGGCTCAGTTCGATATCAGCGATACACGTACGCTCGACGAGATAGTACGTTGGCTGCTCGAGCTCGGTCATATACCGAGTTTCTGTACCGCCTGTTACCGCCAAGGACGCACAGGCGACAGATTTATGGCTCTTGTAAAATCGGGCAAGATAGCCGACTGCTGCGGACCGAACGCACTGATGACACTCAAAGAGTACCTCGAAGATTACGCTTCGGAAGGGACACTCAAAGAGGGACTCCGACTGATAGACGAAGAGCTCGGCTCTATCCCCAACGAAAAGATAAGACTGCTGACCGTCCGCAACCTGAAATCCATAAGCGAGGGCAAACGCGACTTCAGATTTTGACGAAAAAAACGCAAAAGAATAATGAACACAACCAATACACCTAACTCCGAACGTCTACACATAGTAATATTGGGAGCTACCAATAGCGGTAAATCGTCGTTGTTGAATGCCATCACAGGGCAGCATACGTCGGTGGTATCCGATGTGGAAGGGACTACTACCGACATGATATACAAGGCGATAGAATTGCCCGATATAGGGGCGTCGCTAATCATAGACACTCCCGGATTCGACGACCACAGTATATTGGGTGAGAAACGTATGCAACAGATCCTGCTTGCCGTAGACAAAGCCGACGTAGCCATACTTATTTGTGGCAACAAATCTCTGACCGATATGCCCGACTTATCGTCGGAAATAGAGTGGTTTGGCAAGCTAAAGGAGCGAAAAATCCCCGTAATAACGGTAATAAACAAAATAGATATACGCACCAATACAAGCGAGCTATCTCAGAAATTGCACGAGCTATTCGGGCAAGAGGCATTGGAAATCAGTGTCGCCTCCCCCGAAAGTATAGAGAATATCAGGCAGGCTATATTGAAAAAGATACCCGAAGATTACGGCTCAAGCAGTATTACGGGCAACCTCGTAACAGAGGGCGATTTGGTGATGCTCGTAATGCCGCAAGACGCACAAGCACCGAAAGGCAGGCTCATACTGCCACAAGTACAGACGATACGCGAACTGCTCGATAAAAAATGTATTATCGTAAGTTGTACGCCCGAAAAGATGAAGGAATCTTTGTCGGTGCTTAAGAATATGCCAAAGCTGATTATCACAGACTCACAGGCTTTTAAGTCTGTTTTCGAAAACACACCCGCCGAGAGTCGCCTGACTTCGTTTTCGGTACTTTTTGCAGGATATAAAGGAGATATAAAATGTTTTGCCAATAGTGCCAAAGCAATCGAATCGCTTACCGAAACATCGAGAGTATTGATAGCCGAAGCCTGCACCCATGCCCCTGCAACCGAAGATATCGGGCGGGTGAAAATACCCAATCTGTTGCGTAAAAAGGTAGGCAAAGGGCTCACGATAGACATCGTCTCGGGCAACGACTTCCCCAAAGACCTCGGCAAATACGATTTGATTATACATTGTGGGGCATGTATGTTCAACCGAAAATATGTACTCAATCGCATCGAGCAGGCTAAATACCAAAATATCCCCATTACCAATTACGGTATCGCCTTGGCTCAACTGAACGGTATCTTGCCAAAAATAGTATATTGATACATAGCCATTTATCCTCAAAGAGTTTTTTTTAAATTTTGGCATACACAAAAAAGGCTGCCGGTTCACACAGACAGCCTTTCTTGCTATTATGCTGAAAGAAAGTAAATAAATATACTGCTTAATACCAAATCTCTGCGTCCGATGGGACGTGGATACGGGTAGAAAGCGGGGCAACACGTGTTATATTTAATAAGTGTTTATAGGTAAAATTTTCTGAAATGGAGTTGTTGCCCCAACTTCCGCACCCGAGAGTGTTCGTAACAGGCAGACCGTTCTGTATCGAGCCTCCGGCAGTAGTAGCACACGGTGCATTTACTATCAGACGCGATACCGATAGATCGATACCCGCTTTTATTATATTAGCTTGGTTGTTAGAATGAATACCGGCAGTGTGTCCGTTGCCTTCGAGGAAAAGATTGGTCTTGGCGATATTGATTGCCTCTTCGAAATAATCGTAAGGGAAACAAGCCATTACAGGACACATCTTCTCTTTGCAGACGATATCTTCTCTGCCTATGCCATTCGCTTCGACGACTATCACTCTGGTATTTTCGGGGAGGTCGATACCGGCTTTGTCGGCAATAAACTTGACGCTCTGCCCTACAATGTCGCGAGCCAGCATACCGTCTTCGAATATGGCATTGATGATTTTCTCGCGTTCGTCGCCTTTGACAAAATAGGCTCCCTTACGCTCGAAAGCTTCGAAAACTTCTTTCTTGTCGCTGCGTGGATAGATGAAACTTTGTTCGCCGGAGCAGATAATGCCGTTGTCGAACGAACGTCCGGTTATGATTTTACCCGCCGCTAAATCGTAATCGATGAATCGGTCGAGTATTACCTGTACATTGCCTGCACCTACACCGAACGAAGGTTTACCCGAAGAGTACGCCGATTTTACCATAGGCATACCGCCTGTTGCCACCGTTACGTCGCACATAGCCATAAGTGCCTGTGTCTTAGTGATAGAAGGCTCTCGTACCACCTGTACCATTCCTTCGGGTACTCCGAGAGGTTTGAGTGCTTCGTTAATCATATCCACAGCAAGCGAAGAGCAGTATTTTGCCTTCGGGTGCGGAGCAATAATGATGGCATTTTGTGTCTTCAGAGCAAACATAATCTTCGACATGGGCGTTACTATCGGGTTGGTCATAGGCGTTATGCCCGCCACGACACCGATAGGTTTTGCTATCTCTATTAGGTTTGTTTTGTTGTCGATGCTCAGTATGCCTATAGACTTTTTGTCTTTCAGGTCGTACCATACACCTTTCGACTTGTTGCGGTTCTTGGCTACTTTGTCTTCGTATACGCCCATACCCGTCTCTTCTACGGCGAGTTTAGCCAAATATTCGGCATTGTCGAATACGAGCTTTGCCGTAATCTTGCAGGCTTCGTCTACATCGGCTTGGTCGAATGTCTGGCAATAAGCTTGCTGTGCCCTGCGGGCAGCCACAATCATTTCTTTAATTTCATCGTGATCAGTTTTTTCCATTTAGATAGGAGGTTTAGATATTTTTGTTGATTTATTGTGAGAATTATCTTAGAACAGTTTTTTGTATACATTGCGTATGTCTTCCTTAGTGAGTGAGGTGTAGTTGTTGGCGAGCAACCTCTGCTGCGTTGCAATGACATTCTCCGTAAAAAGGTCGATATCTGCTTCGGTCATACCGTACTCTTTGAGAGGCTTCTTTTGCAACAAGTTAGATAACAATTTATCCAAATTGTCGTATACGTCGGCGACCGGCGACCGCAGTATGTCTGCAACTATACCTTCGAGTGTCTCTATCGTGCCCTTAGGCGCTTTTGTCCGATACAATTTGAATATTTCGGTAAAAAACTGATAGTTTGCCTCTCCGTGCGGCACGTGATAGTTGCCACCCAAAGGATACGACAGAGCGTGAACGGCACCCACACCTGCATTACCGAAGGCTATGCCCGCATAATTGCTTGCTACGAGCATATCGCCGAAGCGTTGGAAACGATATTCTTCGCCGTGGCGTGCTATTTTGTCGAATACATCTATGATAATCTCTATCGCTGCCTTGCTGTATAGCTGTGTATACGCACCGGCTTTCGGCGAAACATACGACTCCATAGCGTGAATGAGAGCATCGATAGAACTTGCCGCATAGAATCGAAACGGCAGCCCTCTGAGCAGTTCGGGAATCAATACTGCATCGTCGGCAAAGAGAGTATCGTCGGCAAGCCCCATTTTAGTATGCTTTGCCTTTATCTCGGCTATCGAAATGTTTGTTACCTCGCTGCCTGTGCCGCAAGTAGTGGGCAATATCACAAGTTCTTTGTCTTTGATAAGCGGTATACGACGCTCGAAAGCGTCGGTTACGTTATCGAGATTCTTTAGAACGAATAGTTTGGATATGTCTATTACCGTGCCGCCTCCTATGGCAACGATACGTCTGAAATCGACCTTCTTGATGTCTGCCAGAATAGAGTTCATCATCTCGTCCGACGGTTCGCCGAGTCCGTACTTCTCTTGCATTACAAAGTGGCACTTCAGTCCGAGAGACTTCATAAACGGCTCGTACAAAAACTCATTGGTGATGACCAAGTCTTTATTGCCGAGCTCGAACTCTTTGGCAAAGTCGGCAAAGTACTCGAACCTGTGCAACCTACTTTTTAGTTTTAATAACTGCATAACAATTTAATATTATAATCTGTATTTAAATAAATTATCTCTCTTCATCGGGCGAATCTTTTGTTAAACTCTTCGGTAAGCTCTGCCCTGAAATCGGGATGTGCAATAGATATAAGACTCTTGGCTCTCTCTTTCAGTGTCTTGGCTTTCAAGTGAGCGATGCCGTATTCCGTTACCACATAGTCGACATCGTTGCGTGAGGTAGTAACAGCTGCACCATGAGCCAAAAATGGCACAATACGCGACACCGTACCTTTGGCAGCCGTCGAAGGCATAGCCATTATAGACTTGCCGCCTTGCGAGAGCATAGCCCCTCGTACATAATCGACTTGTCCACCGGCACCGCTGAATTGCCTGCTGCCGATACACTCGGATACGACCTGTCCCATCAAATCGACCTCTATACACGAATTGATACTCACCATATCGGTATTTTGCATAATAACGTACGGATTGTTTACGTAATCCACAGGATACAATTCTACCGTATTATTATTGTTTACGAAGTCGTACAGGCTTTTGCTGCCCATCAGGAACGTGGCTATATGTTTGCGGGGATGTAAAGTCTTCTTACTTCCATTGATAACACCCTTTTCTACCAAATCTATTACTCCGTCGGTAAACATTTCAGTATGGATACCGAGGTCTTTCTTGTCGGTAAGGCTCATAAGTACCGCATCGGGAATGGCTCCTATACCGAGTTGCAGAGTAGAACCATTCTCTATCAGTTCGGCACAGTATCCTCCTATTGCCTTCTCTACACTTCCTATATTCGAGGGGAGTATTTCGGGTAGAGGGTTAGCACACGATACAACGTAGTCTATTTGCGAAATGTGGATAAAGTTGTCTCCGCCGACACAAGGCATATTCTCGTTCATTTCGGCTATCACCACACGCGCTTCTTCGGCGGCGGGTTTTGTGTAGTCGCACGATACACCGAAACTGCAATTGCCCATAACATCGGGTGGTGTAATCTGTATGACGGCTACGTCTACAGGCAGCTGTTTTCTGCGAAACATATAAGGTATTTCGAAGAAGAAACAGGGCATAAAATCGGCTCGCCCCTGTTCTATCGCTTTGCGGGAATTGGCTCCCACAAAATTGGTTATATGCCTGAAATGTTTTTCGAACCCTTCGGATAAATATTCGCCATCGCCCAGACAAAGCATATGATATATATGTACATCTCTGAACCTCTCTTTGTTACGAATAAGAGCCTGCGGTATCTCCTGCGGTACGCCCGCAGCGTGCGAAAAGACCACACAATCACCGTTACCGATAGCTGCTACTGCTTCATCGGCAGTTACTATTTTTTCGCCAAAAGGTTTTTCTCTGTTTCTCATCTGTTCTCTTTTATTTTCTCAGAATATTACGGGCAATATCTATCAGTTCGTCGCTCACGGTATTCCACAATATTATTCGGTCTATCTTGTCGCCAAGTTCTTGTCGTAGCGTGCTTTCGACGATCTCTTCCATTGTGTTTTGCATCGAAGGGCACGAACTGCACGCTCCCAACAACCGAACCCTTACGTTTTTGTCTTCGACCGCTACTACCTCTATATCGCCTCCGTGCGAGCGCAATATGGGGCGGACGGTCTCGGCAACAATATGATTTACCTTATCTCTGAGTATCATTTATTTATCTTTACTCTCGTCTAATTTGGCAATACGTTTTGCCATCTCTTTTTTTGCTTCGATATTTCCCTGACGCGATATCATCACACGCTGTGCCTGCGGCGAACCCGCTCCGTGCATCGATTCTGTACGGTAACCCACTGCAGCAGTACCGAGAGTGATATTTTCTATCAACCTGAGTACACGCATACGGTTTTCGGTATCTTTGCCTGTGGCTCCTTTCAGATATTTGCGCACATAATGTCCGATACGTTCATCTCGCAAGTCCTGCTCGGCTGGCATTGTTACCATCAAACCTCCGGCTATATCCTCGGCAAGACGTGATATCTCGTACGGCAGACGCGTTACATTCTGTTTATTTACATTTGCCAACAGCAAGTCGACCATATAGTTACCTGCGGGCATACGGTGTCCGAGAGCAGAGCACGCTACTGCACAACACCACAAAGTCTCGTTTAGATGCACCATCTCTATCAGTTTGTCTTTGATATGGCTTGCCTTCGGCACACCATTGTAGTCGGCTGCCAGTGCCGCTGCTCCTATGAGAACGTCGCCCACACCCGTTTTGCAAGCATACGACTGACGGTGATAGCCTGCAAACCGCTCTACGAGCATGCCTGCAAATTCATATTCACCGCACATAAACACACGTTCGTTGGGAACAAACACATCGTCGAATATAACCAACGCCTCGTGCCCGCCGTATTCGGTGTTGCCTACATCTATGTCGGCACCTTTCTCCATCTTACGAGTATCGCACGATTGACGACCGTAAATCATAATCACCCCCTCGGCATCGCCGGGCACGGCAAACGATACGGCATAGTCTTTGTCTGCTTCTTTGAGAGCTATTGTAGGCATTATCAGATGTTCGTGCGAATTAACGGCTCCTGTTTGGTGAGCTTTTGCTCCCCGTACGACGATACCGTCGGGACGTACTTCGACAATACGCAGGTACAGGTCGGCATCTTCTTGCTGCGACGGCGAAAGCGAGCGGTCGCCTTTGGGATCGGTCATTGCCCCGTCTACCACAAGGTCTTTGTCTTGAACATATTTCATATACTCGATAAAACGCTTGTGATATTCGGTGCCGTGTGCGGCATCGATCTCGAATGTGGTGGAGTAGATGGCATTGAAGGCATCCAACCCTACACACCGTTGAAAGCACGATGCCGTCTTTTGCCCCATCAGACGCTGCATTCTGATTTTTTTCACCAAATCGTCGGCACTCTGATGCAGATGCGTAAACCTGTTGATGGTTTTGCCCGTAAGATTCGAGGTAGCTGTCATCAACTCTTTGTACTCCTCTTGTTGTGCAAGCTCGTAGGTCAGAGCTACCGAATTCATCGATGGACGTATCACAGGATGGTCTACCGGATTATCAATTTTCTCGCCCATAAAATAGACGTTCAGCTTCATATTGCGAAGACTCGCAATGTACTCTTCTCGTGTCATCATAGATATAAACTTTTATATAATTTTTTTATACATTTATCTATTACACAACTGCGTACTACACCCGTACTACATCATACACCCGCACTAAACAAAATGCTATGTATGCCTCAGGCGTAAACGCACTCATTTCGATATACACTTATTTTGTATATAATATTGAAAAAACTATTTTCCCGATTTGCTCAAAATTTCCCAAAGCAAATAGAGTTGTCGATGGCAGGTCTTCTGACTTGTTCCGATTTTGCTTGTCTTCTCTTTTCCTGTCCGGAAAAAATGACTTATGCTGTGCAAAATCTAAGTTACAGGAACTTACAGCTGGGGACTCAGTTCCGGATTTGCACCGGATTCCCTTTTCAATTCTACCCCAAGCCAATGAGGTATTTTTGAATCACCATTCGGATGCAAAGGTAGTAATTATTTTTCGAATAACGGACAAAAAAATCGTGTTTTTTTTGAAAAATTTTCTCAATCCATAATAGTACACTGTCTGTCTACAACTTGGCAGTAAAAGAGATGTTTTTATTACATTATACGATGTTATTGATAATATGGCGAAAGGATGAATGATATATATGCATATACACACATACGATATTTCAAACACTTCTCCGCCGCTACAAAGCTACCCAGCAACAAATATTTTTACTATTTTTGCATCTACAACCACAAAAGCCATATCTATATGCACGTATATACCAAAGAAGAAGAAGACAAGATGGTGCTCGAGGCGTTCGACGACTTGCAAAAAGCCTACGGGGCGTCGAACCACAAACATAAATTCGAAATCGTAGCAAAGGCATTCGAGTTTGCTGCCAAAGCCCACGAAGGCGTCAAACGTCGTACGGGCGAACCGTATATATTGCACCCTCTGGCTGTGGCAAAGATATGCGTCGAAGAGATGGGGCTCGGGTCGACCTCGATATGTGCCGCCCTGATGCACGATGTGGTCGAAGATACCGACTTCACGGTCGAAGACATCGCCAATATGTTCGGCGAGACAATAGCAAACATTGTCGACGGACTTACGAAAATCTCGGGCGACATCTTCCACGAATCGGTTTCGAAGCAGGCAGAAAACTTCCAAAAGCTTATCCTTACCATCCCCTCCGATGTGCGGGTGATAATGATAAAGCTTGCCGACCGCCTCCACAATATGCGTACTCTCGACTCTATGCCGCCACTGAAACAACAGAAAATAACGGGCGAAACGATATTTATCTACGTGCCACTCGCCGAACGTCTCGGTTTTTTCAAAATAAAAACCGAACTCGAGAACCTCTGCCTCAAATATCAGCAACCCAAGCTATACCATGAACTCGAAGAGAAAATCACCAAGATTACGCCCAAACTCGAAGAGAAGATAGATAGTTTCCTTGTGCCAATACGCGAAAAACTCGACCAACGAGGAATAAAATACAACATCATAACACGCATCAAATCGCCATACTCGATATACCGCAAGCAAGAGAAGAAAGAGGTGAATTTCGACGAAATATACGACCTCTTGGCTGTGCGTATCATCGTCGAACCACAGGCAGACAAGAGCGAAGAGGAGCTTTGCTGGACGGTATTCGGTATCGTTACCTCACTATATCCCGAACATCCGTCGCGTACACGCAACTGGCTATCGACACCAAAAGCAAACGGTTATCAGGCGTTGCACGTTACCGTTATGCGTCGCGGCGATAAGGGCGAAATCGGCTCGTGGGTAGAGGTACAGATACGTACCGAACGAATGAACGAGATAGCCGAACGCGGTCTGGCAGCTCATTGGAAATACAAAAACGGTATCGAAGACAATTCGGAATTCGACGAATGGTTCCACTCCGTACGCGAACTGCTGGCTACCGAAAATATCGATACGGTAGAGTTTGTCGATAAGTTCAAGATGAATCTCGATACCAAAGAGATAGTGGTATTCACTCCAAAAGGCGATATCAAGAGACTGCCGCAAGAGTCTACGGTTCTCGACTTTGCCTACGCCCTACACACCGATATCGGCAACCACTGTATAGGCGGTAAAATCGATAGTCGCCTTGTGCCAATATCGCAACGACTCAAAAGTGGCAACCAAGTAGAGATACTCACCTCCAAGACACAGCAGCCCGAGGCGGCATGGCTCGACTTTGCCAAGACACAAAACGCGATATCGAAGATACGCTCATTTCTACGTCCCGAAGTTACCGAGCTGCAAAAGGAGGGTGCCGAGAAGGTAAACCGTCTGCTCGTGTTTTTCGGGCAGAAACTCGTAGACGACAATATCGATAAGGTAAAAACATTTTTCAACTACGACAAACGCAACGACTTTTTCGTCGACGTTGCGCGCCAAAAGGTCGACCTGACGCAAGTATCGAAGAGCCTTTTCCAAAGTCCTGCCTCAAGCATATTCTCTTTTTTCACCAAAAACTTCAATATAATGGGGGGTAAAAAGGTGCCTAAACTCAACATCAATCCCAAAGAGGTCTATTATATCACCAAAGACGATATGGCGTTCGACCTCGTAAGGCTCGCTCCCTGCTGCAAACCCATAAAGGGCGACGAGATAGTCGGTTTCCTCGAAGATAATCACCACGTAGTTATACACAAACTCGACTGCGACGAGGCTCAACGTATCAAAGCCACTCACGGGAATCGAATAGTACTCGTCGATTGGCAGAAAGATATGGACAATTCGTACCTCATCAACCTCTCGATAGAGGGTATCGACCGACAAGGACTGCTTCGACAGATAGTGAACGTAATATCCGAAAAGGTACAGATAAATATTAAAAACATCAATTTCAGCACTATCGATGGAGCATTCTACGGCAATATCACACTTTTCGCTCACAGCAACGACGAGATAGAATTGCTGACAAAAAAACTATTGAAAATCAAAGCTGTCAAAAGTGTCAAGCGAGTAAACTAAAATCGCTAAGGAGTAATCCGGAAATTGCTAAATAGTTTCCGGTGAATTGATAAGGAGTAATCTGAAAGTTGCTCGCAAGGTATCCATAAATAAGTATGAGGCTATCCGAAAATAGCCCCATATCCTTTTTATATTATTTATCTTCTCATCATAGTGATTACCAATAAGTACATGCTCTTTCTGCAGTGAGTCTCATTGGTATCTGATGGTTCGTCCGGGACGTATCACTGTGGTACGGCTTATGTGGTTCAGCTTGCAGAGTTTTGTTACGGTAATACCATAACGTCGTGCTATCTGCGATAGAGTCTCGCCGCTGCGTACGCGGTGATATGAGCGCTGCTTCAACCTTTCGATATCGGTTTTGTGTTTGAATGTCTCGTTTTTTGTGATACAATAATTCGAAGCGAGACAAGTTTCAGACGAATAGTCTATTATTTTCTTCGTATTGAACGGATTACCCAAAAATCGAAACTCGAAATGCAGATGAGGACCTGTCGAACGCCCTGTGTTACCGCCAAGCCCGATAAGCTCTCCTGCCTTGACCTTCTGGTTTTCTACTGCTATCGTCTGCGAAAGGTGGGCGTAGAGCGACTCCAGACCGTTGTTGTGGCGGACGACGATATAATTACCATAGCCGTGTGCGTCGTAAGAAACGATACGCACGGTGCCGTCAAAGACCGACACTATCGAGTCACCTACCTTGAGTCCTATATCCGTGCCGTAATGGTAACGGCGACGGCGTGCCCCGAAGTCAGAGGTGATCTGATTATTGCTCTGGCGTCTGATAGGAAAGATGAAGCCACGACAATCGACCCAAGTGCTATCGGGTAGGTCGTCGATTCTTATCTTATACGGATTGATAAACTCCGACGTCCAAGACAGCCCGTAGAGGTCTTCTGCCGGCACCTCAAAATCTTCGTCAATGTCTTCTCCGAACTCGTCTTGCGACTCCTCAACAAATCCATTGTTTTTAAGCGGTGGCAACTGTCCGTAAAACGCCTTATAACTCTCGTGGCCTACGAGGTCGTCCGAGGCTGTAAGGATATCGTTATGTGCATTAGAGGTTTTCTTTTGTTTGTGGGTGTTGGTCTGCGCTATTGCCGACAGGCTCGATATGAGCAGTACTATGGCAACGATAATTTTCGATAATCTCATAATGTTCTTTTCTTGAATAATAAAGTTTTTAATTAGTCCCTTTCGGAGAAAACGGCATCATTCACCTGTCAAGAAGCTGGAAATCAGCCTTTTATCCAATATATTTTCTCCCAATATAATAAAATGAGAATGCAAACTTAGAAAAAATATTTTTAATATCCAAATTTTTCGACTCTTACGCCAAGCGGTCGAGTAGCAAACTTTGTAAAAAATATTAGCTCCTGCGTCGTATTGCAGCCACTATAAGCCATACTCCTGCCACTACGAAAGGAATACTAAGCATCTGCCCCATATTTATGGGTAGTAATGGCGTATAACACTCTTGATTCTCTTTGATAAACTCTATAAAGAAGCGAAATACAGCTACTCCCGTGCAAGCGATTCCCATCGATAGTCCACGAAGACGATGCTTATTGCCGTAGGCTCGGTATACAAACCACAGCAGTACGAAGAGAGCAAAGTACCACAACGCCTCGTATAGTGCCACCGGATAACGCGGTATATTGTCGGCATATTTAAATACGAAAGCCATCTGCGAAGCTGTCGGTATGCCCAGTATCTCGGAGTTCATCATATTGCCGAGGCGGACAAAACCGCCCGTAAGCGGAGTAGCTACCGCAAATATATCGCACACTTCGAGATAATTGAGTCCGTTGCGACGAGCGAATATAGCCAGAGCCACCATAAGCCCCACTACCCCACCGTGAGAGGCAAGTCCCCGAAATCCGCCAAACACCATCTTACCACCCTCTTCTTCGATAGGCAAAAATATCTCCGCCAAGTGCGAAGCATAATACATAGGGTCGTAAAAAAGACAATGAAAAAGCCTCGCTCCTATCAATATACCTACAAAGGCATAAATCAGATAGCTCTGACTCGCCGTATATCGACGCATAAGATGTATTACAGCCATACCGCCGACCAGAAGCCCCAATGCGAAGAATATGCCATACAAATGTATCGGCATTCCCGCAACATAGAGGTCGGGTGCAACGTCCCACACGATGTATTGCAAGCAGCCGGTCATCTATGAAAAACGTCTGTGCTCGTATTCGGAGATAGCACTCTTCCACTCTTCCGAAATCGGTTTCGACTCGTGAGTTGCTTGATCGAATCCGACCATTACAGTCTTACAAATACACTTTACGGTATCGGTCGGTACCTCTACGATACGCTGCACAAGCGTGAAACTCTTGTTGCCGATAGACGACACCGCAGTCTGCACCTCTATATTGTCCGACAAAAATACGGGCGACAGAAAGTCTACTTCGGCGTGTACTACCACCACATCGATATCTTTCGTATCGATATGCCTACCGCGTACCGTCTTGAAATATTCGGTCTTACCGAGGTCGTAAAAAGAGAAATACACCGAGTTGTTGATATGCCCCAAAGCATCGGCATCGTTGAACCTCAGCTGTACGGGCACTTTGTGATTGAAAACAATATCTTTCATCGTAGGGCAGAAGACTATTTATTGTTATAAACAAACACTTCTTCTATCGCCTTACCCACCGTAGCACTCGGCATCTGTATCTTCAACAGAGCAGCTATAGTAGGAGCAATATCGGTCATATATACCTCTCTGACTGTCTGCCCGCTTGGGATACCCTTTCCGAAAAATATAAGCGGTATATGCGAATCGTACGGGTTCCATAGTCCGTGTGTAGTGCCTTTGGGTGCCGATTGTGCACAATAATGCGGCTTCAATATGAGTTGTATCTCGCCCGAATGTTGTGGATTGTAGCCGTTTATGATACGCTCTTTGATCGGTGCAGGGATAGAGGCTTGGCTCACCTTCCGATTCTCTACTACATACATTACTGCATCTATGTTTTCGAAGAAATCGATACAAGCCTTTATTATCTCTTCCTTTTTGCTTTCGTTGCGTATCGACGGGTAGTTGAAGTTTACCTGATAGTTGTCGAGCGATAGCACTATATCTTTTTTGCCAAACGATTTACTTAGGTATTTATTGAGGCTATCGCACATTATATATTTATTCCACGAAGCAGCTTCTACCTTATTGTCGGACAAAAATTGTACGTTGTGTGCCCCTCCGTGGTCGGCTGTAATGAAGACGATATATTGGTCTTTGCCTACTTTGCCGTCGAGGTATTCGAGCAACGATGCTATATCGCGGTCGAGCCTGAGATATGTGTCTTCCGTCTTTATCGAATTGGGAGCATATCGGTGGCCGACATAGTCGGTAGCCGAAAAACTCACTGTCAGAAAGTCGGTAACATCGTCTACTCCAAGCTTATAATGCCTTATAGCCTGCTTAGCGAAGTCGGCGGTGATAGTGTTGCCCCAAGGCGAGTCTTTGAGCAGTCCGTAGTTGTGTTTTCCGCTGTCGAATAGCTTACGGAAATCGATAGGGAACTGTATCGTAGACTTATCGCCGAGATATTCCCATTCGTAACGCACGTCGGATACGCTTTGTGTGTATGTATTGATCGGATATAACGTCGTCCAAGGCTTATCTATGTACTTTCGTACGTTGTCGGAAGAGTTGTACTTCTCCACCCACTTAGGTAGCGAATCCATGTACCACGACGAGCTAATCCAATTGCCTGTATTCTCATCGAGCCAAAAAGCAGCATTTGCCATACGTCCGGCGGGAAATATCGCACCTCGATCTTTGAGCGATACGCCTACTACTTTAGCTCGAAAATTGGTAGCCAGCCTCAGCTCGTCGCCGATAGTAGTAGCTCTTAGATTTACTGGTGACGACTGCCCCGCCTTCAAACTGTCGGTACCGACGGCGTGCACGTTTTCGTCGTAAGTAGCCCCTACCGACTTGCCGTTTTTCTGCACTATGAAGTCGTTGCCTACTATGCTGTGTATGCTCGGCACCGAACCCGTGAATATCGAAGCATGACCCGCTGCGGTAACGGTCGGGATATAGTTTATCATCGTATTCTGGCAGTTGAATCCTTCGTTCATAAGCCGACGAAAACCTCGCTCCGAATAACGGTCGTAATAGCGATACAGATAGTCCCACCTCATCTGGTCTACCACTATGCCCACTACGAGTTTGGGGCGTTCCTGCGCATAAATCGAAGAGTAACACGATATGATTGCGACACACAATATCGCTTTTAGTATCTTATATTTGTTCATTATTAAATAGAGTGAATTATATAGTTTATAAAATAAATAATCGGCTCTTACAAAATAGTCTCCAAGCATATATAACTATATTTGTAGTCCCCGATTTAGAGCCTTTTGGGGGACTCGAACCCCCGACCTACGCATTACGAATGCGTTGCTCTACCAACTGAGCTAAAAAGGCAACAATTTATAGAAGTCTATAGACGATATTACTTCCCAAAAGTTTAATCTCGTATCAAAAACGTATTCTTGGTTGGTCGGTTTTACCCTGTTCGTCGGCATGCTCGTCTTCTTTCGGATTTATCTCGAGCAGCTCTACCTCAAATATCAGAGTCGAATTGGGTTCTATGGCTCCGCCACCTGCACCCTGCTCACCATAAGCGAGTTCCGAAGGGATGTAAAACACAAACTTCGACCCTACGGGCATCAGCTGTATACCTTCTACCCAACCTTTTATTACATTATTCAAAGGGAATACGATAGGCTCACCGCGTTGATACGAACTATCGAATACTTTTCCGTCGATAGTCTTACCCTCATATTGCACTTTCACTTTGTCATCGGCAGTAGGTTTAGCTCCGTTCCCCATACGAATCACCTTGTATTGCAAGCCCGACGGAGTTACCACTATTCCCTCTTTTTTAGCATTTTCAGTGAGAAAATCTTTCTGTACCTTAGCTTTCTCCTTATTGTTATCTTTCACAAGGCTGTCGAGCATAGCGAACGCATCTCTCAGCTGTGTCTCGTTGAACTGACTCTTATCTTCGGAAGCCTCTTTGAGTCCCTTTATCACCCACTTCCAATCGAGTTTTATACCATACTGCTCGGCATTCTGTTTGAGTCCGCTAAGCATATTTACACCTAGTGCGTACGAAGTAATTTCGGTTACCGTCTTCGGGGCTACTACGGCAGCAGTCGACGTTTTTTTCGATTTCTGTGCATACGTCGCCGTTACACAAAGGATGGCAATAGTAATTAGTGCTAATCTTTTCATCTCGTGTTATTTATTATGTGATTGATTTATTAAAATATCTTTATAGGTATTCAACAGTTTATGTGCTGCTACGAAAGGTGTTATTTTATTTTGCAAAAGTTCCTTCTCTACTTCGAGCAACAATACCTCTATCTGCTTGTTGTTGTAGAAATTATTTTTCAGATACTGCTCTATAGTCTCGTACATCCAATACTTAGACTGCGTCGAACGTTTTGTGGTGAAATATCCGTTTTTCTTGGTGAAATCGACATAATCTTCTACCATCTGCCACAGTTTGTCGAGTCCGATATGCTCGTAAGCCGAGCAGGTCTGTACTCGTGGCGACCACCCCGAAGGTGGCATTGGAAATAGATGCAAAGCATTGGTAAAATGGCTTTTGGCAATATTAGCCTTATCGATATTGCTACCATCGGCTTTGTTTATAACAATGCCGTCTGCCATCTCCATTATACCTCGCTTTATACCTTGCAGTTCGTCGCCCGTACCGGCGAGTTGTATCAGTAGAAAAAAATCTACCATAGAGTGAACCGCTGTCTCCGACTGCCCCACCCCTACGGTTTCGACAAATATCACGTCAAAGCCTGCCGCTTCGCACAGTATGATGGTTTCCCGTGTTTTACGAGCTACTCCGCCCAGCGAACCGGCCGAAGGCGAAGGGCGAATAAACGCATTACGATGCGTAGATAGCTGCTCCATACGTGTCTTATCGCCAAGTATCGACCCCTTGCTTATAGAGCTGCTCGGGTCGATAGCAAGCACAGCCAACCGACTGCCTTTCTGTACGATATCCATTCCCAAAGCATCTATAAGAGTACTCTTACCTGCGCCGGGCACTCCGGTGATACCCAATCGTATCGAATTGCCCGAATAAGGCAAACACTTCTCTATCACCTGCTGAGCCATCTCGTAATGAGCCTCTATCGAACTTTCTATCAACGTAACTGCTTGGGAAAGAATGGTTATATTACCGTCGAGGATACCTTTCACATAATCGTCTACCGAATAATTAGGACGTTTTTTGACCTTATGAAAGTATGGACTACGCACCGAAGGAGGTACTTGCAGTGCCTTCTGTATCTTCAAACCCTGATAATCGGGACTCTCCTCGGGATGATGTTGATAAACGTCCATATCTTTTGTCATAGTGATTAGTTATTCAAATTTAGTTTTAAATGCCAAAGCAAACATTCTCATCCGCTTTACCATAGCTACCAACCCGTTCGAACGTGTCGGCGACAGATGTTCGGTAAGCCCTATTTTATCGATAAAAAACAATTCGCTTCCCAATATCTCGTCGGGGGTACGCCCCGAAAGCACTCTGATAAGCAGAGCCACTATTCCTTTTACTATTATAGCATCGCTTTTTGCTTTGAAATACACTTTACCATCTATATATGAGGCTATTATCCATACTTTACTCTGACAGCCCTCTATCAGATTCATATCGGTCTCTTCTTCAGGCGGAAAGTCAGACAACGAATTGCCTAGGTCTACTATATACTGGTATCGGTCGAGCCAATCGTCGTATATCGAAAACTCCTCTATTATTTCTTGCTGTACTTCGTTGATAGACATTGTATTTTTCTGTTTAATAATTTTTTCTCAATGGGCAGCGCCATAAGTATTACCTACAAAATAGTTTTCTTAAGTTTCTCATTTTTAGATATTTTCTTCAAATATCTTCTCACACATATACCTCTTTTACCCACTTTATATTTCGATGCTATCATCTCATTATCGTTATTCATTGCAGCATAACAAAAGTATCCTTCGGCATTTTTTACTATTACATACCCCTCTATCGATGTGAAATAGTGTTGCCTCTCGTCGCCAAAAAGCCGAATAGTGATGGTATCTCCATTCGGCTGTACCACTTTTATCGGATATGGCGTAGCCGGTACACGACTTGGCGACTGACCCAACATATAGGTGCTTAGTCCGAAGCCGCAAAACAGTATTAACATTAATATCTTTTTCATACAATCACGTATTTATCAATCAAATAACGTAGGACTATAGTTATAAAGTTGTTGTAACACCGATTTTATTACAGTCTCTCTAAAAAACTTACTTTTACTGGCTATATTGTTTTTCGCACAAAAACTCTCAATGAATCTATTTTCTTCATCGTTCAAAGACACTACTACTCTGTGACAACGAGGACATTTGCGATTCTTAGTCGTAATTTTACTCATCTATACACTGCATAAATCGGAGTGCAAATTTACAAAAAATAGTGTATTTACAATACACATACTCAAATTTACAGTTGTCGCACAACTTTTTTAGCAACCAACGACTTATCACACTACAATTGCCCTGCCTCTACCAGCACAATAACACGCTCTATTACAGCGTCTTCTTCTTTTGTACCATATTTTGTTTTTAGGTCTGCTCCAAGCACCAAGGCAAATACCTGCCAAAATCCTGCACTAAACGACCCACGATATGCCTTGATAAGCTCGTAAGAAGTGTTGTTGGTCTCTCTATCGAGCAGACGTATAATCAGTTTGCCTTGATTCAGAGTAAGGTCTTTAAACTTAGTTTCGTTCTCTTTGTATATGCGTTTTTCGAAATTCTTCATATATGCATCGCGACTTGCTTTGTCGGGCATCGACATCAGGGCTTCATTGGTCTTTTCCATCACCTTACGGATGTGGCGTACATAAGGCAATACTACCTTTACATCGCGTACTGTACGCCAATAAAACTGCTCCTCTTTCTTATTCTTGAATTTCAGAGGCGGATAGCAATAGTATGTCGGTAAAACGAAGAAAGGTATCGTATCGTTTCCTACTATAATAGCCTGAACTACAGACAAGGTCGACTCTCCGTAAGTCGACTGACCGTAGACCGAAAAGCTACTCACGGCAAACTCCATAATTACGACTAATATCTTAAGAATCTTCATATTACTAAATACACAATTGTATTTTCCCCTCTAAAAATGTATTAGATTTCACTACATATCGATAGTTTAATACAAATCAGACAAATACCACACACACATTTAATCGCTCTGTGTGGATCTCTTATAGAAATCTACTAATTTCACAGCCTCTACTGCCTCTTTTACATCGTGAACTCTCAGAATATTAGCTCCATTTAATAGGGCTAATGTATTCAGTACCGTCGTACCGTTGAGAGCTTCTTGGGGAGTCGTACCCAGTACTTTGTTTATCATCGACTTACGAGATATGCCCGTAAGTATCGGCAGTTCGAAACATTCGAATACTTTTTGAGCGGCAAGAAGAGTATAATTTTGTTCGAGAGTCTTGGCAAATCCAAACCCTAAGTCGATGATAATATCAGACTTAAAGCCAGCCGAACGTAAAAGAGAAATTTTCTGAGCGAAATACTTCAAAATATCACTTACAATATCGTCATAATCAGTCATATTCATCATTGTCGACGGTGTACCTCTCGTGTGCATAAGTATATATGGTACTCCAAGGCGAGCCACAGTATCGAACATCTTTTCGTCGATACTTCCGCCCGAAATATCGTTTATTACGTCTATACCATACGTTTTCACCGACTTATATGCTACTTCGGCTCTAAACGTATCTACCGATATGGGAATATCGGGATAGTTTTTGCATATCGTATTGAGTGCTAAGTCGATACGCTGCCATTCGTCGTCTTCGCTTATGTGAGCGGCTCCGGGACGCGTCGAATAACCTCCGATATCTATAATATCAGCACCTTCGGATATTGCTCTTCCGACATTCGATACGATATCGGCTTCCGACAATGCTCGGCTTCCTTCGAAAAAAGAGTCGGGTGTAATGTTTACAATTGCCATTATCAGAGGCTTTTCCAGACTTACAACTTGTTTTTTCAATATTATGGTTTTGACTATTTCCATTATCGAGAGTATTATTACTATTTTGCGGCAAAATTAATAAATAATACTTGCCATACACACAACACCACACAAGCCGCCGATTCGATACTCCAACAAATTATTCCGACATTATTTCATCACTGACTATAAACACCTTACACAAATAGGATTACACTCTAACAAAAAAAACTCGATTTATTTTTGTTTTTTTAAGACAGCGATTATATAGAAAAATAGTAAATTTGCCAGATAGTATTTATTTAATAGTTACACTTAATATTAATATGGGGAAAATTATTGCATTAGCAAACCAGAAAGGTGGTGTAGGTAAGACTACTACAAGTATCAATCTTGCAGCCTCATTAGCCTCATTGGGTAAAAAGGTATTGGTTGTAGACGCCGACCCTCAAGCAAATACATCGTCGGGATTGGGTATAGATGTAGCAAATATCAAAACAACTATATATGAATGCCTTGCCGACGATATTGATCCCAAAACGGCAATACTGAAAACCGATTTCAAAGACTTAGACCTTATACCGTCGCATATCAACTTAGTTGGTGCAGAGATAGAGATGATAGAGATAGAAGACCGCGAAAAAAGGCTCAAAAACGTATTGAATATCATAAAACCCGACTATGACTATATCCTTATCGACTGTGCCCCGTCGCTCGGACTGATAGTGGTCAACTGTCTGACGGCTGCCGATAGTGTAATTATCCCCGTACAATGTGAGTATTTTGCCCTCGAGGGAATCGGTAAACTACTCAATACTATTAAGATAATAAAAAACAAACTGAATCCTGACCTTAATATCGAAGGCTTTCTGCTCACTATGTACGATTCTCGTTTGCGGTACGCCAATCAGGTTGCAAATGAGGTAAGAAGCCATTTTGCCGATTTGGTATTCGATACGATGATTACAAGGAATGTAAAGCTATCTGAATCGACATCGTACGGACAGCCTGTGATGGTCTACGATAAAGAGTCGAAAGGCTCTACCGACTATATCAGATTAGCTAATGAACTAATAGATAAGAATAACAACAAAAGTCAATAAACTACGTATAATGAAAAAACAAGCATTAGGAAGAGGTCTCAATGCTCTGATAAATACCGAAGAGGTAAAGACAGAAGGAAGTACCAATATCAATGAAATTGATATTGAACTGATTGAGGCTAATCCCAATCAACCAAGAACAGACTTCGACGAAGATGAATTGGCTGAACTATCGGACTCTATAAAAGAGGTCGGAATCATTACGCCCATAACGCTGAGAAAGATAGACGAATCTCATTATCAGATTATCGCGGGCGAGCGACGTTATAGAGCTGCGAAAATGGCAGGACTCAAGAAAATGCCAGCATACATACGTACCGCCAACGATGAACAGACACAAGTAATGGCTCTGATAGAAAATATCCAAAGAGCAGACTTAAATGCCATGGATATAGCTCTTGGTTATCAGAAGGCTATGACCGACTTCGAGCTCACTCAAGAAAAGTTGAGTAATAAAATCGGTAAAAATCGTGCTACTATCGCCAATTTTCTCAGACTACTCAAGCTACCGGCAGAGATACAGTTAGGTCTCAGAGACAGAAAAATAGATATGGGGCACGCTAAGGCTATCTTAGGACTCAGCGATAATACTGCTGCACAAATAAAGGTATATCACGAAGTCATCAACAACAATCTTACTGTAAGAGATACCGAAGCATTGGTAAAAAAGATATCGCTTAAAGGCGATACCGCTGCTATCGGCAATAACAAGCCTCCTCGTTTTGTGTCAGAAGAGTACACCAAGCTCAAAGACGAGCTCACACAACTCTTTAACACAAGAGTAAGCCTACAATACAACGAGCAAGGTAAAGGAAAAATATCGTTGTCGTTCGATTCGGACGACGATCTGATGAGAATAATGTCGATTTTAGATAAACTTAAAATAGATTGAAGTACAAAATAAGAGTGTTGTTGTTTGTAGCTGTGGCATGCATTGTATCGAGCGATGTGGACGGAATAAATATTTTTTTGTATTCCGTAGATACCGCAGATACAAATATCGACAAAGTATTTGCGTATCGAAACGATTCTATTACAATAGTTACCGCCGATACAGTAAAGCAGAGCGACAACATACGCTTAATAAATACCTATAATATAGGCGATAGCATCACTATTGGTATCAAATCGAAGAAAAAACTATTTGTCCCTTCGCCCGACAAGGCAATGTGGTATGGGCTTATTTTCCCCGGACTGGGGCAAATATACAATCGTAAATATTGGAAACTACCTATCGTATACGGTGGATTTGTCGGTTTAGCATACGGTATCAGTTGGCACGATAAATACTATCGGCAGTATCGGCAATACTATAGGGATATTACCGATAGCAATCCAAATACAAAAAGTTACGAAGAGCTATACAATAAATACGGCTCAAGTGCCGTTACAGAATCGCAAATCAAAGACTATATGGACAATTTACGACGTTATCGCGATTTATACATAATAGGTGTGGTAGCTTTTTATGCGATAACGGTACTCGACGCTTTTGTAGATGCCTCTTTGGCTAACTTCGACATTTCGCCCGACTTATCTATGAGGGTATCTGCTACAATGTTACCAAATTATGATAAATCGGTAAGTCCGGCTATGAAAGTAAATATTAGTTTCTAAAAGTTTCGTTTATTGTTAAATCTAAAAGTATTCTGAATTAAATGCGTTAAGTTATTATGGCAAGGAAAAGTATTGTATTGTTATTGTTTATAAGTGCCGTCGTATGTGGTAATACGTATGCCAACAACGACAAAAAAAACATTTGGGCTAAGTATCAGCCGATAGCTATCGATACGGTAGTAATAGTACCTACTGATTACGAGAAGGCTATATTCGACTTTATGAACGAATGGTATATAAAAAAAACGGAGTCTTCAAAATGTAAAAGAGATAGCTTAAAGCCAGTATTTTACGACGATAAAACATATATAGATCGTTTGCAAAAACTACCGTATCGTATCGAAATGCCATACAACAACGTAGTACGATTATTTATAAATAAATATGCCGAACGTATAAGGCAAGTAGAGTATATGACCGGACTCGGAGAACGATACTATTTTTCTATATTCGAACACGCTTTGGCTAAGTACGACTTACCCTTGGAACTCAGATTCTTACCTATTATAGAATCGGCTCTTAATCCCAAAGCAATTTCGAGTGCCGGAGCAGGTGGATTGTGGCAATTTATGATCGGAACAGGCAAAATGTATGACTTGGAAATCAACTCTTTGGTCGACGACAGATTCGATCCCAGAAAGTCGTCGGACGCTGCGGCTCGCTATCTGAGAGATCTTTATACAATATACAACGATTGGCATTTGGTAATAGCCGCCTACAACTGCGGACCGGGAAATGTGGCACGCGCCATCAGAAAATCGGGCGGTAAAACAGGGTATTGGGATATCTATCCGTATCTACCAAAAGAGACTCGTGGATATGTACCTATCTTTATTGCAGCAAATTACATTATGAATTATTACAATAAGCACAATGTATGTCCGGCGATACCTGCCTTCATACAGGCAACCGACACGGTGGTAATAAATAAACGTCTTCATCTGATGCAAGTAGCTAATATACTGAATATTCCAATAGAAGAATTACGGTTCTACAATCCTCAGTACAAACGAGATATAATTCCCGGCGACATAAAGCCTTATAGCATAGTATTGCCAATGAACAAGATTCAGGCTTTCTCAAATAATATAGATACCATATTTGCACACAACGCCTACAATCTGACAAAGAAACAAGTTATAGCCGAGCCCGCAACCGTTAAACACGATAGCATTCAGTCTCATAACAAAAACAAATCGAAATCTCGAAAAAATAAATCGTCGGCTACCACATCGTATAAAGTGCGAAAAGGTGAAAATCTTAGCACTATAGCTCATAAAAATAATACAACTGTAGCAAAAATCAAAAAAGCCAATGGCTTATCGTCCGATAACATCAGAGAAGGTCAACGACTCAAAATACCCAAATAAACAAATAACAATCAGTCAAATACACATATAGTTAACATCAACATAACATACGACCTTTTGTATGATAATCGTATATATTTGGCAATTAACTAAAAAAGACGTACCTTTGCAGACTATTTTTGATAAAATACGATAAGTAGTAATAACAGTTTAATTAATAATAATTTAAATACAAAACACAATGAATTTAAGTAACATCAAACCGGCAGCAGGTTCGGTAAAAACGAACAAAAGATTAGGTCGTGGTGTTGCATCAGGCAAGGGTGGAACATCTACCCGTGGGCACAAAGGTGCAAAGTCGCGTTCGGGTTATTCTCGTAAAATAGGTTTCGAAGGCGGTCAGATGCCATTGCAACGTCGTCTACCGAAATTCGGATTCAATCCTATCTCGAGAACAGAATACAAAGGTATCAATCTATTTGCTTTACAGGCTCTTGCAGATGAAAAGAAGCTTAATGCAGTTTCTGTACAGACCCTTATTGAAGCAGGTATGATAAACAAAAAACAAAAAGTTAAAATACTGGCAAAAGGAGAATTGACCGCCAAACTCAATGTAGAGGCTCATGCTTTCTCTAAAACTGCTCAGGAGGCTATCGAAAAAGCAGGTGGAACCGTTAAAATAGTAGAATAATGAAAATTATCGAAACCATTAAAAATATTTGGAAGATAGAAGATCTACGCACAAAGCTTGGTATAACTCTCTTGTTTATACTTATTTATCGCTTTGGGTCTTTTATTGTACTTCCGGGTATAGACCCATCGTATCTGGCATCGCTCAAACAACAGACCTCCGGAGGTCTGCTCTCGTTGCTCGATATGTTTTCGGGGGGAGCATTCTCCAATGCATCGATATTTGCCTTGGGTATAATGCCTTATATCTCTGCATCAATCGTGGTGCAGTTGCTCGGTATTGCCGTTCCTTACTTCCAAAAGATGCAAAAAGAGGGTGAAAGCGGACGCCGAAAAATCAATCAGATAACTCGTTATCTTACAGTAGCTATACTACTTTTCCAAGGTCCGTCTTATTTGGTGAACCTCAAAGTACAGATAGGGCAGGCTATGAGAGGGATTCCGGATGCTCTAAATAGCTTCTGGGGATTCACATTGCCGTCGATAATAATACTTTGTGCCGGTTCTATGTTTGTAATGTGGCTTGGCGAACGAATAACCGACAAAGGTATAGGCAACGGTATATCAATGCTTATTATGATTGGTATCATCGCACGCCTACCGCAAGCTATTACGCAAGAGTTTATCGTAAAACTCGGCGAAAACGGTGCCGGAGGTCCTATTATGTTCCTTATCGAACTTGTAGTATTTGTCGTGGTAATAGCCTTTGCAGTACTTCTGGTACAAGGCACACGTAAAATACCCGTACAACAAGCTAAAAGAGTGATAGGCAATAAACAATACGGAGGTGTTCGCCAGTATCTGCCTTTGAAAGTGAATGCCGCCGGAGTAATGCCCATCATCTTTGCACAAGCTATAATGATGGTGCCGGTTCTGTTCACTCTCGGCAATCAGAATCCCGGTGGTTTTATACGTGCGCTTATCAATGTAGAAGGATTTTGGCACAACTTTATATTGGCTCTGTTTATAATTGCATTCACGTATTTCTATACAGCTATCACATTCAATCACAACCAGATAGCCGACGAAATGAAACGTAATAACAGTTTTATCCCAGGTGTAAAACCCGGAAAACAGACATCGGAATATATCGACATGATAATGTCGCGAATAGTGTTACCGGGGTCTATATTCTTGGCTATCATTGCTATTATGCCTGCATTTGCAAGAATTTTCGGTATTACTACCGGTTTTTCGCAATTCTTCGGTGGCACATCGTTGTTGATTTTGGTAGGTGTGGTGCTCGATACACTTCAACAAATAGAGTCTCACCTACTTATGAGACACTACGACGGACTTCTCAAATCGGGTAGCCGCATCAAAGGACGTTCGGGGTCGATAGCAGCTTATTGAAAGTTACATTTTTAGTTTATTAATAAAAAAGAGAAACCTCTGTGTGATAGGATTTCTCTTTTTTATTTTCCTATGTTTTCGAACTTACTACCCTGAATGGCACCAAGTTCGGTCATTCGCTTTTCGAGTTTGTGTACAAATTCAAAGTTTTTTATATTCCAATTCGGAGCAACAAGCCACTCCGACGGCGACTGCGATATAAATCTATCGAGAGCTATATCGGGCGAAAGACGTTCTATAAAATCTATCAGTAAATCAATATATTCATCTAAAGTAAACAACCGATAACTATCGGGAGCAGCCATATATCGGCTACACAAAACAGTATCTTTTATTATCTGTAACTGATGGAGTTTAAGGACGTTTATAGGTAGCTGAGATATTTTCAGAGCATGCGCCATAATCTCGTCTCTATCCTCACCCGGCAGCCCCAGAATAAGATGAGCCCCCACATTAATATCTCGGCGAGCAGTCTCTTCGATAGCCCACACGGAATCTTCAAACGTATGACCGCGATTTATCTCTGCCAAGGTCCGATTGTTGGTACTCTCTACACCATACTCAATTAACACATAATAACTTTTAGAGAGTTCGGCGAAATAGTCGAGCAATGGCTCCGACACACAATCGGGACGTGTCCCTACGGCAATTCCTATTACGTCGCTATTCGATAGTGCCCTAAGGTATTTGTTTTTCAATATATTGATACTCTCATACTCATCGGTATGGCTCTTACCTGCTCCGATATAAGTATTCGTATAACTCTGGAAATAAGCTATATACTTTTGCGACTTATATTTACTGAAGAAACGTATCCCCTCCTCTATCTGCTCCTCGATAGATGTAGCCGTATTGCAGTACGACGGCGAAAAACTACGATTATTGCAATAGATACATCCGTCGATACCTTTGGAGCCGTCTCTATTGGGGCAAGTAAAACCCGCATTTACAGATATTTTCTGTACTCGGCAGCCAAACTGTTTGCTCAATATATCGGTGTATTTATTGTACATACGTGCACTATCGTAAAGTAGAGTACAAAAGTACTATTTTTCGGCAAAAACAATAAAGCGGAAGACCACAAGGTTAAACTAAGTTAAATATTTGTTTGCCTAAAAATTTTATGTATACATTTGTATATTATTAATTTTAATATAATTTAGTCCTACGAAAAAGTATTTATTGAACTGGATGCTAATAGTATTATTAGCCTGATGTAATTTTTACTCGAAAGAGGAAGCTATTATGCACAATGCACCTGCAAAGGCAAATGAGCATAATAATGTAGAAGGAAATGTTAATAGCGATCTGGCGGCTATTGTCGCAGAAAACTTTTTGGAAAGCCTGACCGAAGGTACCGACTTTAAGGTATCGGGTATAGACTCTATTGTGGATTATAAGGGGAGAACTGCATTGTTATGTATTTAATTTCTCTCCTAAAGGTTTTGTAATTATGTCGAACAACGTATGCAACGAACCCATTGTAGCATACTCCGACGAGGGTGGATTTGAAAAGATAAACAAAGAGACACCTGTGGCTCTATTACATTGGTTATCAAGCACTATACTTTTTAATGAGTATATAAGAGAGAATGAGGATGTTCCTACAGGAGTGATACAAAATAATATTGTCAATTGGCAAGATAATTCTCCTCATGTAAAAATAGAGATAATCCCCGATAGGATTCGTCACGATTATCTATGTAAAGATAATAATTGGAAAAAAGTTGACTCCAGCAAATACAAAATATAGAATGTCCTAACTTTCCCTATGACAGACAGTGTATTTATGATATTCACCCATAACTAATAACTTGATTTTATGAATACAAAAATTTTGAAAGTAACTATTGTAATTGTCTTGTGCTTCTTAACCTTATCTTGTAAAAAAAAGCAAAATTGTTTTGGAGTATATATGGATGAAACTTTCACTTTTTATGTCAGAGACAGTGCGGGCAACGATCTGCTCGACCCATCGAACCCCAACGGATATAATATCGATAGTATCAGGGTATATTATCTCCTTACAGATGGTACTTTATATAAAGGACAGACATATTATGAGTTCGAAAAAGGTGTTGCTCGGAACCCGGGAGATTATGAACTAATGCGTAGTAAGGATGGATATGTACTTGATTTTATATTGCGTACTCTACATTCAAAGAAGAGCGATCATGAACTACCTAAAATCTATATCGATTGGAACGATAGCGATAGAGATACCATAAAAGCTAAACTTATAACCCGTAGAGGCGATCCTAAAGATACGACAGATGCGGGCTATTGTATTTTTGCTGTATGGGACACGATATGGTACAACGGTAAATTAATAGCGCCGACTGGAAGAAAACCATGTTACAAGGCTTCGTACCACCTGTGATAATAAAAGAGGGAAATAAGTTATTTTTTTCACTTATAAATAACATATTAATAATATCAAGTAAAAAAAGTAATAATATGAAAACCAAGAATTTGTTTATTGGATTGGCTATAGCCACAATCGCTTTATCGTCTTGCAAACAACCTAATGAAGTCAAAGATAAACCTGAGACATTACGGGACGAGGCATTCAGCATATACGTTAGTGATATTAACGGAAACGATTTGCTCGACCCGTCGAATCCTAACGGATATAAAATAGACGATATAAAACTATACTACCGCCTTACAGACGGTACGCTATTGGAAGGAAAGAGAGAATATTGGCACCGAGATATGGGCGATTATGACATAATATACAACTATGATAGATATATGCTTGAATTTTTATTGCGCCCTATCAACTCGGAAAAATACGATATGAGCGATTCTGTCCTATATATCGACTGGAATAAAAACGATAGAGATACCATAAAGTCTATAATTTATAACGGATGGAAAGATCCTGTAAACCACTGTAATATGATAGTATGGGAAAAAGTATGGTATAATAGCGAATTGATTGCCGACGACTGGAGAGCAATTTGTTTAAGAGCCTCAAAACCATATCCTACTATAATAAAAGAGGGAAAAAGACGCTAAAATTTTTTGTTACAAAAAAATTAGAAGAAGCAGTTCGCCTCAGTGGTGGGCTGCTTCTCGTTTAAATAAGAGAAATTGTATCGTTTTTTTTATTTTTTTCTCACAGAAAACGTTTGATTATATATTTTTTTTATACCTTTGTCTGCAGAAGTATTTGTATAGAACGTATATGGTATTATGGTAAGTAGGATAAAAACATATTTTCAAAGATTTAAGTCGGCTGTATTGCCTACTTTCAATCTTCAGGTGCTTGCTCTGATTATGGCGGGTGCATTCTGCGGTCTGCTGGCATACCTCGTATATATATCGAAGGCATACAGCTATCTAAGCGACAATCCCGAAGTATGCATCAACTGCCACGTAATGGGTCCATACTACGCCACTTGGCAACACAGTTCGCACAAAAACGTAGCCACCTGCAACGACTGCCACGTACCACACACAAGTATTTTTGCCAAATATTACTTCAAGGCTACCGACGGACTCAGGCACTCCTACGTCTTCACTATGCGTAACGAACCGCAACGGATGCAGGCTATCCCCGAAAGTCAGGTGGTTATATACGAAAATTGCGTAAGGTGTCACTCGCAACTCAATCAGGAATTTGTAAAGACAGGTATGCTGAGTAAAGCAGATATAAGACACGGCACGGATAGAGCCTGCTGGGACTGTCATCGCAACGTACCACACGGCAAAACAAGCCTCTCGGGTACGCCCAATGCCATTGTCCCCTACCCCAAAACTCCCGTACCGACTTGGCTGCGTAAACAATTGAATAAAAATTAAATCTATTTATACTATGAGCGAACAACGTAAGAAATTGAAGACCTGGCAAGGTTGGGCTATATTCGGCGGGGCAATGGTATTTGTCTTCTGCCTCGGTCTTCTGGCGGCATCTATAACAAACCGCAGGGCAGAGATAACAACCATTTATGCCAACAAAAAGGATAAGATAGCAAAGGGAGAGGCAAAAAACCCGATGTATCAAGGCAATTACCCTCGTGAGTACGAGACGTGGACACAGACAGCCGATACAAGTTTCCGAAGCGAATTCAACGGTAGCCAAGCCGTCGATGTATTGGAGCAACGTCCCAATATGGTGATTTTCTGGGCAGGATACGCCTTTTCGCGAGACTATACCTCACCTCGAGGACATATGCACGCCATCGAAGATGTTACCCGCACACTGCGTACAGGTAACCCCGGCATAGACGGCGACGGCGATATACAACCGGCTACCTGCTGGACGTGTAAAAGCCCCGACGTACCGAGAATGATGCAGGCAATAGGAGTAGATAATTTCTACAAAAGCAAATGAAGCCAGATGGGCAGTGAGATAGTGAACCCTATCGGTTGTGCCGACTGCCACGATGCCGAGACAATGGATTTACACATATCGCGACCTGCTCTTGTAGAGGCATTTGCACGACGAGGAGTAGATATAACCAAGGCTACTCACCAAGAGATGCGTTCGCTGGTATGTGCACAGTGCCACGTAGAATACTACTTCAAAGGCGACGGCAAATATCTGACATTCCCTTGGGACAAGGGCTTTACTATGGAAGACGCAGAGCGTTATTACGACGAAGCCGATTATTACGACTATATACATGCTCTCAGCCGCACTCCGATACTCAAGGCGCAGCATCCCGACTTCGAAATAGCACAGCAGGGCATACACGCACAGAGAGGCGTATCGTGTGCCGACTGCCATATGCCATATAAGAGCGAGGGCGGAGTCAAATTCAGCGACCACCACATTACCAGCCCATTGGCTAACATAGACCGCACGTGCCAAACCTGCCATCGCGAAAGCGAAGAGGTGCTCCGACAAAACGTATACGACCGCCAACGCAAGGCAAACGAGATACGCAACAAGCTCGAAGACGAGTTGGCAAAAGCCCACATAGAGGCTAAGTTTGCTTGGGACAAAGGGGCGACAGAAGCAGAGATGAAGCCCGTACTGAAATATATTCGTCAGTCGCAATGGCGTTGGGACTACGGAGTGGCATCGCACGGAGCATCGTTCCACGCACCACAGGAGATAACACGTATCTTGGGCAATGGTCTGGAACGCGCTATGCAGGCTCGGCTCGAGATAGCACGAGTATTGGCTCGCCACGGTTACACGGCAGCAGTGCCTATGCCCGACATTTCGACCAAAGAGAAAGCACAGCGTTACATAGGGTTAGACCCTCAGAAACTCAACGACAAAAAGCAAAAGTTCCTGAAGACTGTCGTACCAAAATGGCTCGAAGAGGCTAAGGCTAAGGGCAAACTTGTTGCTATGAAATAAAGACGACATTGTTTGTAGAGGCAAATATATCACTGATATTTTAATATAATATGTGGAATGATACGTGGGGGTGGCGTCAAGCCTGTGCTATTGTCGCCGCTCTCGGTGTAGTGGGCATAGTACTGCAAATCGCTGTCGGACATATTCCGCAAGGTGCATTCGTCTTCCCGCAAAATATCATCTGGGGCAGTGCTTTTTTACTCGCCATAGTAGTGAACTACGTATTACTTGGCAGGTACAATAAACAAGTACAGTTCTTTTTTTCGGGTACGGCAGCGACACTCTCGTCCATCGGCGGACTATTGGCAGTGTTGCTAATAATGGGTTTTACCAAGCAGATACCTGCCGCAATGGGAGCAGGACTTATGCACCCGTTGCACAGAATAGGATTTAGTCATATACTGTCTACGTGGTATTTCCTTCTGATGTACCTGTATCTGCTCTATGTACTCGGGTTTGTAACTATCCACAGAATACGGCATTCGAGATTGATTTTGCGGGATATTGCTTTCGCAATGAATCACATAGGGTTATTTCTGGCTATGTTTTTCGGTTTGCTCTCGGCTGCCGATATGCAACGTTATCGTCTACAAGCATACACCGATAGCGAATACCCCGAATGGCAGGGAATAGACGAGGCAACGGGCAAACTTACCGAACTGCCTTTGGCAATAGAGTTGTTGCAGTTCGAGATGCAGGAGTATCCGCCCAAACTTATGATAATAAACAATACCTCGGGTAAACCCATTCCCATCGGCAGAGCCGAGTCGCTATCGCTCGATTCGGTACCGATTGAGGGCAATATAGCCGATTGGCAGGTGAAAGTTACAGAATATATGCCATATTCGGCAGCTATCGTCAGCAAAGATTCTGTCCTTTTCAGAGAGTTTCGCACACGCGGGGCAGTACATTCGGCAAAAGTAAGCGTAACGCAAAAAGGCAAACCTACGTTATACGGCTGGGTATCGGCAGGCAGTCATATATTCCCATACCGCAGCCTGAAGCTTACAGACAGTCTGTCTCTGGTGATGGCAGACCCCGAACCCAAACAATACAGCAGCCGAGTAGTACTCTTCACCTCCAACAGCGATATAGACACAGCTCTGATAAAGGTAAACAAACCACTGCATTACAAAAGTTGGTACATATATCAGCTCAACTACAACCGCGACGAAGGGCGTTGGAGTAAGATGTCCGAATTCGAACTTGTACACGACAATTGGCTGTGGGGAGTATATTTGGGCTTTTTTATGCTGTTCGTCGGAGCAATAATGTTGTTTGTAGGATACCGCGAGAGTTCCCTCGAGAATATTAACCCGCAAAAAGAAAAAGAAATATTATGATAGATATGCTCCCCCTGCTGGACTGGACGTCGTTTGTATATTTTGCACTGCCGACAGTAATTCTACTCGCCGCCTCCGCCACGCTCGCCATAATGTCGAAGCGATACTGGGCAATAGCTGTGGGAGTAGCCGCCGTATTGGTGCTTGCCGTCTTTATAGGCGGTATGTGGCACTCGCTCGAACGCCCGCCGATGCGTACAATGGGAGAGACACGGCTATGGTACTCACTGTTTGTTATAATAGCGGGGCTAATCGTCTTCATTCGTTGGCGTTACGGATGGATACTCTCGTTTTCGGGTATACTGTCTACGGTTTTTATGGCGATAAATGTCTTCAAACCCGAGATACACAACAAAACTATGATGCCCGCTCTGGAGAGTCCGTTTTTCGTACCTCACGTCATATCGTACATATTTGCATATTCGCTCTTGGCGGCAGCAGTATTGGTAGGCATATACATCATATACAAAAAGAGAAAGACACACGACTTCGACCCGTCGGGACTACTATATACCTCGGATAACCTTGTATATACAGGACTTGCATTTCTTATGACGGGGTTACTGCTCGGTGCCGTATGGGCAAAACAGGCGTGGGGCACATACTGGGGCTGGGACCCCAAAGAGACGTGGGCAGCGATAACGTTACTCAGCTATCTGCTCTACATACACCACCGTCTGTATGCTCCACGTAGGTTCGAGGTGAGTTTTGCCCTGCTGATACTGAGCTTCCTATTCTTACAAATATGCTGGTACGGAGTCAATTATCTACCGGCGGCACAAGGCTCGAGTATCCATACTTATGGAATGTAAAAAAAGATTCAATACCTATCACACCAACTCGGACATATCGGTAGAATATTGATTGTACGTGAGGATAGGAGAATTAAGAGTTGTTTAAATGTGTAATTGTTGAAACGTTTAATCGTTTAGGGGCGAATCCGTGTGCTCAACGTACGTATTGAAACAATTCAACGATTGTATGTAATATTCTTATATCAAATGGTTTCTCTTAGGCTAAGCACAAAATGATATGCAAAAGAAAAATCCGTTTTCTACAATTCGGATTTTTAGTGTACATTTGTAGATTAAATTTCAACAAACGGATAATAAAATAGATTATGCAAAACAACGAGTTTAGAAAATTTGCTACCAAGCACTTACGTATGAATAGCTTAGCCTTAGACAATTTTATGGCTGCTCAAGATAATTATTATGTATCTCCCACCATCTTAGAAGAGCGTCAACTCAATGTAACACAGATGGATGTTTTCTCTCGCCTTATGATGGACAGAATCATTTTTCTCGGCACTCCAATCGACGATTACGTCGCCAATGTCATTCAGGCTCAGCTACTTTTCCTCGATACAGCCGACCCGGGTAAAGATATTTCGATATACATCAATTCGCCGGGCGGTGTAGTGCAAGCGGGACTCGGTATATACGATACAATGCAATATATTTCGTCGAAAGTAGGCACTATTTGCACAGGTATGGCGGCATCGATGGCAGCAGTATTACTTGTTGCAGGCGAAAAAGGTCGGCGGTCGGCTCTACCCCACTCGCGAGTAATGATACACCAGCCGAGCGGAGGTATGCAAGGACAGTCTTCTGATATGGAAATCGCTGTACGTGAAGTACAAAAGCTACGTCAAGAATTGTATCACATCATATCCGAACATTCGGGACAATCCTTCAAAAAAGTCGAAAAAGATTCAGACCGTGACTATTGGATGACTGCACAAGAAGCTCTCGCTTACGGTATGGTCGACAGTGTTTTGACCAAGAATAAAAAATAATCGTTAGAGTTGTAGGTTTTCAACTACAACTTAAGCCACAACTCATTTATAACAAACACATTATTAATGGCAAAAAAAGGTAATATATGTAGTTTCTGTGGTAGAAATGAGCAAGATGTTGATTTATTGATTGCCGGTATCGGTGCGTATATATGCAACAACTGTATAGAGTCGGCTCATAGTATTATTACAGAGGAATTTGAGCGACGAAGCAAAGAGTTTAATATCGATAATACAGACCTGCCTAAACCTCGACAGATAAAAGAATTTCTCGATCAATATGTTATCGGACAAGACGAAGCTAAGAAATTCCTTTCGGTAGCGGTATACAATCATTATAAACGCATATCGCAACACATTGATAACGACGACGTAGAAATAGAAAAATCGAATATTATAATGGTAGGTGCCACCGGTACGGGCAAAACGTTGCTGGCTCGCACTATCGCCAAGAAACTGCACGTCCCCTTTACGATAGTAGACGCCACTGTGCTTACCGAAGCTGGATATGTCGGAGAAGATATCGAGAGTATTCTCACACGTCTTTTGCAGGCAGCAGATTACAACGTAGCAGCAGCCGAGAAAGGTATTGTTTTTATCGACGAAGTCGATAAAATAGCCCGTAAAGGCGACAATCCGAGTATCACTCGCGACGTTAGCGGAGAAGGTGTGCAGCAGGGACTCCTTAAGCTACTCGAAGGCTCTGTAGTACTTGTTCCCCCACAAGGTGGACGTAAACATCCCGAACAGAAGATGGTAGAGGTAAATACCAAAAACATACTTTTTATCTGCGGAGGAGCATTCGACGGCATCGAAAAACGAATTGCCAACAGACTAAATACCAACGTTGTAGGATTCAGAGATAAAGTTACGGTATCGATAGACAGAAACAATCTGTTGCAATACATAGCTCCGCAAGACCTTAAATCTTTTGGACTTATCCCCGAAATTATAGGGCGACTACCAATTCTCACTTATCTCGAACCACTTGATAGAGATGCTCTTAAGCGTATTCTGGTAGAACCGAAAAATTCTATTATAGGGCAGTACAAGAAACTATTCAAAATGGACAACGTAGATCTTACTTTCGACGATGAAGTAATTGATTACGTGGTCGATAAAGCAATAGAATATAAACTTGGAGCAAGGGGGTTGCGTTCGATTGTAGAGATGATAATGATAGATGTTATGTTCGATATTCCGTCCGAACACCGCGACTCTCTGAACATAACACTCGATTATGCAAGAGAAAAAGTAGAAAAAGCATCGTCGAAAATGTTTGCTTAAAATATTGAGACAGACCGATGATAGACAGTATTAATACAGTATCAAAAAGTATTTGGCACACTTTTGTAAGAGTGTCGCTTTCAAGAAATGTATTGCTCGTTGCTTTGTCGTTCGGCATTTTACTATCTGCTTGTAATGTAGAATCTCGCTTAGCCAAAGCAGATCAGTTATATAGCGAAGGAATCTATCATAAGGTTGAGAAACAATATATTAGTCTTGTAGGGTATATACCAAATAAAAAAAAGCATCTAAAATCGAGAATCTACTTTAAGATTGCCGAATGCAATCGCATATTGTTCAATATGAGAAAGGCGGAAAATTACTATAATCGTGCTCTGAAAGGTGGGTTCCGCGACTCTGTAATATACCTGCATCTTGCCAAAACACAGATGGTAAACGGTAATTATGCCTCTGCCTCTCGCAATTTTGAGCGATTTCTGCAGAAAAACCCTACAAATCGCGAAGCGTTAGACGGTTTAGTATCGGCAGAGAGAGCAAAGGAGTTGCTTCGGCAGCCATCGCGCTACAAAATCGGTATAGCTTCGGAAT